>Ga0307509_10003215_pt1 | contig 25261 bp, 27 predicted proteins | sample 10_EM_MG_FD_202245 | JGI IMG/M metagenome (GOLD analysis project Ga0307509, IMG submission 202245) | Populus trichocarpa ectomycorrhiza microbial communities from riparian zone in the Pacific Northwest, United States - 10_EM | ecosystem: Host-associated > Plants > Roots > Unclassified | place... | reverse complement strand
TCAGAAATAGGTAAAGGGGGGAGGGGGGACCCTTCGCTTATTTCAGTTATCTCAGGAAGAGTAGGTACTGCGTCTGGTGGCGTCCTGAGGATTAGGTGCAGTGTCTGGTTGCGTCCTGAGGATTAGGTGATGCGTCTGGTTGCGTCCTGAGATTAGGTGCTGCGTCTGGTTGCGTCCTGAGATTAGGTGCTGCGTCTGGTTGCGTCCTGAGGTTAGGTGCTGCGTCTGGTTGCGTCCTGAGGTTAGGTGCTGCATCTGGTTGCGTCCTGAGTGTTTGGTGTGCGCCCGGTGCGTCCTGATTCGCGCTTGACGTTCTGTGCGTCAGGTGCGTCTGACGCATAGGACGCCCAGGATGCAGGCTAGTATTTTTGCTGATGTATTACGCACGGCGGACGATGCGGTTGGAACCGGCAACGTTAGTGTTTCTAGTCCAGGGATAGGTATAGAGACCTGCCTGCCCCACCGGATTTCAGGGCGAGTCCTGAAAGGGCAGACCCCGAATGTCGGCACGGGTCTCAACCTTTGCCTTGCATTAGAGATCCCCTACGAAGACTTGGCTGCGGAATTGGTTAACTACATCGGCCGGGGCGTGACTGATGAACGACAGCTCCCAGTTGACCCCAGCGAAATGAATTTCTCTCCGGCTGAGCTATTCACACAGCTCGAAATTCCTGTTGCAGACTTTCAAGAAACTAATATCTTCCAGGTTCATCATGCGCGCTGTACAGGAAAGATGTCATTCCGAAACTCTGGTCCGAGAAATAATTGGATATGGATACAGGCTGGCGGACCGGATATGTATGGCGAACTTCGCACACAGGCCGTGGCACGTTTGGTAGGACTTTTCAAGATAAGAAATATGTGGACGCGGGTTGCAATGCGGCTAGCATTTGTTCAAGTAGTTGATCCGGTGAACGGTGGCTGATTTCATGGGTCAAGTGGGCATATATGAGTCTGCAAGCGGCGCAATGGTCGGGATATGAGGTTATTTGATATTGGAGTCATGATTGGGAAGGCACATGTGGTTCCTTATGGGGATGGGCAATGGCTAGTATATCACCGGAATGATCTGCGGACATTTAATGACATTTATTGAAACTTTCTATGTACATATGTAGTCAGTAGAAATAGAAACCTAAAATATTAAAAAACAAAGAACTATAGATTCAGCGGACGAGTCCGCCTGGATCCGGATAGATGGAACACTGTCTGGGAGAAGCGGCGGAGGATGGGTTGGTAAACGAAAAATGGCGGGATCAGCCCGGGATCAGTGGACATATTCGGACGGAAAAATAAAGGTCCCCGGCATCAAGAATACTAACACAGGGGGTGATCCTGGAGTCCGGGAGCCCCCTGGGTTCGGCTTCTTTATGCCAGGGACTTCGATGAACGTGAAGTGTCGGGAGGCCAGCAGGTGAATCTAGTCGGCGCGCGACGGCAGGATCAGGGACAAAGAATGGGGGGGTAGGCGTGCAGGGCGGGGCCGCCGGGGGTTATGGGAAGAAGGTGGCAGGTGGGAGGGGTCAGTAGGCGGGAGGGGTCTGGAGCACAGCGTATGGAGTGTTTGGAGAAGGGAAATTGGCGTTGCAAGGCAGTAGGCGCATTTGGGTAAAAAAAGGAGAATCCGGAGGTACCAGGCGTCTGGGGCGAGCCGGCCGGACATGATGCGTCCGGGCGCAGAGGTTATCCGCCGGACGTAAATTGTCTTTTTGCTGATGTCATGTTTATTTCTTTTGTGGACTGTTAGTTTGATTTTCGGTTTTGTTTTGGCCATATCGTTAAAAATGCATGTCATTTCTTATAACATAGCAACAATGAACATATGATTTAAAAAAAAAAGACAAAAAAGGTCACATTAGTTAGATCTCTTCACGCAACTGTCACAAATCGTGACTAATGTTAGGCATACCGGAAGGCTTAGCCTTCCCTTAGTGAATAAAGACCTATAGTTACCCTGCCTTAGGATTCTGAGTTCAAAAGGACAAGCCAACACCCCCCTCCCGCACCAGCGTTGGGACGGCGCTACATCGGTAGACTTCGCCGTAGTTGCGTCCCCTCACCAAAGACATGGTCATTGGAACCCTCCTCGTAACCCCGTATACGTCGCGGCCGTCTGTCCGACCGGATCCCGCTCACAGGGTATATGAGGGATGGCCTCTGGTGAGCTTATGCAAGTGGTTCGAGCCAAATCGGTCGAGGTCGCATAAGGTTACTGCACACTAAAAACAAGAGGTGCGAATGTGGTCACTAAGTAACGGGACGTTTTTACGAACAATGGTTAGGCAACAAATTCTATACGCCATGCTCCCGCGATGAAAGTCGCAGAAGTGAATGGTCTTGTCGGATGAGGTAGTCGGAGCAATCAGGCATACCTACACTCACGCATGTCAATAGTATCCTACGGATACCGACCGAACAATACGATAACGATATGACTATGAAAGGATAATCGCTATTGGAGCGATTATCGTGACAACTCTATCTTATGCCTCGCAGATGTCGGTTGCAGAATATGTCTGCAATGCTGAGAGGTTCGATAACAAAGCTGGCCCCTTTGTTGGTTCGATCATGGAGACCATTCTGCGTATGCAAGTGGTAAGCAAAACTCTATGCTGACGCAGATGGATCATAACCAATGGACTGATGTGTGGCAGCACCGTCGGGTAAATTCATCGTGTTGCGGTTCGGAAGTCGAAGTGAGATAAGAGAATTGTCAGGGTCAAATGGTGTTCGCACTTTTAGAACAAGCTGGAGTTTGTTAGCAGGTACTTAGTTAGTATGAGAACTAGATGTAGCCCGCGACCACCCAGACGCGGCATATAAATATCGAGATGCCCCCCGAGATATTTGAAAACCATCAAGCAACGGAGAAGAGATCTTATCAATATAAGTTTTTACGCTAGGAAAATCTTTATCACCACTATTTTGAATTATTGAGCCTTCCTAGACAATCTCCATCTACGATTAAGATTATGGGCCTGAGTTATCTTGCAAGACTTTGAGATAGGCTCCCGCCTAACATCTAAGCAAGGCAGATTGGACATGACTAATAGTTATTAGTCATAAGGTATGTTTATGTTTCACGCTATGCAGTGGGTTGACATATAAGCTCTCACATGACTCGCACTTACGTGTTGTCGCTATGTTATGATTAGTTGATGACTCACAATTGTGAGTCATAATGATGTAATCACTTTCGCGCGTGACTCACATTATGAGTCACGAGTTCCACGCAGGTGATGCGCTTTGCACACATGATATGTTTTATGTTTCATGATCGGTTTACGGTATGTTGCGCAGTGACTCATAGGAGTCCTCTGGTGGATTTCGGGCATGACTCATTATAAGTCATAGGACCATCTGACTCGAGTTATGAGTCACCAGTGTTAGGGTTGTTGGCGTGAAGAGTCTATATAAGGAGGAGACTCGGTCACACCAGTTAGCCCTGGTCATCTTGACCCCGCCTGGGGTCCTCCCACCACCATTTCCCCCCAAAGCCACCCCCACCTACGCTCAAGCTGTCGCACCCCCTGCTAAGGGAAAGAAGGGTCGACAGGCGAAGGCCTCGGCCTCGGCTTCTTCCGTTGCGGTTGCGTCGGGTCAGGTTTTTACGAAATCTCCCCCTCCTCTCCCCCAAGCTGTCCGCAGATTTTTCGCCTCCAGAACCACCTTCGAACCCCACCCAGAGGCGCCCAAGATAGCAGCCCATTTCCCAGACATTGCTGCTTCGGTCCTCAGAGAAGCCAACTGCTCCCTCCCCCTTTTCTTCACTTGCACGGTCAACGACAAGGGCTCGGTGTCACTGCTCGGTACTGACCTTCACACCCCCGCCTTCGCTTATACTCCTTACTTCGCTCCCCTTACCTCAAGTTTGAACAAGGCCTTTCCGGTAGGCAACTCCCCCTGGGATCTCTTCAAACCCGCTCTGAACGAAACACAACTTTTGATCCACTCCGTCCCTCTTGCATTCCTCCCCTCAGACGATGCCCAACTCTTCCCCTCTCTTCACGAGTCCATCCGCGATGCCAGGGGAGTCTCCATTCTCTCAGCGCGTTACCTTAACCCCGACCCAGAATCCCGCAATCAAAAGTCAGCATCCTCCGTGGTTGTCACTGTGGCCCCGCCCGACGCTTTCGCCATCCTCCCCTCCATCAACCTCTTCTCCCGAAAACGGAGAGTGGAGCAGATGTTCTCCTCCTCTAAGAACTCCCAGTGCAAGAAATGCTGGAAATTTGGCCACATCCCTACCCGCTGCCCCAGCACCTTGCCAATCTGCCCCTTCTGCTCGCTCTCCCACACCAAAGCAGAGCATCGCTGCCCTAACCCTTCCTGCCCTAAGGGTGGCAATCTCCGACCTGTCCTTGCCTGCTGTCCATCCTCGGTGGGATGGTGTGCTAACTGCCAAGAAGAGCACTCTCCACGCATCAGGGATTGCCCCTCCCGGCCAAAGACCACTCCAGAGACACCAGAGTTAAGGTCTCGACAAACGCAGGACAGCATGGATCTCGCTGAAGACCAGGCTGGCCCTTCGACGATCCTTCCCTCAGCACCAAGTGCCGCTCCCCGAACCCCGAGTGCCCCTGTACTCCCCCGCGATGCTCCTCCACCTAGGCAGAGAGCCCAACGGACCATCACCATCACTGATCTCGCCCCAAGAGAGAGCGGTGATGAATCTCTAGACTCCGACTCCTCTGAGGGCTCTGCCCACTAATGTAGAATTTTTTCACTCGTGACACCGACAGCAGTGCTGTCTTCCCGTCCTTCCCAATCATTCAACATAACTGCCTTGGGAGCTGGGATGTTTTTCTCTCACTTGTTCACAGCTTTACCATGCTGCCTAACCCTCCCTCGCTTGTTGCTATTCAAGACCCCTCCTCCAGACGTTCAGTTCTACCCACCTTCCCGGGATTTATGTCCTTTGCCCCCCGCCTCCTGGCCACCCACGGGTTGCCATTTATGTTTCGCGCACCTTGAACTAGCACTTGTCCTGCTCAACTGTTTTTCACGACTCCTTGGAGATGCTTTCAGTTGATGTTTTTTCTCCGGAAGGGCTATTTGGATCCCCCCACCGTTCCCTCAGGATTACCTCGGTATACCTTCTTCGTACAAATTGTCCTCCCTACCGCTCCATATTGCCAGAGCAGTTTTTTTCATTTCTTTCCCACCCTCACCTTGTATTAGGTGATTTTAACCTCCACCATCCATTAGCGGATCCCTGCCGCTCCCTATCCGAAAGGGAATTTATCATCTCCACACGCTACTTCGATGCTGCATTCGACGTCCCGTACCATCTTCTCAACACCCCCGGGGTTTATACTCGGTCCCCATTTGACACTATTTCGCGACCCTCTGTCTTGGACCTGGCCTTCGCGAACACCGCCCTCTCCCCCCTTGTCTCCACATGGGACACCCCTCTCCCCTCCACTGGTTCAGACCACGTTCCATGTGTGATAACACTGAAACCTCCAGTGATCATGCTGCCCCCTCCTACTCCACACTGGGCCCTCCTTGACCTAAGTGCAGTAGGACAGGCATTGGAATTCTTCACCACACTACCCTGCCCGCCGAAACCCACGCCTAACTCCCTGAGCAGATGGTTCGACATCTCCTCTACCCGCCCCATCTCCCTCCTTACCTCCCACGCCCCGAGCAAGCGCCCATGCCCCCGCTCGAAGCCATGGTGGTCCCCTCGCCTATGGTCTCTAAGGAAGGAATATCACAAGTTTGCAAGGATATCCCGCCTCGACCCGTCCCCCCTCAACTGGAGCAATGAGAAAAGCTCGAGAAGAACATACTTTAAGGCCATTGCCTCGGCCAAGAAAACACACTGGTCGGACTTCCTATCCTCGGCCACTCCGCGCTCCTTGTGGACGGCCAAGAGATTTGCATTCGGCCGTCCACCACAAAGCTTCCCGGACCTACCAGGGGCCTCTGACCCGGCCGAGATAGCCGAAACACTCCTTGACCACTTCTTCCCCTCCAAACCCCCACCTCCCCCCCTCCTCCGCCTCACGCGTTACGAGGACTATACCCCCGTCACCTCTGAAGGAATATCCAGGGCCCTCTCTAAATCCTCGAACACCTCCGCTCCTGGACAGGACCACATCCCGTACTCTGTGTGGAAGTCTGTACACCGCATCAAGCCCTCCCTTCTTCCTTCCCTCCTGAACCCCCTGTTGGCCCACGGTTTTCAGCTTCCCTCCCTCAAAAAACCACTTGGTATTGTCCTTGACAAGCCGGGTAAACCCTCATACGACTCTCCCTCCTCCTTTAGGGTTATCGTCCTCCTCCGTACGCTCTCAAAGATCCTTGAGAGAGTGGTAGCTTCCCGCCTTTCAGCCCAAGCAGTGATATGCTCCCTCATTCATCCACTTCAATGCGGGTCCCTCCCTGGGAGATCCACCACCGATGCCGCCCTCGTCCTACAACACAATGTTGAGTCCTTCCACCGCCTCCGATACAAAGTATCCACTCTCTTCCTTGATGTGAAGGGAGGCTTTGACAACGTGGAGTCTCCCTCACTCCTTTCTCTCCTCCACAGGAAGGGGGTCAGCCCGTACCTGGTCCAGAGGGTCGGCTCCTTCCTCAGGGATCGCACATGCCACCTGACGTTCCAAGGGTCCCCGCGCCTCTTCGCTCCTGTCTCGGTCGGGGTCCCTCAGGGATCCCGTATCTCCCCGCTCCTATTCGTCATATACGTCTCCTCCCTCCACCTGGAGATCCCCAGGGCTCTTATTATCTCCTATGTCGACGACTTTGCTGTTACAGTGGCCTCACCCTCCTACAGAACCAACGTTCGCCTCCTTCAGAAGTCCTTCTCATCGCTCAGGAGAAAGGCCTCCCCGATCAACATCTTCTTCTCCGTTCCTAAAACCGAACTAATCCACTGGAGGACCGCCAGGAGCAATGAGCCACCGTGCTCCCTGCTGGTGCAGCTAGAGGGTCAGCTCTTCTATCCACAACCCTATCTGAAGTGGTTGGGCTTGATCTTCACCCCCGCCTTTGACCCAAGGTCTCACTTTTCCAGGAGGTATACACTTGCAAATGCCGCCCTAGCCACCATTCGGCGCCTCTCCCTCCCCGGGATGGGCCTCACTCCCTACCTCTGTCTCTCCCTGGCGCGTTCGCTCCTCGCTCCGATTCTTCTGTATGGGTCCGCTGTCTGGAACCCTCCCCCGTCTATCATAAACCCCATGTCCGTTTTTTGGCATTGGGTCTGTAGGTGGATAACCAACTGCTTCTCCTCAACCAACATAACGTGTTTGCAAAGGGAGGCCTGTCTCACCCCGCTGCCTGTTCTGGTACGCCACCAACACCGCCTTGCAGGCCTAAGGCTTATCTGCTCCCCCCCGGAGGTAAATCCTGCCAGAGGACGCCTCCCTAAGTCCGTCCCCACCTTCTCACCCCACCGTGCCACCTTGATAGCACTTGGGAAAATTACCTCCGAACCTTATCTCTTCTTCAACCTCGACGGGCGTTCTACCCCGGACAAGACCAAGAACCCAAGGTACAGGCACAACGCCATCACAGCTTTGGCTAACATGGCCGTGCCCCTCATACACGACGTCTCGACGCTGCCACCCCTCTCCCTCCACTTAACAGACTACCTGCCCCCAGTCCCGGGGGTTGTCCCCTTCTATACGCACCTCAAGTTGAGGGCTAAACAACTCCTCCGTTCCGACTGGTCTGACACCCCAGCCCCCCCATACTACCCCTTTCCGCCCTCGACACGCCCCTATCCCTTCATGGGCTTGGGCAAGTTGGTTGCGGGAAGGATACACCAGATGCGTTCTGGGAAAAGCTATCTCGCGGCTCACGCCTCATGGAGCGATCCGGATGCCGACACGTCCTGCCCTTTGTGCTCTGAGGCCCCGCTGACCTTCGAACATGCCTTCCTGGCCTGCCCCTCCTCCGCCCGCCAGAGATCCCGCCTCGTCGAAGGGGTCTCGGACTTGGCTCCTGAGGCCCCAGTCTGGTCCGACCAGCAGCTGCTCATTGCCCTGGCTGAGTTCATTCGCACCACCGCTACTAGTGTCCCCCCTGGGATGCCCCCGCTTGCCCCCTCCCTCCACACCCCTCCTCCGAACCCCCTCCTCCAAGCTACTGCCCTACCTGCCCCTGGCCCTTGAGACTTGTTTAGCGGTTTTTACTCTTCTTGATTTTAGCTACGGCTGCTGTGCGACGCTTATTTGTCGCGTTGGGGGAACTGGTTATGTTTGTTTTATTTGTTGATTGTTATTTGATTTTCGGTTTTGTTTTGGCCATATCGTTAAAGATGCATGTCATTTCTTGTACCGTAGATACAATGAACATATGATTTAAAAAAAAAGAAGAAGAAAAAGAAAAAAAAGAAAAAAAACGGTCACAGTAGTTAGCCATGAACCATCTCCCCTACACCTCCGGCGATTGAAATCTCAACACCATGGAAATCATCGTGTGATCCACGGCCACCCCCTCTCCTCCCCCTTGATGGTTTCTGCCTAGGGGAGTGAGGCTACCTCCTCGCCTCCTCCTCCTGGCCTCTTGGCCCCCCCTCCTTGGGATTCTTGCCTTCCTTCATCATTGACCCCCGCTCCTGCCGTTCGTTGCTACCCCTTTTCCCCGCATCACCTTTGCACCTCGCTTAGGTTTTGCACGGTTGGCAACCCCTCTCGCTTCATTTACGGTCTGCGCTGCTGTCTTCCAAGCCCCTTGCGAAGTACTCCACCATTTCGATTATGTGTGCCCGGTCAGGGAACACTTCCGTTAGTAACGTCACGGCCTCATCTTTTGCCTCACTGTCAGAACAGCATCGGCCGCAGTTGCTCTAGTCAGTCGTTTCTAGCGTTTGGGTCTACCCCTCCATCCTCCTCTCCGGTTGTCGTCCCGTTGCTCTGTTACAGCTACACTCCGCTCCCGCAGCTGGTACTTTACGACTAGGTGGCTCCTCTCGCTCCCGCGGCTACCACCGTCGCATCCTCGGTTACGCTCTTCCATGGTATAGCACTACCTCCTTGGTCGATGTCAACACCTTGGGCTCGGAGTAATTGTTTCGGTTGCCAGCACGTGTGTGCTACTTTTGGCTGGCCCCTTCGGAGTATTGTTTTTCTTCCTCTGTTTGGTTTCCTTTCTAGTGGTTATCCCTCCCTTCTAGCGTTTAGGCTAGATTTACTTTGTTATGATCTGGGAGTCTATGGCAAGGGTTTTCCTGTTGTTTCCTGCTTTCCTGTTGTTTTCCAATCTTCTCTGTGTCCGTGTGAAGGAGGGGTGAGAATTCTTCGAACAAGATGTGCGGTTTGTTCCATACCAGAGGGACTTGGGATGATGGCTTTTTCCCTGGCGCCAGTAGTATACTCTTGTTTACGCCATAGCTAGTGTTGCATGCGAGTTCTTGTACTTTTTCTTTTTTTTTTTTTTTTTGAATGATATGATTATTCTTTAAGGTACAAAATCTTGGATGCAGCTCGCGCTATGGCATAAAAAAACCTCCAATACCCCTGGGAAAAAGCCAACCCCCCAAGTCCCTCTGGTGTGGAACCAACCGCATATCTCGCCCCCAACAAGAAACCCTTGACTAGCTCAGAAGATAGACGAAAGGAATCAAATCAAAAACGAGCAGGAAGAGTCAGGAAAACCCATGGCACATTCATCCAGACAAAAGGAAAAGGCAAAACTCAAACAACGCAGCGACCACTTGAGAAAATTGCCGCACAATCAGCGCGAGGGTGGCCAGGCCCGCCTAAAGAGGAACCTTGGAGGGCAAGCAGCCACGAGGACCGAACCAGCTGTGTTGGCAAGCCCCAAAAACAAGAAGGAGATAGTGCAATACCATCCTCCCAGAGGCAAGCCCTGATGGACCGTGGTCTTTCTAGTCCAGAATGTAAAGAAGTAGTTGTGGATACCAGTCAGGTAGTTGTGGGTACCAGCCAAAAAGGTGTAGAAGCAGTAGGGTGCCAGCCGATCCGACCGTGTGAGGAGGAGGAGAAGGAGGTGTAGACCCAACTGTGTGCGGTAGAAACTATCGCCAATCACGTTCATGTCTTGACTAGGGAGCCTCTTAAAGAAAAAACAGAGTAGAGAAATCGACTGTGGCCTGTTGAAAGGTTTTCTCTTACTGCAAACTGTGAACCCGGCCGTCTGTAACCTGGGCGGTGAGGAGAGTGTTGCCGACCGTGCTAATGCTCTAAGCGAAGCAGAGCAAAAGCGGGGTAGGAAGAGGAAACATTATCAAAAGAAGACGAAATCCATCAACCCAGGGTGAAGAAAGCCCAAAGGGATAAAGATAAGGGAAGGAGAGAGTAGAGGAGGTATGCCTCAACCCCCTAGGACGAATCCATGACGGAGGGTGGAGTTTGGAAAAGTGGTGATAATCTCATGGTGTTGAGATTTCAATCGCCGGATGGGTAGAGGAGATGGAGGATGAGTTCTTGTACTTTAACAACGAATACATGATATAAAAAAAAGAAAGAAGAAAAGAAAAGAGGTCAGAGTAGTTAGCACGAACCATCTCCCCTACACCTCCGGCGATTGAAATCTCAACACCAGGGAAACCATCGTGGGATCCACCACCCCCCCCTCGCCTCCCTCTTGATGGCTTCTGCCTAGGGGAGTGATGCCATAACTCCTCCTCTCCCCTCTGGGGTCTTCCCCCTCCTCTACCGGGTTCTCGTTTCCTGATCATGGTTGACACCCCCTCATCAAGTTCGGTTCTCCCCCTTACCCCGCACTTCCTTTGCACCTCGCTTAGGTTTTGCCCGGTCGGCATTCCGTTCTCTTCGCTCACAGTCGGCGGTGAGCTTTCCAAGCCCTTTGCAAAGTACCTTTCCGTCTCAGTTATGTGGTCCTGTCGGGGAACACTTCGGTTTGTAACTTCATCACCTCAGCCTCGTTTCGCATTCGGAAAAGCATCGGCCGCGGTTACTCTAGTTGGTCGTCTCAAGTGTTTGGACTAGTCCGTCCTCCACACATCCTCCTCTCTCCACCCTCTTGGTCTTCGTCCCGTTGCTCGGTTACAGCTACATTCACCCCTCTCTTCCCACCCCCTAAGCTGGCGCCTTACTGCTCCCCGCCCACGGTTGATCTTCGGTCTCTATACAAAAACCCGCCTCAGTTACGCCTGTCCTTCTGGCCGTCGCTAATGCCGTTTTGGCACACCCACCGGCGACCCCTCATCAGAGTCTCCTCCATCCATTATCTCATCCTGCAATCGCGCACCGCTTCGTGCCCTGGTACCGCTCCAGCGTGCAGGTCCACACTCTCACTTCCTAGCTCAGGCTGATACATGTCACTTATCAGACGTAATCTTTCTTTGCCAGGGGTTTATACATTTCTTTTGTTCACCCTCTCGGTTTTTGCAGATGTCGCTAAGGGTTCTCCTTTCCTTCCTGCTTGTTTCTTTTCTTTCTACTTCCTTTGTCTGTACAAGTATGTTCGTAGGAACTGGTTGTGCGATAGGCGAGATGTGCGGTTGGTCTCATACCACAGGGACTTGGGGGTTTGGATGTTCCCTGTAGTGAGGAGGACACAGTTTTTGTTGGCTATAGCGTTAAAGCTGAATGCTGTCTTTGTACCTTAAACAAATGCATATGATTTAAAAAAAGAAAAACGGTCACAGTAGTTAGAGCTCTTCACGCAGCCATCTAAGTACTTTCTTACAATATTACCTTTACTTTTACTTTACCTTTACCTCTCGCTTATATGCAAACAACCTAGCACTTAGGGTCAGAGCAACCACGACCTCATTAAGATAAGGACAGTCTCACATCTCTCTCACGTGAGAAGAGATCAAGATACGAAGAAGTGCCCTCACCATCTCTCCCCAATAAGATTGTGGTGTAAGATACGAAGACTATAAGATAGTCTAAGAACGACAGAAGAGATTATATGTTAATCTCAGAAAGCAGAATACTCTCTCATCTTTGAACGAACAAAGAACCATCAAGTAATTTGTTACCTGTTGCATAACTAATCTCCACCAGAGTAGGATTGTTACAGCAACCATCTAAGTAAGAGACCACTCAGATACTGGGGCACGGGCCAAGCCCATTGACCGTGACCTTCCATATGTACAATATGCTCTATTCCTACATGATAGGACTTCCTACGATCACTCTACCTACGACGAATACAAGATGATAGTCTATAACGATAGACTAAGTAGACTACATAGACTATATCGATAGTCTAGGATAATCACGATAGTCGTTTCCCGTTACAAACACCTCAAGAAAGGCTGGTTTGTTACACTCCTCTACACCTCCGGCAATTGAAATCTCAATACCAGGAAAATCATTGTGAGATCTACCACCCCCTCTCTCCTCCCCCTTGATGACTTCTGCATAGGGGAGTGATGCTACCACCACTCTCCTCCCTTTAGGCGTCATGCCCCTTCCTCCATAGGGTTCTTGTTCCCTTTCATCATTGACTTCCGCTCATGAAGTTCTGTTCTCCCCCTTACCCCGCACTTCCTTTGCACCTCGCTTGGGATTTTGCACAGTCAGCAACCCCTCTCGCTTCCTTTACAGTCAGCACTGTTTTCTTCCAAGCCCTTTGCGATGTACTTCACCATTCGATTATGTCTGCCCTGTCGGAGAACGCTTCTGTCAGTAATGTCATGGCCTCATCTCGGGTTCTGCTGTCGGAAATTCATCGGCCGCTGTTGCTCTAGTCCGTCCTTTCTAGCATTTGGATCTACCCCTTCCTTTATCCTTTTTCTGGTCCTCATCTTGGTGCTCGGCTACAGTTATATCCACTGTCTCAGCTGGCACCTTAGTGCCCCCTTGGCTGGCACCATACTGCCCTATCCCTACCCTGGCTTGCACGCTGCTTCTGACCCTCCCCCAGCAGTCGACCTTCGTTGGCTATACCAAAACACGCCTTGGTTACACCTGTCCTCCTAGCCGTCAGTAATGCTGCGTTGGTACTCCCTCCGGGAACCACTCATCGAAGTCAACTCCATCCACCTTTCCTATCCTGACACTGGGTATTGCTTCGTTCCCCAGCTCCGCTCCTGTGTGCTGGTCCATACTCTTACTTTCTAGCTCCAGCTGATCAGCGACCAGTATTGGTCATAATGTTCCTTTGTCAGAGGTTCTTCTATTCCTTTTGTTCCTATTTTGTAGATGTCGCTAAGTGTTCTTTCTTCTTCCTGCTTGCTTTTTTCCTTTATACTTTCTTCTCATTTACGAGTATGTTGGTAGAATTTGGTTTAGCAATAGGCAAGATGTGCAGTTCGTCTCATACCAGAGAGACCAGGGGGTTTTGATCTTTCCTGGGTTGAGGAGGAATAGGTTTTTGTTGGCTATAGCTGTACGCTGCATGCTATCTTTATACCTTAACAAATGCATATGATTCAAAAATGAAGAAGAAAAAAAACATCTCAGTATTATTCGTTAACAAAATTAACCGACTACAACGAGCGTGAAAAATCTTGGCAGGACAACTACAACTCCCTCCACTAACCCCAACATCACAATAATAATTAAAAATTAAAAAATGTAAATACATAGTAGAAATTAATATTTAGTATACCATTCATCTGCCTTAATAATTGCTTTAATCCTATCCACCATTGAACCTGCTAGAGAATTAAAAATCTTTGGGTCAAGAAGTTCCCAACAATGAGTGATGGCCTCCTCTATAACATTTTTGACCTCACTGTCAGAACCCTTCATAAGATATAGTTCTCGATAATGCTTCTGGAGCTTATCTTTCACCAGAGCCCAAACATTTTCAATTGGATAGAGATCTGGTGAATAGGCAGGGATTTCCATAATAGTAACTCCCTGCCTTCTGAGCCATCTTCTAAAAGGCAAGTGAGTCTTAGCATTGTCAATGATAAAGAAGACCTCTTCCTCTCCAAGATGCTTTCTGATATCCTCCCATATTCCTAAAAAGTCATACTGATCATAAACATCAATAATTGACTTTCCAGTTACTCCACCTCCAGCAGAAGAAGGATCAGGAAAAACAGGCAAAAAGAGACCATGAGTTTGACCATAAAAACAACCAGTCATCATCTGCCCAATCTTCCTCTCTCTTACCCTAGCAGTAGGTTCAACACAATCCCTATTCCACTTCTCCTTTGGATATCTAAATACCTATTTTCTCCTCTTCCCTCCCCCTCTCTGTACAGCCACCTCATCTCCCTACATTGCCTTTCTCCTCCACATCACTCTTGTCCAATGCCTATGAGCTAATGCCCATTCCAACCTCTCCTGAGCTAAATCCTCATCCAAGTGAACTCTCTCTTCTGCTAACCATTTTTTAAGATGCTTTTGTGCAAGTCTTCTCCTTACTGTCATAGAAGAAACATTGGGAGCAACTTTTTCAGCAATCTCAAAATAGGTGGTATTGTGATTTTCCAGAGCTTCCTCCACCATAGCATCATCCTGTAACTTGGTAGTCTTAGAATTTCTTCCTCTACCCCTCCTCTCCTTTCGCTCCAAATCTTTCTTTGAGATTGTATTTTTAATAGTTGTGAGAGGGATGTTCAGGTAGTCAGAAATTTGTTGTTACCCCATTTGAGGCTCGTGTAACCCAAGGATTCTGCTGCTGGTAAACTCAGACAGGTGATGTGTAGGAATAGGCTTTTTAGGATAACTGCGAAGAATAGGAGGCATAGTATTGAGAAGAAAAAGAATCAGGTAAAGTGGTTAGGTTTTGGTTGAGTTAAAAAACTTTCTTTATCAGGGGTTGAGAGTAAGGGGTGGAGATGAGCGTTGTGTTGCTCCTTAGCACGGCAGTCGGTTATTTTTGTTAACGAACTATAGTTAGAGCATCCACTATCTCTGCTACACCTCCGTTGATTGAAATCTCAACACCACATGAAATTATCATCACCACTATCTACCCCTCTCTCCCAGACACGGCATATTGCCTCTGTCTGGTGAAGTTATCTCCAACCCCTCTTCCTTTTCCTCCTGATGGTCAGGCCTGGCGAGCCTGTTCCTAGGGGTTGGTTGAGTCTGCCTTCTCCCCCTCTTCTCTGGGCTCACTTAGGCACCCCTCCATGGTTGGCAAACCCTCACCTGTCAATCATTGATCTTTAGTCACGGCGATGAGGAAAGTCGTGGTCACCAGTCTGACTCCTCTCTGGTATTGCAATATCTCCTTTGTGCTCTACTTGTCTCGTCAGACACTTTAAAACATTGTGACCTCACTACTGTCGGCTCTCCTCATACTTCTTGTATCGGCTAGCCCTCTCCATCAGCAAAACAACATTTTGCCCCCTGTCCTCTTTGTGGATCAATGTTGTTGAGTTTTACCTTTTGTCTAATTGTGTGACCCCATATAATCCTGAACATCCCTGTCATTATACTGAAAAGGAAGATACTAATCTTAATTTCTGTAAAATCTGAGCTATTTTTAGCACTTACTGACAGACCTTTTACATACTGATGTGGAGCAATATTCGTTCAAAATTTGCAACTTGAGTCTATAAAAAGTGAAAGGTAATTTATGCCGTAACCGCCCATGATGGGGTTACCAACCACAACAAATAACCACCATTTATTTTACCACACGACGACGTAATGATCTCCCATGCTCCTCAGATCCTTTATCAATATTTGCCACCATCTCAGCAATCCTCCCAGCTCTTCTGACTTCTTCCTGGCCCTCATCCTTTATTGCAATCCCATCATAACCCCACATATCCCCTTCAGAATCACCCTCCCCCTCACTATACCAACCATCCTCTTCCTCCAATGCCTTTGTAGAAGACCCAGTAGAATGGAACTCCCCATTTTCTTCAATGATAACAACTTTTTTTTTTTTTTTTTGGAGTAGTTGGCCGTTCCATGCTATCTGTAGTCTCCATTTTTGGCCGCCTATACCTGCTAGCTACTTTTGCAGCCTTAATAGCATCAGCCGTCTCTCTTGCCTCACATAGTTGTAATACCTCCTGAGTATCAATGACACACGCTTTGGTAAGGCGCCGCCGGTCCCCAGTCTTGAATTTTGATGTATTGAGAACCTTTTCTCGAAACTGCTTGTGAGTTTCTTGTTCAATTTCCTTCTCAATAATCATCTGCTGGAGACTCTTTGACAAGGAGTCTATAATGGTGTGTAGTTCTCGTACTGGGGTAGCCTCTCCTTTTACCATTTTAACTCCTCCTCTCGCTAACAGGAACGTATTGCGTGAGGTTTGTGGGGTGGTAGGAATTTTGGGCTGAGGGTTTCTTCATGCGGGAGTACCTTGTCTCGCTTCGGGCATCCAAGATACGTCTTGGATTCAAGGGCTGTATCCCAGCCCCATCCCATGCCCGGAGGACATTTTCTTCTGTATATGCACGTTTCCGTGCCGGCAGCAATATCCCCGTAAGTTAATTACTTAATAAACTCTCTTTTAACCCAACCTCTAGAGTGTATTACCGTAGAAATTCTCCCTTATTCATTCCTTCCTTCCCTTTTGCTATGCATTCATCTTGTCTAGCACTATAGTAGTGCTGTAGTGGGCCAAACAACCCCACATCGAAGGGCTGTTGAAGGTGTGTTGAGTGAGATGGAAAGGATAACGGGATTACTCGGTGGGAGAGGCAAAAGTCGAAAAATTCCCAGGTGAGAGGGGAACTATGACTATCAAGTAGGAGCAACCGATATTTTCCTCGCGCCCTATCACAAAACATGTTATTAGCTTGCCCTCGTAGTAGAATAAGCTTCCCCCCACAAGGTAGATAGGTCTATAGATTAGTTAATAAATATCTAATATGATCGCAACACTTACACTTCTACCGTTGCTGGTTCAAAGTTTTTTTCCAGCCATTCTACCCCAAGTTCCTGATCAGTCCAACCCATTTTTGAGTAGGAAAAGGTGGCTTGATCTCCCTTCCGCAAGGCTGCATACCAGCCCATATAATGTGCCTCTCCTTTATTGACAAGCATTGGAGGTAGGATAACTCCGGCTGCGGAACCACCTCGATGACTCTCACCCATTCCCGGCTTCCATTATGAGTTAGTCTTGGATTTTTCCTTCCCCTTCTACATATCACTTTACACCTTTCCCCCTTCCCCATCATATACCCTTTCTCGTCCATATTATACATATTCTCTGGTACAATTCCATAGTATTTGATAGCCCATGACAGCTGTATTGCTTGATCAGTAACTAATAAAGCAAATGAAAGTACTAAAGTTCCCCACCTTTGAAAAATAGTCCCTGATTACACCAGGATTGCTTGCTAATGCCCTCTGTCGGTCCAATCTGCTTCTAAACTTGCTTGCCAGTTCAGGATTCCTGTCAATGAAGCGTTTCAACCAATGCTTTCCTAACTTTTGTTCCCCAGCCCGCTTCTGAATAAGGCCACAGCCATTTGCTTCACTAGGGTAAGTTTAGGCGGAAATCCACAGTCATCTAAGTGGTTACACCACCGGACAATAGCCTTTTCTTCCTGTTTGGTAAACAACTGCATGGCCTCGCGACTTGACTTCCTATCCTGGGCCCCATTTAGCCAGTCACGAAGAGTGGAGTATGGCAACCCATAATTTTCCTGCCACCAACCTCATCGAGGAAGTTTCACCCTTTCGGTAGGCCCGCATCGCAAGTTGAATGTTTTTTTCGCGTTCTGATTGTGTTCCTGCATTTTGTTGAGGCATGGTATCTCGTTTGGTGATACTTACTCGCTTTCTGACTCTTCTGTTGTCTTTGGAGTGAAGGCGGGGTAGTTCTCTTGGCACTGATCGGTTTCACCGTCATGGTCGGTTACACCATAAATTACGTGATGAGTTGATGATAAAAGTAGCTTATATTTTGCAGAAATTAACAGTAGTATCTGCTTGTGAAATATAAGAAACTGGATTTTTACTATTACACTTGGCTGACATGGGATTACACATAATGTAAAACTCAACCACAGGGAGCATAGGGGGGACCCTGATGTTTTGCTGCTGTGCCCTCCTTCTCCCCAACGTTTGGATTTGCTGGCACCCAACTGCTCACAGCGCTACGCCCACATTCAGACTTCTGTTTCCATCTGATGTTCTTGAATTAGGGGTGCATGTTTAAACCTTCATTATACAAGTTCTGTTTCCCGAAATAGCGGACAGGATCTTCCTCCCACTGCCATAAGCCCTCCCTCTCTGGGCGGCACTTCCCTCAAACTTGGTTGCTCTTTCTGAGCCTGGGCTGGCGGGGATCTATGTCCCTAGGAACTATTTCCCCTAGTGTGTCCTCAAGACCCAACATACAGGAGTTCCTATTCCTTCTGGAGCTGGGCCCAATGGGGTTTTACTACAGTTTAGCTTATAGGTGGTTTGACTTAGGGGAGTGGGTTTGTTTTCCTTGGTTGGTGGTGTCTACTGTCGGTTGGGAATGTTTTTCTTTCAGGCTAGGCTTTCATGGGGGTTTTCTGTTTCTGGCTTTCAGGCCCATTTTCTCATCTCCTTGTAGTTTCTACCCATAGTACCAGGTGGAGGTGTCTTTGTTTGGCAAAGTCAGAGGATTTTAGCTTTGGGATAGCAGGATGGATTGTAGTTGGAGGTTTTGGACCACATGGCCTATCCTTGGTCGAAAATTCATTGTACCTAGCACTTTGAGATAAGCACAGTTGTGCTTTTTGCTCTGATATAAACAATAAGTAAACGAGATTAAAAAAATTAAAAAATAAAAATAAAAAACAGTCTCAGTAGTTAGAGCTCTTCACAGAACCATCGAAGTAAAACAACACTCAGACAGTGGGGCACAGGTCAAGCCCTTTGACAGTGACCTTCCATAGATGCAATATATTCGATATACCTATTCTATTTACCTTTATGTCATCTGGCCTGTCTGCGAGTACTCTATTCCTATAACCATAGGATCCCATGATCACTCTACCCAATATCCATGAAGTATGTTACTCTATAATGATAGACTAAGATAACTACATAAACTATATCAATAGTCTATAATAGTGAAGATAGTTGTTTCCCGTTACTAGTACCTTATGGAAGGCTGTTTGTTACATCATCACTTTTCTAGTTTTCACCATTCTCATATTCCCTTCTTACTCAGAAGTGTGCTATTGTTCACTTACATTGGCTTAACGACATGGAAACTGGACTTCTATAGCATGATAACTCGGTATTCCTGGAAGGTCTGCTGGCAAGATCCGCTGCCTCTTCCTGCCTCATTGTGCTTGACACCCAGCTTCAGGTGTGATGGATTGTGCAAGAACGAGAGTTAGAGATAGGGTTGTTGTTGTGGCAGGAACAGGAGCTGAGAGACTCAGAAGAGGTATCTCCTTTTGTGGCATCCGGCTAGGTGAGGCAGTGGTAGTATTCCATTGTGAATTCAAGGTATCTGGAGCCGAAGTACATGTGACCTTTTGTTTACTCATAGTCTTTGGTCATTTTGATTCGTGCACACTCTTGTTAAGTGTAAGGTCACCGAGCATTTTTCATTTAGGAGTCATAGTTATTTCCAAAAACAAAACGAGACTTGTGTATTTGACTGATCTTGATACTTTGTAACTTGTGTTACTGGGCAACAGCTCACATGAGTGATAGGTTGACGTTGACCAATATGCCGATCTACTACTCTATACGGCTTGTATTCAACATTTTAAATGGGCCTGAATGTTTCAGCAGTTCAAGGGAGAAAAAAAGTGTAAAGGTTCACTATACCATAAAAATGGGTGAAACTTTGCAGTATACCATGATCGAATAGCACACGGTGTTGTGTGAAAGACAAAGCCACCATTGCTGGGCAAAAAAATCTACCGTTGCTCAGTGAAAAAAACCACCGTTGCTCAGAGAAAAAAACCACTGTTGCTCAATGAAAAAAGCCACCGTTGCTAGGTGAAAAAAACACAATTGAGCTAGCTGTGACTGGGGACTTTTTCGCTCCCCACAAATCTTGGGTAGGATCGTAGCCACTATTTATTGCTTCGTTCCCTCCTCCTGCCACTAATTCTTCGTACATACCAGCTCTCTCTTCAATTGTTACTTCCGGCCTATTACTTTATTCTTTCACCCTTTGGTACCACAAGGAAAGCATTGAACTGTAGTGCTTGCTTTGAATTGTAAAGAACAGAGTTGTCACTCATTCTTTCAATTCTACTATATACACGAAAATGGATTACCCCAAAGCCACAATGGGCACACCTGCCGGACGTCTCAAGACTCCCCCTAGATTGCAAAAGACGAAAAAAGACTTTCAAGTTACCGGAACCTTCCTCAGCCAATATTCTGCCACTCGACTTTAAACCTTCCGTCTGTCGACAAGATGAACAAGGCCCAAAGACATTATGCGATTACAAGCTTCAAACACCATTATCCTTCTAGTTGAAGCTATCGGCAAAGAGGAAACAAGAAGCAGAGGCAGCACGAGAGACAGGATAGTCAACATTTAGACACATATTTGGATAGAATTGTGAGTTTTATCTCGATAAGATAATATTTAAATTACTAATGACAAATAGTCAACACCATAGAAGTATTTTTCGAGATTGACTGCCATGAAAAATGCACTCCTCCCACCTCCCGCAAGGCTACACTCAACGCAACTCAAGCTTTAGGCTCCAGTTTTGAGCAATTAGATGTTAGGGAAAAAAGATTTTATGTAGCCTTGGATAAAAACTACGAAAAGATTTTTGTCATGTTTGGGGCTGGGCTCAAGTTGATTTACGGGGACAAGATTAGAGACTGTGTAGCGAAGGCAATCTGCTGGAATATTGAGGAATACGCATGAGTCAATCCACTAGAAATTCCCAGGGACGTACAGCATAAATACTATGAAGAATGACTCCTTTCAAATCCTCAGCTCTGTTGGCCACCTTGGGCATGGGCTGGAGTCTATCAGTGGGGAATTTAGATGGAGCAGGGGCATTCCAAGCGGGGAAGTGTTACTACAAGGGATACTAGCGTGAAAGGTCATATGAAGATAGCGATTTTGCCTTTATTTGCTACCATGGGCGCTATAACAAGGGCTCAGTGAATATTACTGGCTGCGGTTGATATTAAATATCTGAAAGAGTATGAAAAAATACTAGGAAAGTGTTTGGAGGCCAGGAAATCTTTTGAAACTGATGAGCGGGAATGTTTTATACTTCGGGCATGTTTAGTGAATGTGTTTACGGAACCGCATGTTGATGGTGGAGATGTGAAAAAATGGTTGGGCATCAATGTCCATCCGGCGAGTTTGAAGATGGCGATTTTTGTATTACTGAGCTAAAGCGTAGGTTTGTTTATAAGGTAGGCTCTATTAGCTTTCTGAAAAGTGAGCAGTACGAGCATTTTACTTTGCGATGGAGGGGACATCAGTACTGTTTCGTTGCTACTATTCATGAAGCTGTTAAGCAGGAGTTAGTGTATGGTAAAGCCTAAAAGTATTTAGTTATTAACAGTAGTTTATGATAGCTTCAAGTTAGAGAATAAATAAGTTTTAAAAGCATAGTTGATTAATTTTCAGTTATAGCTAGTCACTCGTAAGCTCAATTTCATATGAAGAGATAAAAGAAGTTATAGTATAGTAAACCCGAACCTAATGGAATACACATAACTGCCTGTCAACTAGAATATAAACTAACTTGAAATAACTTAGTTAATCTCAGTACTGCTAGTAAGTTATGTTCCAAAAGGTAATTGGTGATTAACAAGAAACAAGACCTCGTTGTCAGGTCAATAAGCATTGATATCATTTTGAAATGTGAAATAACAAGAAGAGGAAATATCATAACAACCTGTACTTGAAAAGACACTTAGACTTCTCTGCTACTATTTAAATATCCTCAATTCTCTCTTCTATTAGTATATATCAACTTAAACTTGGATTTATCGACTAACAAACATCTATCATTCATTGTATCAGCTATCTTCACAGATCTTTCTCCCTACTTCGATTTCCTTTATTCTTAATCATTTCATATCTTTCTTTCTATTCATAATGCCTACCACACCACACCTCCTTGCTCAACGTTTTGAAAGCTTTAAAGGCGTTAAAAGGGCAGTAGAGAACTAGTCAATTGCGGATAAGTTTGTATTCTGAATGCATCTTAAAGATAAACATAGGGCAAATTACCGATGCAAAATGTCGACAACACGTCCTGCTTGAGCAGTTGAAAATGCTGTTATCTGTGAATGGAGAGTCTTTGCTAGTCGAACTAGAACAGGTGATATCAAGATTAGTCGTCTGATCTCACACCATGATTGCCTAGAGGCTGCAATTCCAATATGTTCAACGTGTAACAATCAGTCTTGGCTTACACAACAAATTCTGAAACACCTCGTCATTAGCACTACACGAAAGACAACACCACGAGAGCTTATCGATACTATTCAACTGCATTATAATGAAGAGGTTAACTATCAAGCAGCATATAAGGCATGTTCACAACTCAGTAACAATACGATTGAATATGAGTGTGATAGTTACCGGCAAATACCAGCTTATTTAGCCCGTGTCCAAGCCGCCAGCCCATCGGCGTATTTGCGATTAGATTCTATTCCCACGTCCAAAATTGACCCTTCCAGTGGAGAGCAAGTATCGCAATTTCGTCTTGTTTTCATCTGTCCCACCGAAGGCCAACTCTCCTTTCAGCAATGCTCAAACTTTGTTGCTCTTGATGGTACTTTCTGCAAAGCTCGTAATATTCAAACTCTGCTCCTTGCCGTTACTATTAATGTAAATGGTCATATTGTTCTTCTTGCATGGCGTGTTGTTGAAGGAGAAAATAGTGACTCTTGGACTTGGTTTCTGAATCATCTTAAGCATGGGATACAACAGATCATGAATGCAATGATCATGAGTGATCCTGATAAGATATTAATCAATGGTGAAGCTATTGTAGGGGAAGGCATTGTTTGGGCACACTGCTGTTTTCTCTTTATCAAAATTTTAAAAGCAAGTTTGGCACACGGTTGACAGAGCAACATTTTTGGAGAATTGTCAATGCTCAATCTGAGGTAGTATTTACAACAAGACTACTTGCCTTAGAGCAGCAGAAGCCAGAAGCTGCCAATTACTTGCGAGAAATTGAGAGGAGACTTTGGGTAACGGCGTTCTTTCCGGGCAAACGATATGGGCACAATACTTCGAATATTATTGAAATATATAATAAAAGTCGACACTTGAAAAGCGAGCTCCCAATTGTAGACTTGTTGAACCAGATTGGGTACTCATCAATGGCTACCCGGTTCAAGTGTCTTCAGCAAACAGAATCTTCACTCAAAGGATATCCTTTTACAAGTATCTGCCGAACTAAGGCACAGACTAGTCAATTATGGGCACAGAGTAATCGAGTTTGAGCCTCCACAGCTGTGCAGGCAGAAGTGGTTCAACGGGTACCAGGAGCTGATGATAATATAGAAAGAATTCATATTGTTAATTGTATTTATTTTCCTAACCTCCTACTCATATACTGGCTAATATTTGTCCTCTACAGTATATACAGAATCATGTACCTGCATGAGATATCAAGAAAATAAGGTTTCCTATGCACATGCTTATGCATTTCTTCTTCATTTACATTGGGCGCCTATTGACTATTTTCCCTGTACCTGGTTGTTAGACATACCGGAAGGCTTAGCCTTCCTTTAGTGAATAAAGGCCTATAGTTACCCTACCTTAGGATGCTGAGTTCAAAAAGACAAGCGAACACCCCCCTCCCGCACCAGTGTTGGGATCGCGCTACATCGGCAGACGCCACTGTAGTTACGTCCCCTCACCAAAGCTATGGTCATTGGAACCCTCCTCGTAACGCCATATACGTTGCGGCCGTCCGTCTGACCGGATCCCGTTCGCAGGATATATGAGGGAGGACCTTTGGTTAGCTTGTGCAAGTGGGTTGAGCCAAATCGGTAGAAGTCGCATAAGGTGACTGAGCACTAAAGACAGAGGTCACAAAGGTGGTCAATAGGTAACAGGACCTTTTTGCGGACAATTGTTAAACAACACATTCTATACTCCATGCTCCCGCGATGAAAGTTGCAGAAGTGAATGATGTTGTTGGATCACGTAGTTTGAGAAATCAAGCATACCCACACTCACATACGTAATTAGTATTCTCAGATACTGACGGAACCAGATGATAACCATATGACTATGGAGAGATAATGGCCATTGGTGCGATTATCGGGACAAGTCTATCTTATGCCTCGCAGCTGTCGAGTGCAGAACACATCTGCAATGCTGAGAGGTTCTATAACAAAGCTGGCCCCTTTGTTGGTTCAATCATGGAGGCCATTCTGCGTATGCAATGGTAAGCAAGACTCTATGTCGACGAAGATGGATCGTGACCAGTGAACTGATGTGTGGGAGCACCGTCAGGAAAATTCACGGTGTTACGATTCGGAAGTCGAGTGAGATAACAGAATTATGAGGGTTAAATGATGTTCGCACTTTTAGCAGAAGCTGGAGTTTGTTAGCAGGTACCTGGTTAGTATGAGAACTGATGTAGCCCGCGACCACCCAGACGCAGTATATAAATATCGAGGTGCCTCCCGAGCTATTTGAACATTATCAAGCAACGGCGAAGAGATCTTATCAATATAAAATTTTTTACGCTAGAAAATCTTTTATCAATCTATCGACCTCTACTTCAGACATTGAGCCTTCCTAGACAATCTCCGTCTACAATGAAGATTATCAGCCTGTGTTATCTCGCAAGACTTTGAGATAGGCTCCCGCCTAACACTTGTCTATCCAAACTTGGCGGCAGACATATTTGGAGAATTGGAAACCCGTCACTATTGAGAATTTGGAAGATAATCCAATCAGTCCACCAACTTCCTGTCGACTTCCTGGCCGGCCTAAGAAGAAGCATGCTCAACGTGGTGAATGTGGTCTTGCAGCCCTACAGTATGCTCGTCATATGGATGAGGAGGTTGTAGTTGAAGACCGTCATCAGGGTTGTGGAACCTGTGGCAATCTGGGGGGGCATAATTCAAGAACCTGTACTTTCGGACATGAATAATGTTTTTAATTTTTGTTTCTCCCTTTTACTTATTTTTTCTCTTTTTTTCTTTTTCAGCTTTCATATCTTCTATTTCCATTTACGGTTTATTAATTTAATTATTAATTAGTGCTGGGTATAAATCTCTTTTTTTTAATTTAGTTTCTATTTTTAATTGTTTTTAGCTGCTTTGACTGTTGTCTTTAATAATTGTGGTATCCGGGATAAAAGTACTATGTTTCACTCAGATTTCATGGTTTATGAAAGGTTTTCCCATAAAAAAATTTTGTTTCTTTACTTTCAACTAGCTTCAAATGTCATTATTTATTGTTTTATTAGAAGGGGTTCTATCTTATAACCCCCCGGTTCGAAAAAGCGCGTTCCAGCCCTTCGATCATTTTTTGATCCAACCC
>Ga0307509_10003214_pt1 | contig 25267 bp, 27 predicted proteins | sample 10_EM_MG_FD_202245 | JGI IMG/M metagenome (GOLD analysis project Ga0307509, IMG submission 202245) | Populus trichocarpa ectomycorrhiza microbial communities from riparian zone in the Pacific Northwest, United States - 10_EM | ecosystem: Host-associated > Plants > Roots > Unclassified | place... | reverse complement strand
GAACGGTTCGAGGCGCTTGCCGAGTCCATTGTTAGTCAACGGAGCCAAAGGGAGCTCAATACCGTATCCCGGCAAAAGGTGTGTTTATTACGGGGATGGACTACTGATTTCCTTCACTGAATCCTGACGCTTGCACTAAGTATTGGGCGATGGGGGCGGGGGGGACAAGCTGATTGCGGAATAAACTGCAGCGGGCTTCTCGCTGGCGAAGGATTGGAAAAGGCAGGGAGGTGGCGGTCGAGTTTAGTGGTGGGGTGCAGAGAAGGGGGGGGGGGTTGCCGGTAGTGGAAGCAAGCAAGTTCAAAGCAGTGAGATGATTGATGGAATGGGAGGGGGGGGGAGGATAGGATTGATTGAGGGTGATTGCGGACTGATGATTTTGTATTTTGGGTGAGAGCTAGCAGATTTCGGCTGAACTGTGATCGAGAAATTAGAGGATCGGGACCGTTTTCTGTCCCTCTCGTGGAGCTGCAGCTGGATCGTCTGAGTTTGCGGCAGGTCTATTGTGTATTCTGTCTCTCTTTCTCTGGCATTCCCCTTCTATGATACTTCTAGAGTTTACCATGCCGATGACTACCAGGGTAGTGGGGAGAAGACAGGAAAATGGAGGAGAGAGAACTCCAAGAGCTGCGGAAGGCGCAGTGCAATTGAGGCTTGCTTTTCTTCACTTTTCTTCCTTTCTTTTCTCTTCCCTGGTATTCCTTTCATCCATCTTCACCACTGTTCTATAGATGTTTTTACAGTCCATTGCACGAGTATATGTGGGTGAAATTTCCGTTGCAGTTTTGCCTTTCTAGCATCACTCGATGCCCCTTGTTTTCCTCTACCACAGTGGATGATTTGGGGGGCATCCAATCCAGCCTCCCAGGTTTCCCTTTCCCTCTGAGAATGACAGGGGGGGTAGGCCAAGTTTGTCGAGCAAAGTTCCAAACTCGAAAGAAAAGAAAAACATGGCCAAAACATCAAATTCCAGGAACATTCAATAAAAGTGATAAATAGAAGAAAGTTCTCAACCTCTGCCAGCGAAACACTGGCTTTACTCTCATGTTAATAAAGGAACCCAACGACCCTCCTCCTCCAGCTCTGCAGGGGAGCCACAGCAAGTTCTATGGTGGTCGCTCTTCAACCAACGACTATAATCACCACCAACCCTGGTTTAGTCCACCTGAACAACCTAGTCTGACCCATTCACCAAACCTCCCTCCCTGACTCCCGCTGCGCTGTTCAAACACTCGGTAGGAGGAGGGACATTGAAGGGACAAGGAGACGACAACAACTAACTAAACACGAAACAGATCACAACCACGGCAAGTGGGGAGGAAGGGCCAAAAAAAAAAAAATGAAATAAAGGGGATACAAACTTCTAGAACGTGAGAAATCACCCACCTGCAGACGGACGAACGAACGAATAAACGACGATGCCCCATTCCCTCCATCCTGTGGCGCATGTCACGATATTATGGTATGATATTATATGAAAACCTTTTTCTTTTTGACCTTTTCCTTAATATTATTACAGCACTGTGCCCCGCCAAGACACGCCTACGCTAGCGAAAAGGAAAGGGAAAAAAACAGAAGGTGGTAATTCCATTCCCCAACCTTGTCATCGTGCAGCTTGCAGATGTATGTATACAAGTACACCGTACTTGCGACTGCGCCAGGGAGAGAAGGAAGGAAGGAAGGGAAAGAAGTCATTTACCACTTGAAGCACTTCCGACAAAGTTTAGCCCGCATGATAACCATGTTACCATGGTGGGGGACTGGGAAATTAGAATTCGAGTACCGGTGCATAGTACCCCGTTGCCTGGGATGTCGCGTAAATGCCGGTAAAAGGCTCGACCCCCATACTCGAGTACTGTACTCGAGTACTCGTACTGCGCTTGAGCTGTATCTTCGGGTGAGTTAGAAACCTACCGCTACCGCTTTGACGGAACCTACTCGGGTCGACGCAATTCTTTAACATCATGAATTTCCCTGTAGTTGTGACTGTTGACCGATTGAGTTGAACAGGGAGGGAGGGAAGGTTATCTGCTCATACAGTACGGTACTCGTACAAGCACGTAGGCTAAGAGATATTCTCTTAGCGCATCAAGCGCAGTGCGAGAAGAGAGGGCTACGGTATGTTCGAGCGGCCTCCACTGACGATATCCACCAAGCGCAAGAAACGCAGGACGGTAACGATAATGGCCTGTGCTGTGCGCGGTGGTAAGCCATATGTCAAACCCACCACCCGCCCACCCGTTCCCGTTACCCGCCAAACAAAGGCGGTTACCATGGGCCCTGAACCGACACAGTAAAGTGGCCGCTACGGATAATGAAACGCCAGGAAAAAAAAACTCAAAACTTTGAGGCTTTTCGAGCAAGGTTCATAATAAAGTCTTCTATGGAGGGCACCACGAAATCCGGCGTGCCGTGGACAAGGGTCAGCAACAAGGCATTTTTTTTGTTACCCTGCTCTATCATACCGGCACTTTTGACCAATTCAATTTCCTGTCCAAATGCCCCTATTCGTCACCCGCCCGGTTTCATCGTGCCCCGGTTGAAGACCCCAGTAGCCAACTGAGCTGCTGCGATTCCCAGCCTCATGTGGCGCCGAGAGCCTCCTCGAGAAGCCAAAGCCAACCCAACCCGGGGAAAAAGCAAGAATTGAAGGATCGAAGAATTGAAGGATCGAAGAATTGGATCAAAGAATTGAAGGGGGATGGAATGTGGAGATTTCAACGCAGGGTCTACCCCATCACGGTGCTGCAGGGCACTTTGTCAGACTATCGTCCATTCGCTCGCAGGGCTGGGAACATGACAAGGTCGAGTTACGAGGTGTGGCGATGCTCTGTACAGTACCGAAAATACAGTATCTACTCACTCTTATACTCCGGAGTAGAGTACTGCACCAGTGCCGGTAGCCTATCGCAAAAGTTGTTTTAATTAGCTAGACTGCCACTATTCACTCGGCCGAATTTTTAACGTGCTGAGTGATAATTTTGCTCTGTAGTTGTGGTCTGCCGTAAGATACGGTACGATACCTTCCTTCCTTACTAACTTCATCCCCCTTTCCGTTCTCTTACTGTATACAAGTGCTGACAGACGAAAGCACAACTACCGACGCACCGCGACTTGTCACGTATCCGCAGCGCGAAATAAGATAACCCAGAATCACAACCAAGAACCACTGTCAACGCGTACATAAGTTACCGTACACTACACCACATCCCCCGCCAGCACAAACCTATGTTATCGTCGTATGCACCACGATATTTCCCCCTCCAAGTGCCGGACAAGAGGCCAAGGAGAATAACGCAGGTACCATTGGGACTACCGTGGACTGCTACGTGTACGGTACTTGTCTTACTGAGTTACCCTTCCTCACTTCTCCAGGACGTGGAATGGGATGGAAAGTTTTTTTTTTCTTCGCTGCGTTTCGTTAAACACACTGTGCTGATGAGCTGGTGTCGTGTAGGCTCGTGAGCTAAGTAAGTCGAACTGACCCCAATCTAGCAACACCGTAGACTAAGTGTCTAAAAATGCGGCTATTGTTACACACCACCTAACCCAATCAGTGGAAGGAACAAAAACCTGTCTCATTTTCAGATGCTTTGTGCCAGATACAAGTACTGCACTAGTACTGTACAAGTAAACCAGGATATACTAGCGTCGGATTATTATTATTATTATTATCCTTTCCTTTTCTCCTCATTCCTCCATCTCCGTCGATCCTTTTTAGTAGAATAGAACAGCCACATCCAATCACTCGCGATGGTCCTCCTCCTCCTTCTCCTCCTCAGGCTTTATCGGGGTTTTCTCCGGTTGACGTGCATTGCAGCAGTGTCACCGATGCGGCATGTCCGTTGGGAGCCTAAATTCGGAATGGAAATGGGAATGGTGCGAGTGAGGATTTATAGATACGGTTTGTGGTGTAGGGTTCGGGGGTTGGAGCGGGCGTGTGGCGGCGGCGGGCGTATGGATGGATATTTTGGCGGCCCTGGTATTTGTTATATTATACGTTTGGGTTCTTTACGGAATACTCAAGTACTAGTGTACGTGTACAGTACTAGTATTTGATACGCCGTGTCCTCGCGGTGTATATATCAGCATGTCACTGGACGCCCCACGAAGAGAATCGCTCTGCCAACTCTACTGGATGAAACAGAGTTTCTCATGCCCATCACCAACGCGACTCGGGGGGGGGATGCAGATATTCTGGAATAGGTTCCTCTCTGTTTGATCGTCAACACATTTAATGCTACGAGTGCCATCATACCAAACGTGACGGCACGATTGGCCAACTCGAAAGTCCTACCTGGCCCCCACATAGCCCTGTACTCGAGTACCACGAACAAAAACAAGACGAATGGCAAAAAGTCTGCGTAATTGTCCATCGTTCCCCTAAAACAGCATTGCGACGGCCATGCTTCCAGGAGGATACAAGTATATCCCCTTCCCAATTGAACCTCAGGGTATATTAACCAACAGATGTGTACCGTAGTAGACCTTTTTTCGAGAAAGGGGAGCCAGGAGCTATGATAGGCTCAAGACGTGGAAACTCTTGTATCCACAATCTGCATCCGTGCTCGAACTATGATACTTGTATACAAATCAATGAAATAACCTGGCTGGCCGGTCGTGGCGGGAGTGGAATAGATTGGATTATCCGTTAGATCCCGGTTCCATAAGAGGCTTAAATAAGCATCTAATGGGACTTATGGAGGGTCATAGGGCGTCACTCGAGGGTGATTTTTCGGTTTTTTTTCAAGCGAGGCCCCCGTAGAGTAGAGAGGAACTTTGGGGGGGATTGGTGTGTGGTGGAACTAAGTTTGAAAAGTAGAGTATATTAATCATATCATAGACTACCACCATGATTGGTTGATGGGATTTGTTTGCATAAAAAAAAGTTTTTTTGGGTTTTTTTTGGGTTTTTTTTTTTCGTGGGGGTTGCGAACCGGACTGGGATAAGCCTGGGCGGGTTTTATTAGCAGAGGACGGATCTTTCCTTTCTTTCCTTTCTTCCTTTCAAAAGTTGAGGCTGGGTTCTGAAGAAGTAGAAGAAGTTTCTGGGAAGGGCCCAAGGTACCGGTCGGTTGGCCTTCTCCATCAGTAGGATATTACTTTTTTTTTTTTTTTTGGAGGAGTTGATAGTTATGATAGGTGTGTGTGTTAGTGTTCCGGAGCAACCGGGCGATCTCGTTCTAATTTTGAAACGATACCCGAGCAGCGGATTCTTCGAACCGGGCTGAGGTGGCGGGGGGGGGGATGTTAACTTTAAGTACGTACGATAGCAGGGCTGTATAATATAATATGTTTCAACTTGTGATAATATCCTATGTATGATAAGTCAAAACTACCTGTGGGGGGAGGTGGGGGGGGGGCTCTGGATATGTTTTTGTTTCTATCGAGATTTGGGAGGTGCTGATCGACATGGTGGCTGCATCACGCGGTGTTCACGGAAATGTGGATGAATTGGCAAATTTTCTTAGACGTAGAGAGAGAGGGGGGGTTAGGGCTGTGATGTAATAGTAGAAGTAAGATATTTGACCTGGGGTAATGATAATTCTGGCCTCAATAACTGGACCTGTTACAGTACGGTACTCGTAGCGGAACTTCTCCCATTTTGTATTCATATGTCTTTAGTTCTCTGGTGAGAGGTTTCTACCGTGTTGTTCTTCGCATAATGATCCTTGGGATTTTATCGGTTGTTGTGTTGCTCTGCTTTGATATTATAGGAGGGCTGCTATGTAGTGCTGCCTTTGGACTTTCTCGAATTTATGATACTTGTTTTGTGAGGAGGTGGACACCACTCCCCTAGAGGAAGTCGGATGGAGGAGTTAATCCGTGAACAACCCCTCGTATTAGTTAAACCTCCATAGACCTCCCTCTAGACAAATAAAAATAAATAAATCGTAAAGCGTTACCGGAACTTCTTCTCTCTCTCTCTAAATCAATATAAGCCTAACTGCCTATCGGAAACAAACCATTCATTGTAAGGATGTTTTACTGACTAACACTGGTATCGGAGTACTATATCATACAACTTCGTACCGAACAGTCGAAAGTTCTTCTCGCACCGTGTGCAGTCAACCTCATAACTCCCGGTGCAGCACTCGCGTCACCATACGCAATAGTGCTCAAGATAGGGTAAACTTTTCTTCTTGAGATTATGATACGTCCTCCATTCCGCGTTGAATTTGCGTATTCATTAGGGACATACCTAGTCTTGAGAGCGCATCTTCATCCCCCCCGCCCACACATCGAAGGGGCCTGGTACCAAAAATCTATATAAGCCCCCCCCCCTATCTTCCCCCTCTTTCCTGGCCACCAGGGACCCTTAATGTTTATTGTCTAGTCGAGCTGCTGGCTGGATGACGACGACCTCAACTCTCCAATTGTTTGTCATACCTGAAACTTGCAAGGGCCGGCACAAATCCGCTTCGTGTTTTTTTTTTTCCGTTTCGGGGGTCGGGATGAATTTCAGATATTGGCATTCAATGGTCCCAGAGAGAGAGGGGGAGTCGTCGTCCCGCTAGTGGCTTGGGCGGCTTGTCTCTTGCTCTGGGAGTTACAGTATGAGGTACTGGAGATTCTTAAGGGTTCCCCTGATGGCCTGGTTGCCCGGGGTTCTCTTGGATCCCGCCAATTTTTTTATATTTATTCTGGTTTGACTCCTCGGGGTTTATTGGGCACTTGGGGATAGCCGAAGGTCTGATGAGCATTGGTGGAGAGCCTGGCCTGTGTTGTGCAAGGGGTTTGTCGGAGCGTTGGGGGGTTTGTATGTTTGAGGGACCGTCTCTGCTTTTGAAACCAGTTTCGTCATGGGCTAGGTATTGATTTAGGGGGGCAAAATACTTACTATTGGTAGAGTTTGTTGGGGGCTGGAGGTGATGTGTCTAGTAGATGATCGGTAGAACGTAAGCCTTTATTTTATCAGCGAAGCCCAGTTTGAGGTGCTCCTTGGGATAATGTAGAGTATCTCCACTGCTTCAGAGGATCATGCTCTGGTTTTGACCAGGTACTCCCACTGATGCCTTATCGCTACTACATATTAAATTTTATTCTAGAGGGCTAAGTATGAATATATATGGGTGTATACTCGGGTGGGCAGAACAGAAAACGGCGGAGCTTGTTCCTAGGACTTGCTTTGTTTGCTGGAAAAAGAAAAGGGGTTTCTACAGGGATTCCTTGAGCTTGCGATAATATCAAAAAGATCAAACATCCATACGAGCTCTATTATACCTAAAGATGAAGCTCCGAGTTTCGATTTGGCGGTTTTGGTTAAGCGGTGAAGGAAGCAATTCCATCATCATCTTGCCCCCTAAAACCCACACACTAATCATTTCTTCTTTCCCCCCAGGCCCAGCTCTTGGAACGAGAGGAAAAGGGGAAAACATCTCAAATACATTAACCCCAAAGAACGAAACAAGAAAAAAAAAAACAATCTCGAAACTTACTCACCCCCATCACAGCGGATGCTTTCAGAAAAGCAAACAAGGCATTGTCAGGACTAACGCGTCCCATAGTAGCCCAAGTTCAACAATCAAGGAGTCAAGAGTTCGAACTCTTCTTCTCCCTCCTCTCCAGGAGGTGGATGTATATCCTCCGAAAATACTATGTGCAATCCTTCCCTCCTTCCTCCCCTAGGCAGTGGAAAAAAGGCTGCTTTTTTCTTCCGGAGATCAGATATGTGTCTGGAGGCGGAAGAAGAGTAAGGGGAGAGTTATTTATTTATTTGTTTATTGTGCTATATTATATTATATTAGGCAAGCTGAGACTTCGCGGCTATGTATATTCCCCACTTTTATTATTTATGATAGACGGGGTTAGCGTAGAAAGGGAAGGATGGAAGGATGGAAGGAATGTTGGACGGGGGTGGAGAGCTGCTTGCTAAGTTAGACCCGGCTACGGTATATGGGCAGTGGGTGTGGAGGGGTTTCATTTTTGTTTTGCCTGGGGGTGACTTACCGGTATAAGATCCTCCCTGGACGCTTGTATCATATCTCGTATGGTAAGCATCATAGATTAAGTTGAGCTATAATCGAAAGAAAAAGCGCAAGTTTCGATTGGGAAAAATAAAATAAAAAAAGATCATTGGCGGCGAAATTAAACCTTTTTGTTTTATGACGTGCCAAATGGTCCAGAGCCTAACAATCAAGCTTCAGGGAAACTACCCCCCTTTATCCCTGCGATTGTCATGCCTTTTATTCCCTTCTCCCTTCTTTCTTCCTGTATACCGCAAGCAGGTCACTGTTAACCATACGTCCCAGGTTTTTCGTTAAAAAGGGTTTGAGTCACCTGACTTCTCCGGGGTGAAGCATTTTGCCATATATCATCATCATCGCTCTTTCCGCTCTTTGGTTTAGCTTGAGATCTATCATCGGCCGTTACACATTTGTCTGCCAAGTCCTATCTTTGGGTGTGCTCGCGGATGTACCCGGTCCCGCGCTCCTGGTGGACATGTGGTGACCGATTTTTCGATTCCCTTTCCTTCTTTCTAGAAGAGAATGTTGGATCACTTTTAGTGATGCGTGTGTCTACCGGGGGGGGGGGGGGTCCAAATATACAAGTGGGGGACGTCCTAGATTGGGTGCGATGAATAATAAACCACTTTTTGATACGTGGTGGTGGTGGTGGTGGTGGTGGTGGTGGGTGGTGGTGGTGGTGGTGGTGGTGGGTGGTGCAGATTCTGGGATAGTTCTTAGGGCGGTTAAGTTATATATATACTTCGGAATGGGTCAAACTCTAACAAGGCAATCACGTACTGGACAGTACATGGAGGTTACCTTAGTGTGAGTATTGGTATTCCGCAAGTTGCACGCTCGGCGTTGGTTCTCTTTATAGACTCTTCTTCATAGACTTAATAACCGGGAACACCTATCCCTTCTACTTACGCCGCCCACTTCCTAAACGGAATCGCCATTCCGACCAATTCTTATAGATTAATAGGCAAGTGCCCGCCAACCCCTAGTGGGCTCGATAGTAGTGAGAGCTCTGGGTGCGAAAGTCTAGGGCGTGGTTGGTATCGTAGTGGGCTCGGTCGGTGACCCGGAAAGCCTCCTGTTCGGTTGGTGGGGCAATTGGGGGAGCGATACTGGTGGGGGGTAGGTGCTCAATTGGGAGTCGGCTAATCTAGAAGTGCTACATCCCACTTGAGTAACGAAGCATTCATTCCTCCCCGGGGTATATTTCTCCTCGTTAACCGGTGGATTGGAATTTGTCAATACCATCTCATCAGATGGAAGGCGTCACAGCGCTATAGTACTATACCAAATCGCTTCCCAAATCCAATTACCTTTCGTATCTGGGTGCCATATTCCATCGCCCGCGTACCCCTCCTGGCTTGGGAACGGGGGAAGATTAATAAGTAAGGGCAGAGTAGAGAGGTAGAGGTAGATTATATAGCAGGATCCGTAAGTGGAGGAGACCAGAAGCGTGTGGCAGCAACGGGGGATTGCGGGGGCGGGAAACAGGTGGAAAGAACAAAAATGAGAGAAATGGGGAGATGGACCAAACCTAAACTTCCAAGAAGAGACAGCAGCAAGGGATAAAGGATTATTGTTACGAGTATTATAAGAGTGCGCCGCCCGGGCATGCTAGAACGTAAAGTTGCGTAAAGAAGAGAGTGAGCTAGGGAAGTTGATAGGAATGAACTGGCTTAGTTGCGAATAAGCTAGAATCGCCGATGCAACCTTGAGAAAAGTTATCATGATCTATCATTCGAATTTCTGCCCTATCCCATCTCGATTGACAAGGTTCTGCAGTAGTTCCACTTCTTGAAACCCCCCAACAGGGGAGCATATATTAGTACTGGTATCATACCTAGCCGTCTCCACCTTCACACCGTGAGCACATCAACCTAACCTCGCCACCTAAGTATCGTGGGAGCGTTCGAAACATTATTGCGCAAAAAACCCAAGCCTCCGCTCATGCCCCACTATGCCCATTTCGAACCCAAAATCAGAGCCCACCCACCAGTGAGTTGCAATTGAGGTGATCCAGGACTCCTTTCTTCTATGGCGCAGTTCCCTAATTCTCTTAAAAAGGGTGTTTACCCCGCTCTGCAGGCATAAGCCCACATGTACACCGCGGAGTTCCTAGTCCATATTCTATGCTATAAGAATGTGATTATGGCAGCCATATGTCTCGTATACGGTTCGGTGGTGAGTTGAGATATACTGATAGTAATGACTAACACGGGTGCTCTGTGATGTGCCAGAAGCAGCTGTTGCAAGCGATACATTGCCCGTATTAATGGATGCATGCCTTTCTTGAGCTAGTAAGAAATTGGTCAGCAAGGAATGTGTCCTCTGTGCCTTAGTTAGTTCCACTTTAATACAGGACTTTATTTATACCGGCAGCCTTGTTAAGTAATTAGGAACTGGCCGTAGCCTCTTTAGCATGTTCGGTGCAGTGTCAGTGCACTATTCTAATTTTTAAGGTAGTCCCCCACAGTTCTTTCATGTTGGCAAAGCTGTGCTCGCCTCCCGAGCGAAAGGATAAATATTGGTAGACGAGCCAGCATTATAATAGTACCTTGAGACGGTGTGACATTTTGTGTAGTCGCCACAATGAATAGGGCCAGCACTGAGATGCACTTTGAAGACAGACTAATCAGTGGAGGAGTGACCATGTGGTAATCTACGGTATGTGTTGTCCTTGCAAGCTGATGAGAACTCAATCGCCGAGGTATATACATGGATCCTAGGATAGGCATCATGGCTTTTTCATATGATATCCTCGTTAGTCCTAGCTACCCTAAGAACTCAAATAATTGGACAGTGTGCTAGGGCGTTGGAGTTGCCTCTCCTAGCGGGTCTGGTGTATTTTTCTTTTTTATCTGGGGAGCAGGTTTTTTGGTGTTCCCCGCCCCTTTCCTAGAGGAGAAAACTTTAGACTACCTAACACACGGTCCAATTATGCAAGTTCCCACAGTAGTCAGGGTCTATCCTGGATTGGTCCTTTTCCAAACATACAGCAATGCCATTACAGTACACGCTGGCATCATGTAGCACATTAGTTCGTTTCCGTTGGCGTTAGAGTTGAAACTGTGCTTACCTGTCACTCCAGTAGCAATATAGAAATTAGTTCTATCTGCTGATTCAGGTTCGGTTCGAGGATAAGCATTGTTAGGGAATAATGCGGCTTCGGAGACCTACACGTTTTATTTATGCGTATCAGTGTCCTGTCAACTTAAGCGCACTGCGCAAGGCTTACCGTGACAAAAAGCTCGGATATAGATGTCCAAGCGGCGCTCACATGTAAAGGCGCTGACATGCCAATCTCGCGTGTATAAACGTCCGGCTGGATTTCGGCCCTTTGGGTTGTCTTATCCAGGTCCGCCTTGAGGGCTGCATATACCGCTGGAAGCTCGTCGAGTTGCGGATACCGAGCCTGGCATGTGAATTAGTATGTGTTACCGGCTATAGATAGACTACCCATACTCGTAGATCAACTATATGTGCAAAGCTGTCTGGATCAGATGAGTCGTATGTGTAGCATACGACGTCACAAGAATTTAATTTCGCCTCATTTTCTAGAATTGCAGATTCTAGTTCGCCTAGTTCTTCAATCTGGAATGTCTATGTCAGTGATGTAAAATTGTGATTTGCCTAGATGTTAGGGCATACTATTAGATAGCACTGCTTGCCCCCCTGTAATTCTACACTGTTGACAGCAGTTCTCGGCTTGATTGTGGGGTGATATGTCGAGTCAAAGGGCCTGTTGAGAAACGCATCTAATATTGAGCTCTATTTTCCAATTAGTTGAGTCTTGCTGTTAGTCTGGTTAAGGGAAGGGTCGCACCTTCCCGCTCCCACGTGAACCGAGTACGTAACAGAGAACAACATTACGTTCTACTCTCCCTTGCCGCCTTCGTCTCTTCCTCGGTTTAGTGACTTTCAAAGCGGCGGTCGTGCCGCCTTTCTCACCACTTTCAAATCCCAGGTACGCCAGATAAGCCAGGGTCATTTTTGGATCCTGGAAGGTTGTCATGCTCCATTGGGCCAGCCACCCTTGAAGAGTGATATGTCCGGCTTCAGATCTGACAGTTGAGGATGGGAACGAGGAGTCCACCCATGACGCAGGAACACCAGGAGTGGGAGCAAAAAGCGCTGCTAGCTCATCTCCGTTGAGTCCCCCGTCATTATCCTTATCAAAAAGGAGGAAAAGGTCTACGAAAAACCTATACCCAAGGGGAGAAAGTTCTGCTGATGCATTGGGTGGGACTTCGAATCTAGTATAAAAGCTTTAGTTATCGAAGGTGGCAAACATTGGGGGTATATAAAAAGAAACATACTTTGGATGTAAGAAACTGTCTTTCAGACTCAAGCTATCCGTGTAATGAAAAACGCGTAATATCGTCCAGATAGTTTCGTGTCTAGCTTTTTCTGCGAACATCTTGCTTAGTAGGATAAAACCTTGTTTATCAACCCCCTCCTCGGTCCGAGAGTTAGGCAGCCGTTTTTTTATTGAGGCCTTTATGTCGTCAAGCTCCTCTGGGGTCAGAGATTTGTCGAAACATTTTTTCTAGAAAAGAACGTAAGAAAGCATGTCTGGAGAGCCTGTAGAAGGGCCAGGTTAACTAGAGATGGTACCTGGAATTCTTGAAGCTCGAGATCGTTCAAAAAGCCGTCTTGATCCCTGTCGCATAGGACTGAGAATGTGATTAGCATTAGGTGCCCGCTGGGTATAGATGAGGCACAAACAGAATATTCGTTGAAGAGCTGCCACCGCGGCAGGTTTAAGGTTCTGCAGGGGATGATAGTAAGCCCCCGCTAAACCTTGGGTGATTTTGGAGGGACATACCTGTTCTTTAGAATCATATAAGGGTGCAATCGGATGTGTTACAGCTTTCTGGCATAGGTAAAAAAGCTCGTTAACGTTATTTTGCTCTTTTGCACTAGCCCTTATGCACGAGTCGATTTCCTAGGAGCCAATGAGGTCAATGCTCAATGGGGGCTAGTGGCTGAGGGGAGTGACCTTAAATTCTAACATTATGGGCATCATTTCCTCTTCAGGATCAACACCAGGCGACAGATCTGTTTTGTTTGCACATAGAACAACAGGAAGCTACTTCTTGTTAGCCTGAAGTAATTTGGTTCGGAGGTGATGGACGAACATTTACTCCCAAGCTGCGAAAGAATGGAAGCCTGTGAAATTTCTGCGGTCAGAATCCAGAGCCTCACATGGAGGGAGACGGTAAGAATACCAAGATAGGGAAACCCTCTCATAGCTCTAGGGGGACAATCAGCCGAGTATTCGGGAGTGAGACAGTGTAACCTAGGCAGCTAACATAGTGATCTGAGTAGACCAAACATATGACATCGGATCGCCGAATTTCTTTGCGAAGGGTATTTAGTTCTTGCGGGAGAGCTGCACAGGAAGCGGTTATTAATTGTCATCGAGACTTCCAATCGGAGGCACACACCGGAGGTATCAACAATAGTTGTGGTAACACTTCCGGGGGCGGCTATTGTAATTGCGGGGAGTGTTGGTTGGATCTTGCTTGGGATGAAAACATTTTTGACTAGGGAAGTGATGAGAGATGATTTCCCAGTGCCTAAATGAAATTTTTTGTGGTCAGAAGCTATTTGTGCGGATGTGTTGATAGGGGACTTGCCTTCGTCTCCGCACACAACTATCCGAACGGTATCAGCCATTCCAGCTGGGGCGGGTAGGATGAGTGATGAGTGCAGTAATTGAAGTGGCTAGTATACTTTTTTATAAAGGCTTCGGGGGTGGGGACGCCAAAAGTGTGTAAACTTGGGGGTGGATGAGGTTGAATGGAGAGATGAAAGCTGGCGACATTAGGTGGGGAGTCAGGATTGGTGATGCGGTAGGGCTTTCATTGGGCTCGCGTGGCTCCGTCATGGATGGCACGGCCGATCCAGGGCCCACCACGAGAGACTCACTTGCACCTTAGATTAAGTTAACCGCCCACTGCAACCCAACCGTGGGCAAAATGCTCGGGTTGCTTCAAGCGGCACTTTCACAAGAGCCTCAGCGTGCCATTATAGAGAAAATTTTGACTAAAATAGGTAGAAAATGTATTTTTTTCCTGATAGCTAAAGGTCTGCCTCAGGGGACCGCACTTTCTGTTAGAATTCCTGCTGTCGAGTACAAATCAACCAGTCTTGGTGGAAATAGCCGCATGGTTCTGACGTGGGAACACACCACATACATTTCTCCATTACCGGTATCCACACCCCCCCCCCTCCTTCCCAATCTATCTCATACAACCGCCATCTCCATCTCCCCCATTCCACTAAACCTACTGTGTGCAGTCTTCGTCGCACGAGTTTCTGCTCTCAAGAGGTCTCTTCTAGACGGCTCCTGTATCGCCATTTCATCCTATCTGCAACACCGCCCGCTTTCTTCGTTTGGGCCGCATTGTTCTGTGACAATTCGGCAATGTTCGTACTACCGCCGCCGCCTGCTAGGCATCCAGGCACTCCCGTAACTGGGCTTTGGGGTAACGGAATGCCAGGCACGCCTCTCCCCGTTATTGAGACGAGCAATGTCATCGCGTACCCTGAAGGGCCCGAATACCAATTTTCGGTCGGTGAAGGTATGTTACAGGCGTGTTCGGCCAGCATTATGCGGTCTCGGGTAGATCTCTTGTGCTAGTATTGGTTCGTCCGATGCGGTATTTGTGTTGTGCGCAGGGCAAACTGGCCAGACTTTCAATTTACCACCCTTGCTGACCATTTGACCTCGGAATTGGCGTAGGAACATACATATTGAAGGAGGATATTTTCCTGGCCACGCCCCCGCCACATCCGTCCGAGTCTCCAATAACCATCCTCAATCCCCTCAGCACAGCGCCCCAGCCTACAGTTGCCGGAACCAAACTTTCTCTAGTTGCTATCAGATCGAAAGATGCACCCTCCCCTGTCTACCATAGTCCTGGAATGTCACAGAGTAATGAAAGTCAGTCTGGGCTTGACCCAAGAACCTCTGCAGACACAGACTCGCATAGCTCTCTTGTGAAAACGGGCTCGGGAAGCAATACATCTCGTAATGGGGATGGAGTGAGTGTTGCTACGGAAAAGTTTGGAGGGGGGAATGCGTCTCTATCTGCATCTAGCAAGGACGCGGCCAAGAGAAAAAAGCCGAAGAACAACATTGCTAAAAACAATTCTACCTTCGTCTCGAGAATTATTCCTCATGAAATGCTAGCGAGACGGCTTACAGAGAGAAACTTGGGAGATTTGTTTGTTTTTGCAAACATAAACCGAGCATTCAATTGGTTGGATATGGGTTCCTCAATTAAGGTTTAAATTTACCGCTGCCAACAATTTATGCGCAAGAGTAAAGAGCTTAACATTTTTATACCTTTGTAGCAAGAGCCTCTCTCGAAGATTTTATTCACCAAAGCGCACCCACTTTGCCATGATGTCAACCTTCTCACTAAAAGCCCTACTCACCTAGACGTGATTATTGGCTTCTCGAGTGGGGACATTGTGTGGTTTGACCCAATCTCAAACAAATATGCGAGGCTAAACAAGAATGTAAAAACCCGCAGACTTGGGCATCACAAATTCCTTGTGATTCTTATTTATTTATTTATTTATTTATAGCGGTATTGATGCTAATAGAACCCTCTATCAACTCCAGGGCATGATAAACTCGCATGCAGTCGCAGACATCAAATGGATACCGGGGACTGAGAATTTATTTCTAGCTGCCCACCAAGACGGATCTTTGATCGTATACGACAAAGAGAAGGAGGATGCGCCATTTGTGCCTGAGGATGCACCGGATGCCAGTGAGATGCCAGAGAAGGCTGCTACGGGATCTGGTGGTGCGTCAAGTCTCTTGAGGTACTTCTCGGTGAACAAGTCAGTGGATTCAAAAAACCAGAGAACCAATCCTGTTTCGTATTGGTCGGTCTCTAGAAGCGCCATCACAGCCTTTGCTTTCTCCCCGGACTGCCAGTGTATTGCCGTGGTGGCTGAGGATCAGTGTTTGCGGGTCATTAATATCGTTAAGGAAAAGTAGGTGACTCATATCCCGCGAGCGATATAGTTCTCTACGGCTCGAGAGCTCCGTAAGATACTTACGTATTTATTAGACTTTTAGATGTTTATAGTAGCTACTATGGAGGGTTAATGTGTGTCTGTTGGTCCCCGGACGGAAGATACATTGTCACTGGTGGTCAAGATGACCTAGTATCCATATGGTCGTTTCATGATCGACGCATCGTAGCTCGCTGTGAAGGACACCATTCATGGGTATCTAGTGTTGCCTTCGATCCTTGGCGTTGCGATGATCGTACTTATCGCTTTGGGAGTGTTGGAAACGATTGTAGGCTGCTACTATGGGACTTTAGTGTTGGAATGCTTCACAAACCAAAAGCGGTACGGGCCGAGAATCCCCTTCCTTATCTTTCTTATTTTTTCCTGGAATTTTTCTCCTTCCTCTCCGCTATGCTATCCCACCACGAAGAAGGTTACCGGTTTGCGAAGCTGCAACCGATTACAAGGGTTATGATATCAGTTGTTTCTAAGTAGAGTCTGTGGCTAATTCAGTCCTTGGATGGACCCAGGCGGCCACACAACACCGTGGGAGCATGTCATCTCATAATTACCAATCTCAAAGCGGAAGAATTCACGCAGAGGGCCTGTCGGGGAGGTTGCGGTCAAATTCCAACATCGCCTCCACCCATGACGAGAGTTCGGACCAAGAAATCGCTGTTCATCCCGTGGAGGAGCGTGCACGGACTGCCGTTCTACCGCCCATCATGGTAAGTCGAACCCCCTCATCGTTATCAAATCGAAAAATTAGGACTTCCTCTTTCCTTGTTCGAAAGGGTCTCGCAATTGACCTTTTCTTCTTTTCTTCCTCAACTCGTGCCTTGAACTAACGGCAGGGCTGCATGTGATGGAAAAAAAAAATAGTCAAAAGTCGTTGACGCCGAGCATCTCACCCAGCTAGTTTTTCTGGAAGACTCAATCATTACAACATGCGCAGATGGTACGTATAATACTTTCCTCTCAAATCTTTCCGGTTCCTGGTTCCTATTTTTTCTCTTTTTTCCTCAAGGGGTTTGTGCCCTTGTTCCTGCCCTGGCCCGTTTTTTCAAGCATGGCTGGCACCGCCGGCGACCTTGTCATTTCTAGCTCCAGAGCTAGCTCCCCGATTTAGCTTGATTCTCACTTTAGCGCGACTTCCCTCCCGTTGCTTGATTGCTCTATTCCAAGAGTGATTTGCGAGGCTGACCTTTTGCCCCCCCTAACCTCGCCGCGTGCGAGGGGGGAATCTTCCGAGGGAACAATAGGTCACTTGAAGACGTGGAACCGGCCACATGTTGAACAGACCCGGAACAGTAGCGAGGTGACACTTTCGGCGGTAGGGAGTTGATGTGATTTGATATTGATGATAGTGTATGGTGTGCTGCGATTGATCGTGTTACCAGTTATCAATCACATTCATTTATACGTACTCGACTCGTCTGTCTTGTTTTCATTCTTCACTTCTATCGTTTAGCCCGGCTTCTCTCTCTCTCTTTTGTTTATTTGGGTTCCTCGGGTTCATCTACTTGTTTGCAAAGCGGGTTGTTGTTCTCACACCTCTTCTTCCTCTTTTCTGTCTGTCGAAAATGGCATGTTTATACCTTGTTATCCGTTGCTGGTGTTTGCCTTCTTTTTCCGTCTGATAAGGCTAACCACTGGTGTAAATACTGCTTTCTATAATATTATGGTGTGGTTCCGGGCACCGCAGATTAGTATTATATGTATGATACCTCAATCGACCTATAATAGAATATCAGGACTTTAAACCCGCATGCCTCAACAGCCACAACCCCGTTTAAGTGTTTCTGTAAATATTTTTAATTTATCACTCTATAGACACCGGTATTTGGGGAAGGGATTTTATTTAAAATATCAACTAGAACAGCAGCTAGGCAGATTTAAAGATCTTACGGGTGGGCGAGTAAGACAGACATCAAGCTACGGTAACTGTAGTAGCAAATAATATCTTTGTATCACTCTTCCCAATTAGGAGTCCAGGACTTGCAGTAGATTTATGGTCAGATTAGGAAATGATCCTCTCTTAACGAGCGACTTTAAATCGGCAGAGTTGTTTTCATTTGGAGCGCCAGGAATGGTATCTAAGCTTATGATACTTGGCTTTATGCCTCCGTTTTCTCTGTTTGGATGTCGTAGCCTACCGTGCCGTCAAACTGTGCAGTACAAGCGGGCGATAAGTATCCGTACTGACTGGGCTTGACCTGCTTTAATTGTACAAGTACCGCTCAAATAGTACTCAAACATAGTGATTAGGAATTTGTATGGTAGATTGTCTGTGCACAGTCGAAACGCCTATACTAAATTCAGGCACAAATGTTCTGGCATTCCTTGAGGGGTGTAGTACCTGTAACCAACCAGCCATACGCTACATTACAATATATATTTGAGTACAGTAGTAGTAATGCAGTAGTGGTAGAGGAGGCCTTATTAGCAGACACTATACGGAATGCCGCGCGATGGGTGCAATATTATACACACATTCCCTCTTTTTTCACTAGCTCGTCATACTCGTATGTATATATCATAGTATAATAGTCACGAAAAGTGCCAAATATTAGTGCTTGTGAATTCGTATGAGCGCTTAGATATAATACCCAACGGTTTTTTTGCCAGCTATTTTGTAAATCCCTATTACTAGGTTCTTCCTACCCACAACGGGTATGCCTAGCCGAGCTAAGGAGGGTATTTAGTGTTATCAAGTAAGTACCCTGCATGGCCTTGAGGAGGTGAGCTGAAGTCTGTAGGCCGGGATCTCTACGTAGGGGTTTATCACTTCCTCCCACCCACCCTCTCTTGGCGTACCATATTGGATGAGTGGGATGTGCGGGAGGGCGTGGGAGCTACAGTATCAAAATCCCGGATCAAGGATCGGCTTTTATATTAGAGCGGTGGCGTATTGACCGGGAGGATGGATGGACGTGGGGGGGTACAGGTACTTACTTAATACCCGTAATGTATCAATGTCTTCACAATTGTGGGTTGCACTAGTGGCTGAAAAGGATGGAAGGATGTGAGATTATGGCGATTCGGATGCAGGTGGTGGTGGTGGATGAACAGGGGATGTTATCGATATATTCGTCCCCGGGCAAGCAGTACGAGTACAGTGCCTTAACGGGGATTATGGGAGTGCCGTAAGAACTAGGTATCTCGCGAGAACGTTGGAGTTGCCTCTCTTAGTAAGGTCCGTTGGATTTTGTCTCAACCGGGGGGGGGGGGGGCTGAAAGAGTGTTTTTCTCCTCTGGATCCAAAGGGGGGAATTCTGGACGTCCTAGGATTGCTCTCGGAATGTCGTGCCAGTGTGGCCAACCGCGGGTACGTACCTATCCGTGCAGGCAGGCAGACAAAAACACCCTCAACGCCAGGGTGCTTCTTGCCAAGGAGGAGTAGAGAGAAAAAGGTGGAGATACTAGCACTGTACTGTGCCCATGTTGTAGTGTTTGAAGGTATTTGATGGTATCAAAGCAAGGGCATTACCTGTATGATACTTCAATTTCACCTACTGCTTATGGCCCCTTGGACTCTCATACTCGTGCGCAGTCGGGGAAGTAAGATAAGGAGGAAATGCACTTAATGTCGGATTCATTTATGCTACAGAGGGAAGAAGGCAGCGAGGCCCCAATTTCTTCGTTAATCTTGCTATGACTGTCTCCATTTTCCATGTGTCATAAAAAAAGGTTTTTTCTTTCTTGAAGTACCTGGCGGTATCATCATTTAGAGCCAGGCACCACTTTGGCTAGTATGATATGAGCAGAATTTTTTATAGATAATCGTTTCCTGATTGAGCTAGCCACACGATTTCTTGACCCTGCAACAGGCCAAGCGAAAAGTTTGATTGTGTTAAATTTATCTGTCTATCATAGGCCATGGTTCCTCCAAATCGTTTCCCTCCGTTTCTTTACGGTGTGGCAAATTCGCCTTATCGCGTGGCAAAATTGCAATCTCCTCAACGGCGGCCCTCGTACCGTAAAACTTAGAATCACGCAAGCGGGAAGGGGGAATCAGAAATTTAAGGTCAGGAGTCTGCTTAATAATCAGACCGAGCGAGCTGCAAGGGCTGAATGCATGGTATCATACAGTATCATAGAGGTTTATCGCTGCTAGAACTATAATATGATATCCGAGGGACAAAAGGTGCCCCAATTCAAATACCGGTAATACGCTGAAAGACCGTTACCGATGAAAGAATGGAAATCCTTCCCAAACTAACCCCCCCCTCGAGATCATGAATCAGGCCATGCTATGTGTGAATGATACCGCAGGAAAAAAGTTGAGTGAGAAAGAAAAAGAAAAGGAAAAAAAGTATGATACGAAGGAAATTGCGTAGGGATGAGAAAGGTTCGGAACATCCTACCTACGAGTAAATTTACTTCGAGATAGAGCTCACTAGATTACCGTATGATACTGTATTAACTGGTGAGAACCGCCAAGGTGCCAGGACGTTCAAATAAGATTTTTATCCTAGTTTGTCTCGGAATCGCAATAAGGCGCTATCGGCTAACTCTTTGTAGCTAGGTCTAAGCCTTTCAAGGCTCTGATTTTAATGCAATTGTGCTTCCACCTCAGTCGCTTCTTATCCCAACATAAGAGCGCCTGCTGGTTCTCGCCAGGTAATTTAACGCGATGCTCTACAGAGTACAAGTACCACAAGTACCGTGCTCGAGTAGCACACTGGTATGCGATCCAGGAACCGCAAAGGGTCCTTCTGGGAGAGATTTCGGCTTGTTACAGTTCCAAATCTGTAAATTTCCTCTATCCTACGCACGATACTATTATAAACCCTTTTTTGCCTTCGTTTTCTCATCCCCCACCTTCTAGTGCCCCCCCCCCCCCCACTGCTTGGCTCTCCTCCTCCTCCTGTTCACCTCCCTCCGCCATCCTCTTTCACAAGCTTTTTGGGGTGTTTGTGTATGCTTGTGTTTGTGTTTGTGTGTGGGCTTTCCTGCTTCTTCCTGAACTCAGGGTCCTAATTTACAGTGCAATCCACTTCGGGCTGTTTGTGCGTCCCCCATGAGCTTTCGTCCCATCCCGCTGCATACTATCTAATATCCTCAACATCGCGGCAACCCTACAACCACTAGGAGCACCCGCTGCTGGCAAGGCAGCTGAGCCCACCCCAAACCGTCAGCTCGTTTACCGTCCCTCATAGGATACTTATATCATACCCCCCCCCCCCCTCCTCCGCTTGTCTGGACCGGAAGAGAGGGAAGAAAAGAACCTGCTTGCTTTCGCTGAGACTACTACCGTTGCTACTGTACTGCTTTGAAATTGCCGGAGGACCGTTGTTTATTCGGATAAATTATTGAGGAGGGCTACTTGCAAATATGCATCTTTTGAACCGAAGCCATAGCCATACGATCCCTTATTGTGATATAAGGTACGAGAGCCTCCTTCTCTCCTTGCAATTATTGACTCTCGCTCGTCATTACGGAGGTTGGTACTTATTTCCCTTGTGTAGGCTGGACGGCAATGTCGTGGTGTTTAGAGGGGCTCCGGAGGAATCTGCTGGCGCAGTACTGGAAGGAACACTCGCTTTCTGCATCACAGAATCTGTCTCCGTTCGATCAATCACTTTGTCACTTGTGGGCGTGAGAAGGCTACAGTAAGTCCTTCCTCCTGTTTTAAGCAAATTCTGAGCCGGAAACGAGGGAGAATTCCTGCCCGAGGCGTGGTAGTCGTAATGAAAAAGACTCGGACGCTGACACTCCGGATTCCCTTCCGCGTTGTTATACAAAGTTGGCAGGAAAAGACTCCCACGGCTTCCGCCGGCATTTCTGTCAAGTCGGTTAAAAGCGAGAGCGTAGTGTTTGTGAAAAAGTGGGAATTCCTGGAGTTTTCTCACAAACACCCTGTGACGCTACGCCCGGATAATTACGAGTACGAATTTGGCACCGTCCTACCTGGTGGTTAGTTTGTCCCTCCTACTACTTTATTACAGTGGATGTAGGACATGGAATTATTGTCTCTCATTCTTGAACTTGTGCGCTGACGCTTGCGCTGGTGGTACCCAGATCTTCCCGAGTCAATCGAAGGACTGGAAAGCGCTCAGATATTCTATCGGCTAAAAGCCGTGGTCGAGAGGCCCCGGTTTGCGCAGAATATCACTGCGAAAAGGGTGCGCCAGCTGAGCTTTTGCAGATTGTGCGAGTTTTTGGTATTGAGAAATATGTGAGGCTGGGGCTGACGGGACCTTTTTGGCCCGGATAGCATTTGAGAATAGTGCGAACTTTGAACCCCGGTGCGTTGGAGCTGTCACAGACCATGGTAGGTTTGCCTTGTTCTCGGTTACACCACCCAGGGTTCTTTTTCTTAACATACCTGCCCTTATAGTGCGTGGAGAATGTTTGGCCCGACAAGGTGGAATACTCGATTAGTATTCCCAATAAGGCTATCCCTTTTGGATCGTCTATTCCTATCGATATTACACTTGTGCCTTTACTCAAGGGACTTACTGTAGGGAAGGTTGTTTGTAACTTTCAAGAATTACACAGCTTTAGTATCCCTGAGAAGGACACTACTCGGCACGAGACTAGGCACGTTTTACAGCAGACTTTTGAGAGTTTTGAGGTCGAGATGGAAGATGATGAAGATCTCGGAAGGTGGAGGCTACAGGACAGGGTTGAACTGCCCAAGAGCTTAATTAGATGCGTTCAGGATTGTGAAGTTGAGCACATTAAAGTTAGGCACAAGTGAGTATTCGGAACGAATCTCTGACCGCACTAGAATTTATACTAACCAAACTTCAGGCTCAAATTCATAATCCAGCTTTATAACCCTGACGGGCACAGGTCTGAGGTAGTCTTGGCAAAAAGCTAGATTTGATTGCGACTGCTGACAGATAATCACAGCTACGGGCATCCCTTCCCGTGCAACTATTCATATCTCCAAATCTATTGATGGGTGAAGATAATATCGTTCATGAGACCACCTCATCAGAAGGCCTTGTGTTGGATCAGAGCCAAGCGCCCCCACGTTACGGCGACCACTGTCTGGATCGATTATACCAGGGACTGCCCCAGGACCACTATGAAACTCCAGAGCACACTCCGCTTCCTTCCGGTCCTAACTCGCCCAACCTATCGCGGCAGAATTCCTCCGAGAACCTTGTCGCATATTCGGGGGGTGGCCTAGGAAGGTCCGGTTCTTATACTCCACCGAGGTTACCCAACCACAGAAATACCGGCAGCACCAGTCCCTCGTCACCACCCCCAGCCTCGCCATCCAGGACTATAGCAGAAGAAGTGGCGGCGCGGCTGAGCCAACGTAACAGTGGAGACTACTTTTCGAGGCCGGCGGAATCAATTAGGCATACCGCGCGCCAGAGTGGGCCCAGCACGAGGGTGCACTCGCCGGATGAACTACTGGATGATGAGGTGGACCTTGGAGCACTATCGAAGGTCCCATCATATAGCACTGCGATTCGTTCGGGGACAAGATACTTGAGCTCCGCTTCAAACTTGCCTACCTATGATGACGGGTTCTGCAGTCCACCTGCCAGCCTCACCGCCAGTCCCCGGGGCAGCCCCCCGAGCCCTTCTCTGATGCCTATCATGCACTCCCTCTTGCAGAGACGGAAGCGATAAACAGATGTCGAGGGGGGCCCTCGATAGGCACCCTCTCATCATAGGGGCTGAGAGAAGGTCGAGGGGGTTCCAACTAAGGGGCCGATAGACAAAACGCGTTTTCCACACCCCCTTCCATTTCCCATGTTTATTTTCTTAACCTTATTGGCCCCTGTTCCCCGAGGGGATTGCTTTTGGTGTTTGCGTGAATTTGATGGATACTAATATATGTGTATTTTTTCTTTCTTGCTAGCTTCCTTGTCTAATCTTGCGCCCTGTATTATTCACTCCTCTCCATCCAGTCTGTCTTTCTTTTCTTTTTCCCCCCCACCCACCCCGCTTTTTAGCTATAGATGGAGTATTAGAATTTCGTTTGTTGTCACTTTTCCTTTTATAACACTAGACAGTGGGGGCGTTTCCTTTTGATGACTATTCGTGATTTTTCTTATTGTTGGGGCTTAAAATGGGAAATGATATCAACTCCTCTTTCAAGAGTACGCCCATGAGATAGTGCACTAGTGGTTTAAACTGGTTTTCGAGTGATGGTGTGTGTGGATTTAGTGGTACAATAGGTGCTGCACCGAAGTATCATACTCGTAGACTACTCGAGTACCGTATGGCATTTTCCTTGCAGGCACCGTTCAAGCATGCTTGCCCCATGAGGAGCCTCACAAAACTTGTTGGTAGCGAGAACGGCGATCTTCAATCTGATATCACCACTCCCAGGTCGCCGGTAACTTATCAAATCCATTCCTCTCCAAATCCAAAAATCTTGATCCATAGCAAGGGTGGGTTGTAGATCCTTTTCTTGTAAGGATGGAAAGGTAATTTCCGATTCCAATCCACGCTCTAACCCCCGACTATCGTAAGAGATGAGCACGGTTTCGTGAGCAACATTCAAAAAACCTTTTCATATGGTGACGCTTTTGGTGGCGGCGAGGCTTTTACTGGACCTCCGATGCAAGAGGAATCACTTGTCGGTAGATACTCTTTAACAAGTATCAGTATCGGTATGGACCTTCATGACGACAAACTTCACTATGACGTCGATCACCAATTATCACAGGGATTTCCTTGAAGAAAGCACTGTCAGAGTGCCTGTCACTCAAGCACTCTTGTCTTGAGCACTGCCGAGGACTCTAGTTGCCATAAATAAAGGCAGGGACCATCCACGAGCCCTATCTACAAAAATAATCCTTTAATTTTATCCTTTCTTCCCTTCCTTCTTCCACCATCGGATAATATTACGATAAGTTACCCTTGAATTTAAAAGACACCATTTCCTGATCCACCAAGTTTAGGTTAATTAGAGCGACGATACCGTAAGTAATAACCAATCGAGAGAACTAAGCTCCTGTTTCACCTGCTTACCTAAGTTTGTCGACAGTACCCCCCACTTGTCCTATTTGTAGAGTAAATTACTGTACCCTACTGAAGACGCCATGGCTACGACCTTGTCTCAGGAGGACAAACACCCTACACTTCGGCACGACAACACCTTCGACTCAATGACATCTGAAGGAGCAATTCCTGTTGAGAAGGGGGACATAGCGGGACTATTGGTTGAGCGGTTGAGAGCTTGGAAGCATGCGGTTGGATACATTGAAACTTATGTTTCGCATACCGAAGCTGTGCATAAGGTGATGGCAAAGGAGTATGAGAAGGTTTTGAAGGTGTGTTTGGATTCGCCC
>Ga0307509_10003213_pt1 | contig 25270 bp, 28 predicted proteins | sample 10_EM_MG_FD_202245 | JGI IMG/M metagenome (GOLD analysis project Ga0307509, IMG submission 202245) | Populus trichocarpa ectomycorrhiza microbial communities from riparian zone in the Pacific Northwest, United States - 10_EM | ecosystem: Host-associated > Plants > Roots > Unclassified | place... | reverse complement strand
TTAACCATATTAAGTTTAACCGTTTTGATTCTTCGTGAATTATTTACTCTATCTTTATCTTCTACTTTGAGTTTTGGTGCGGTCGCAACCTTAGAGTTCACCTCTCTATAGGGTGCCCCCGTTACAAGTACAAATAAGACCTGAAAAAATCAAACTTACTCTGCATAACTAATTCACTTTGTACCTGAACACAACAAGTAATTGAATAAATCTTACATGAAAAGGTGCAAATGAGACAAAATTCGTGAGATTATATTCTGAGGAAATTGTGAGATAGACCTAGGGAGGGATAGAAAAAAGTGCAAAACTTGAAAGCCTTCAAGGTGTATGTCATAGAGCCTGTCAGTCATCCCCTTCTGAATTCTTCAAAGACCTACGGTATGGCTATGATTTGTCTCACATACCCCTGACCGGATTGTATGAGGGTTTAGGTTTTGTCCGTTCTGCGGCTCAATAACCCCTTTTCACATTAGCTCTTACACTGAGTCATGTGTATTTTATCCACGAAAGCTGTACCATTGATTTTTATTGTAGAACAAGAAATCAGAATTCTACTGTACCCTTAACCTCATGTACTTTGTTCGTCCTATTGGGACTTTGAAATGGCCAGACATAATGTCAAACACTTATATACCATACACTAATATTCCTTGTCCGCACCCACACCCAAACAGCAAGAGTAGCTCCCAGCCGACATATCCCGTCGTTGTACCTTAACGCTCCCCTGGGATGCTTCTGCATGTTTGTTTGACTTACCTTTTCAGCTGTACAAACTTACCTTGTTACATGTTTGTCTCACAGTAACAGTACACTTGTACAATTTTGTACAGGTACAGATGAATACTCAGTGGTCAAGATATGACCTTTAACAGTTTCTTTCAAACTGTTCAGAATTATTAGAACTCTTGATACTACGACAAACAGCTTGAATAGTAAGTTTGTTTTTTTTAAATCATATGCGGTTGATTGATTAAGGTACAAAGAGAGCATGCAGCATATCGCGATGGCCAACAAAAACGCTATTCCTCCTCACCCCAGGAAATATCCAAACCCCCAAGTCACTCTGGTATAGGACCAACTGCACATCTCGCCTATCGTCTAACCAAATCCTACGAATATACATGTACACACGAAGGAAGTAGAAAGGAAAGAAACCAGCAGGAAGGAGAGGAGAACCCTTAGCGACATCTGCAACTAAAAGCATAAGAACAAAAGAAAAGTATAGACCCCTGACAAAGGAAATGTACGTCTGATAAATGACGCCGATCAGCCAAAGCTTAGGAAAAGAAAGTATCGCCCTGCTCGATGAAGCTGTGCCGCGGAATGAAACTGGGCCCGGGGGCAGGTTGGGAATGGGGGGGTGGCAAGGACATCAAAGTGCGGTCCCTGGTGGAAGAGAGCCAAATGGTGTTAGCGGCGGCCAGCAGGACAGATGTAACTAAGGCGTGTTTTTGTATAGCGAGCGAAGGTCGACCGCTTGGAGGGGGAAGCAGTAGGGTGCCAGCCAGAAGTGGAAGGGGCGGTAGGGTGCCAGCCTGGGAAGGGGCAGTAAGGTGCAAGCTGAGGGGGGTAGTATAGCTGTAACAGAGCAACGGGACGAATACCAGGGAGGTGGATGTAGGAAGGACTAGGCCAAAGACTTGAGACGACCGACAAGAGTGACGACGGCAGATGTTTTTCTGAATGCGAAACGAAGATGAGGTCGTGAAGTTACTAACCGGAGTGTTCCCCAAAAGGACCAGACAGCCGAGACGGAAAGGTACTTCGCAAAGGGCTTAGAAAGCTCAGCGCCAACCGTGAACCAATGGAACGGAATGCCAACGGTGCAAAACCTACGCGAGGTACGAAGGAAGTGCTGGGTAGGGGGTATGAACCAAACTTCATGAGCGGGAGTCAACGATGAACGAGAATAAGACCGCCATGGAGGGAGGGGAGGAGGACCAGTGGGGGGAGAAGTATGGGGATTGCATCACTCCCCTAGGCAGAAGCCATCAAGGGGGAGGAGAGGGGGTGTGGCAGAAGTGACGATGATTTCTCTGGTGTTCAGATTTCAATTGCCGGAGGTGTAGAGGAGATGGTTCATACAGCTTGAATAGTATGTTCTTGTTCCATATATAGACCCCTGCCTACTCCGGCTTTTTCCTTTCCTTCCTCTTCTTCATTCAGCTTCTAATTCTCCGACAGCCTTTGATCGTCCTTATTTTACCTCAGAAAGCAATTTTCCTCTTGACAACGATACTTTGTTATCTAGCCGTTAACTCTCGCAAACAATCATAGAGTCTGACTCACATTTAAAACCAACCATATTGGTAAGTCTCATCCAAGGCTGTTTTTATATTCTAAATGAGCCGCCCGCCGGCCCTTTTTAAGCTATACTGACTGATTGAAGTGTAGAGAATAACTTACTGTCAAACCGAACCCTTGGACCCCTTCCTGCTTCTCAAAGGTAACTTTGTCACTCAGGGCATCTTTTTCCGACCCTGATTCGTCCCCACCAAAAGATCAGTCAGGGTAGACACGCCAGTTTGCTTCCTCCACAAAGCTAAGTTTTTCAAACGATTGGTCTCTTCACTATCCTTCCTCATCCTCCTCGAAAAAACAAACCTTTGAAGTGTGGGGTTCCAGGCTTCCATCTTGGGCGCGGTGAAGCACTCCGTAAGCTCTTTAATGAACTTGCGCAGAGCTCCTATGAGTTCTTCTAAGCTTTTCTCACTGTGAAACGATAGCTGACCACTATTCCCTAGATACATTGGTGGCTCCCTGTGTTTAGCTGCCACTGCCCAATAAAAGGTTAGTCTCCTGCATCTCATTGACGCGTTTCCCCTGATAGAATAGTTCCTGATCACTATTCTCTAGATTTCTTGGGAATTTACGTCTTCTTCTGCACGCCAAGAACAGTCTCTCTTAATTCAGGTTAGCCTTCTGCACGTCCTATTTGCTCCTTTTTTCACATAGAATCTAATTGGTTTATTAGGATGCATCGTTCCTCTACTGCAGAGTTCCGTACTGAGCTCAACCTGAACGGTGCTGGCCGTACAGTGGCTGAGAGGAGATACTGAGCCATTCGACAATTCATGCTCCAGAAGTGCCAGGAGAGGAATATTGTCTCTTGCAGGCAGGCTGGCAACACTTTGTCGGGTCAAGTTAGGACTGAGGCCATCGGACACAGTACCCACCATGGCTTCAAAGCCAAATTTAACTCGCCGCTAAACGCCCATATCAGTCTTTTCACGTCACCTTGGATTCCCTTATCATTGATGTGCTGAATAAGGCAGCCGAATCTCTTCGGAATACGAGACTTAATTCTGATGATGAGCAAGCGGAGGATGCAGAGGGCGCCGATAGGAAATTGGGAGCAGAAAGGGCCGTTGTTCATCCCCAAAGATCCATTATGAGGAGAGACCGGTATGAATAATATTCGTTGAAATGACGGGTGCCGTAGCTGGGTAGGCTCGCCAGCTCCCATAGGTTATGCATGGCAATGCAACTCCAAACAAGAGTTGGCTGGCGATCCTTCAGCACTACGCTTTGCAGGAGCTCTAAGAAGCTGCCTGTCGGTACATAGACAATGGCAAGCACTCCCGGCAGTTCATTGGTATTCTTCGTGACATTCAAGGGATGAATGTCACTCCCAATGACACCGATCAGATCGAATTGATCAATGACAGTCAAGTTAATGCCTGGCTTCGTCTCTCCCATTGCGGTACACTCAATGTTGCTTCCTTCCTCCACCGAGCAGCTTTTGCCCTACATGGTGGTAGCGACCTTTTTCGTCCCAATACTCCTCTTGCTGGGCAGAATCGGCACTATGTCGATCCGGGCCAATTCGATGTCCCCCTGTTCTACACCGAGCCAGATTCTGACTCTGATGTGCAGGACGATGTTGGGCACCGCGCAAAGCGCACAAAGGCCTTTCCTAGGTCTCATGCTGGCGGGCAGAAGAGAATTCAGAGCAAGGATTGCAAGGTTATTAGGTTCTAGGATCACTCCCAGGAACTGATTTGCCGTGCTCGTGTGAAGCAGGGAGCCTGGTATATGGGCTCTTATGCAGGACAAGATGTCCAAAACTTCGCTCTTGCCCTGAGTGTCCTACCCCCCTGATGCGAGCCGCCTTAGATGGAGATGGAGATGAGATTTTTATGGGGGTTGTTTGTGCCAGGCTGTGTCTTTGGAGATTTTGGGTGGTTTTTCTTTTGTTTCAGAAGTTTTTCTTGCTCTGTTTCGCTCTCATGTGTGTCCAATTGTGGAGGTTTCTGAGGCTTGTTTGTGCCCGGGTGCATCCTCTTTGCGCCTTTGGGTAGTTCTTCTTTTGTTTCACGGGCTTTCCTCTTTGACTCTGCTTGATTTCTCTCTCCATCTGCTAATTCTTTTCCTAATCCTGTCTGCGCCACCATACAGCTTTCCTATTCTCCCAGCGATTGGGCAGTTCTTGTTTCTCCAGCCTTTCTTAGCTTTTTTGGGCTTTCCTGTCAAGCTCTTGATAATCCTCTTCTTAATCCTGAAAGCGCTGTTGTACGGCTTTCCTATATCTTAGTCTGTAGACTGAGATTTCAATTTTTAGCAGTCTTTTCTTTGGAATTAGTAGGCGGTGAAACAGAGCTTTTTTGAGACGCCTGATGTCACCTTTATCCTTGATCTTACTGCATTCTCTATAATCTAATCCTTTAGAAACTATAAGTATGTCTATCCGGGCAAGTGATCCAGCAAGTTAATACTGTCCCGGCAATTCTGAATAGACAATCTCTCGCCGGTCTAGATTTAACCGTCCACCTAGTCTTTGAGACATTTGGAGGTCACAAGGGAATAGGAAGGTCCGAGTACATACCAATCATTTACATGGACCTTGGGTCCTAACAAATCTGTATTCTAAAATAAAGCTAGTTCGTCACCAATGGGACGCTGTGAGTTTATTAATCCTTTTGAAGAGCTTTCACGTATACATACTATTCCTCAATCCCCCTACAGATACTTCATATTAACATGCAACCATGGCTGGAAATACCGGTAGAGGTGTTTCAAGCATTTGGAAAGCCAAGACGAGCTCCCTACAGCCTTAAATACAACATTCTGGGCCTCAGTAGCAGCGGTCTTCCGATCTCAGGCATCAACATTGAGACCGTTAGTATCCTTCGTAGACGTTAGAATGCGATACACGAAACACAACGACCAGTTAATTCATTTGTTGAGGAAGAGGAACTTATGGAAGTTGACAATGATGATGTTCCCAGACGTCGCCAAAGGGCCGGAAAACCTCCTTTGCAATTCATTCTTCAGGAAGAGGCTTACAGAGTAAGAAGCTGGTTGAGATTTGTAAGTGAATCTACCAATTTTACAATGAGATGCTTATATGGAAGACTACAGAGGACTCACGATCACCGGCGCTGAATGGACCTTTCCAGGGAGATTAGTCCCAAGGGCCGGCAGGACAATTATGTTCAGGCCATCTTAGAGCCAATTCATCACACCACTCACCCTATATTCCTGAAGAGGACAGAACATTGAAGTCCCATTCTGGATGCAGTATAGTTAATCTGAACCTTCCGGCGTCCAATATTAGCATCCCGGTCACCTCACTATCTACAAAACCTAATTCCTTACATGGTGATAAAAGGATTGTCTTTGAGAATGCTGCAAATATGATCCGGTATCACACATCCTTTGTTAATCTCTTGGTGAAGCTAGCTGAGAACAATACACTTCTGGAGGGCTATTGGGTAAAGGCAGCTACCAAGTTAGGTTCGAGAAATATAGAGGTGTGAAAGGCGGCAATGACCTTTGTAAGTCTTCTAATTAACAAATAACGTCTTATTTGAGACTTTGCACAGCCAACTTGATTTAGCTAACTTGATTTATTTAGTTGAAAGCCAGGCAGTCTAGTGCCAGGTCACATCTGGTTTCCGACACCAGGAGTATAATTCAGGACCTTTATGACTTATCTCATAAATCACTGACCAATGTGAAGGCAAAAATTACCTATTTGCTGGAAAATGATCAATTTACGTGCCATCTAAGTAAACAAGAGGTTAGTTTAGCACCCATATCGTCCCTGATGAGACGGCAAAGGACTTACCCTGATAGGAATCGGTTGCCAATTTGCTGCCCCAGAGATAGCAAAACTCTTGTACCATAAGTGGTTCAGGGGTGGGAAAATGCGGGGAAGGACTGATTAAATGTTTCTTAATTGTTTTAACGAAGTCCTGATATGTCTTACGATGGCCTGTATCTATCATGCTTTGAAGGCTTGGAGTCCCGGATCATATATTCAATCTTCAGATTTCTCGGTTCAAACAGCGCAAAGTTAGTGATTTCCAAGGAGCCCAAATGCTCCGTTCCAAAGACTATTATACCAAATGGCAAATTTAGATGGTTATCTTCAGTAGTGTGCAACCTGCCAAGGACTACCTCCCCAGGTGAGAACTAAGCTGATTGATGACATGAAATAACTCATTAAGCGAATCTTGGGGAAAGTGGATTTGTTCAGGATCAGGAGTCTCGCGCTGCACTGGAGGACAAAGAAGCCACAGGATATCTGGATTTGGAGGTTTCAGGGGTTGAGGAGAGCGATGTGGAGGATATTAATTCAGATCCTGAAGCGGGTGAAGCAGTTGAGATATTCGAGGACAGGTGAGATGGGGACGATTGACGTCTTATTAAGAATTTTATGTATTATTGAACTAAATATTAAAAGTTTTGGGTGAATTAATTTATTATTAATAGACTACTTTGAGTTAGACTTTAATTGTGTTTGTAAAATAAAAAAGGCTAAAGAAGGTTGAATTGAGCCGAACAAAATTCAGAGAGATCTAGGAAGGAAGCAAGAGTGAAGTGGAACTGTGAAGGAATGTAGGAGCAGCAGAACAGAGGTAGGCCGAAGAAGCAAGCATGGGAGCCGAATAATGTGATTAAAACACAAGGGGTTAATTACACTGGGTAGTGGAGTAGAGAAGGAAGTGAACAGGGAAGAATTTCAAGCATCATGAAGGAGTAGACAGACGGCGGCGCAAAGGTGACGAAGATCGTTCGAATGTTAGGGCATACGCCAAGAAAGTATTGGGTAGAAATAGGTCGAACGGTGAAGTAAGAAGGAAGGGGAGAGTTAAGCAAGAATGTGAAAAGGGAGCAAGAGTACAGAGAGCAGCGCGTTTGGGCTGTTGGGAGGCTTGTGGGTTTTGTGAATATGGGTGAACAGAAGCAAGTGAAGGGTGGTGGGCAAAGAGTAGTAAGGAGAATGAAGGATACGGCCCGTTTGGGCCGTGGGGAGTCAGGAATGAGCCGTGGGGCAGAGGTCCAGAACGGAACAATAGGTGGTATAGGGGTTGAGGCCGGATAAACTCTAGCGGAATTGATAAAGCTTAAAAGGACCATGCAATGGTGTGAACAGGACGTTGGACGTCCTGAAAAGGGTGCATAGCAATGTAATTAGAGAAGAAAAAAATGATGCCCCATAACCCTTGACGTAATCAGGGGTTCTAGAGCTATAGACTATCCGTACAACAACTTGAGTTTTGTAATTTTGCCTCCTATCCCCCACACAGCCTCAGGAGGGATTGGGAGGAAATATGAACTTTTGCTGATGCAGTTGTTATGACTTGACTTCTGTTGATAACCGTCCTCAGAGCCTTCTTTAGTTCCCTGATCTTAGGTTCTGCTTGGCCGTTTGGCTGATCATGTCCTGGAACTGCCATGATCTGTCCAATCCCCATAGTCATCAGGGTCTGCTTACAAAACTGAGAGGTAAATCGTTGGTCAGCATCGCTCACAATCGAGTTAGGTATACCATGAGGTGTAAAGATGTTGTTCTGTAATTGCTCTATGGTAGCAACTGTCACCAATGGTGACTTTTAAAGATGGTTTCACATGACTAATAATGATTAGTGATTGGTATGTTATATCTCACACAATATGATGAGTTGACTTATAGTTGTCATATAATTCGCAATTGTGTAACATTATTATAATTATGTTTTAATTGATTCGAGACTCACAATTGAGAGTCACAAATAATGTGATGACTTTGGCGCATGACTCTATTTGGAGTCACGAGTTTCACTCATGTGAGCGCTTTACTCACATGATTAGCTTTTATGATTTATTATTAGTGAAGGTATATTATGGGTGACTCGATAAAGGAGTCACCAGGGTTAGGGTTGTGGGAAGAGTCTCTATATAAAGGAGATTGGATTATTCTAGTTACACAAAGGGACCCCCCCAATGCCCGCAGACTGCCCCCAGTGGCCCTCAATGGTCAACTCTTCCACCCCTCCCCCAAGCTCAGATGGCTTGGGTACTGGTTTGTCCCCAACCTCGCCTCCTCCGCCTACTTCTCTCGCCCTCTTGCTGTTTCCCAGGTTGCATTCGCTGCAATTAGGCCCCTCTCCTCCTATCGTTCAGGGGTCCCCCCCTACCTTTGTCACCGCCTTGCCTTCTCCCTTCTTTTCCCTATCCTCTCCTATGATGCGGACCACTTTATTCCCTCCAAGGACCTGCTCTCCAAGATGGATGTCCACAGGAGACAGGATCAGCGGTGGGTTTCGAATTGTTTCCTTATCACGCCCCTCACGATCCTGGCAGCCGAGGCCTGCGTTCCACCCCTCTCTGTCCTGCTGCCCTACAAGAGACGAATGGTGGCCCTCTGGTTGGTATGCTCCCCTCCTCAAATTTACCCTGCAACTGCTCGCCTGTCCAGGTCCTTTCCCTCCCTCCTCAAGTTCCGCATACCTGATTCCCATCACCCCCTCTGCACTTGGCTTGACCCCAACGTCATGCCACTCCATTGGAAGACCCCACGCCCATCTACCCCGGTAAGATCTCACCTCCCTGTTGACGCCTTGGCTCACCTCACTCACCTCCTCCTCAAGGGTCTCTCCTTCGCACCCCTGATAAATCTTTCTCTCCTTCAGGACCTCCCACCACTCCTACCTGATGGTGTCATGAGAGCCACCTACTCCTCTCTCAAGACCAAAGCCCACCTGCTCATGTTCGACAGCTGGCATATGGTCCGCCCTCCCTCCCCATACTATACCTTCCCTCTATCTCTCACCCCCTACCCTTTCATGGGCCTGGGAAAGTGCATGGCTGGTCGCATTCATCAGATGAGGGCCCAGAAGAGCTACCTCCCTGCCTACCCCTCTTGGTCATCCCCTGACGTCCCTCGGCTCTGCTCCCATTATGGTGAGGAACATGAAATCTTCAGCCATGCCGGACTATGCAGCCCGGCGAAAGCTGCCCACAGGTCTCGCGACCTCCAAGGCTTGACCTCGGTAGGCCCAGACGCCTCTCTCTGGTCCTCAGTCTCCCTCCTCACCTCTCTCGCTACCTATATCCAGGCCACCACTACGAACTATCTGCCGGACATGTTTCCCTCCCTCCCGCCATTACCAACCTCCATGGTCTTCCTCTCCCCACCTGCCTCCCCCCTCCCCGGAGGCCTCCTCTCCTCCCCCCCTGCTCGTCCCATTTAGGTTTTTCTATTGCAGTGGATGCTTGGATACGTTTCTTCTTTAGCAAATTGGTTGTTTAGCTAGTATCGCGTTTTAACTTTCTTTCGTTAACCGTGTGTTGGTGCTGCGTCGAGTACTTTACCCACTCGGAGATATTTGTGTGAATTTTCTTTTGTTACGAGTTTGTTTGGGATTAAGGTTTTGTTTATGCCATAGCTAGCGCTCCATGCGAGTACTTGTACCCTTTTTTTCTTTTTTTTTTGAATCATATGATTATTGTTTTAAGGTACAAAATCTTGCATGCAGCTCGGGATATGGCTTAAAAAGAACCTCCAATACCCCTGGGAAAAAGCCAACCCCCCAACTCCCTCTTGTGTCCAACCAACCGTACATCTTGCCCCCAACAAGAAACCCTTGACTAGCTAAGAAGATAGACGAAAGGAATCAAATCAAAGAACAAGCAGGAAGAGTCAGGAAAACCCATGGCACACTCATCCGGACAACAAGATAAATCAAAAATCAAACAAAGCAGTAACCACTTAACAAGTTCCCGCACAATAAGCGTGAGGGTGGCCAGGCTCGCCTAATGAGAGACCTGGAGGTGCCTTCATGGCCCGCAGTATTGGCAAAGCACTCGAAAAGAGGAGGGAGATAGTGCAATACCATCCTCCCAGAGGCAAGCCGCGATGGATCGTGGTCATAGTCTGGAAGGTGAAGAAGTAGTTATGGACACCAGCCAGGTAGTTGTGGGTACCAGCCAGGAAGGTGAAGTAGCAGTAGGATGCCAGCCGATCCGACCGTGAGGAGAAGAGGAGAAGGCGGGGTAGACCCAATGTATTGCCATGGAAACTATCGGTAATCGCGTTCGTGTCTGGACTAGGCAGCCCCTCAGTGAAAGAGAGAGAACAGGGAAATCGACTGTAGCCTGTTGAGATGTTTTCCCTTACTGCAAACCGTGTTCCCGGCTGTCTGTGACATAGGCGTCGCCGAGAGTGTCGCCGACCATGCAAATGCTCTAAACGAGGCAGAGCAAAAGCGGGGTAGGGAGAGGAAACATCATCAAAAGACGACGAAATCCATCAACCCAGAGAGAAGAGACCCCAAAGGGATAAACCTGAGGGCAGGAGAAGATGAGGGGCGATGCACTCCACCCTCTAGGGTGAACCCATAACGGGGGGTGGAGTTTGGAAAAGTGGTGATAATCTCATGGTGTTGAGATTTCAATCACTGGGTGTGTAGAGGAGACGGAGGATGGAGTTCTTGTACCTTTTTTTTTTTTTTTTTTTTTTTTTTTTTTGAATCATATGATTATTGTTTAAGGTACAAAATCTTGCATGCAGCTCGCGGTATAGCATAAAAAAACCTCCAATACCCCTGGGAAAAAGCCAACCCCCCAAGTCCCTCTGGTGTGGAACCAACCGCAGATCTCGCCCCCAACAAGAAACCCTTGACTAGCTAAGAAGATAGACAAAAGGAATCAAATCAAAGAACAAGCAGGAAGAGTCAGGAAAACCCATGTCACATTCATCCAGACAGAAGGAAAACAGAAAATTCAAACAAAGCGTGACCACCTGAGAAAGTTCCCGCACAATCAGCACGAGGGTTGCCAGGCCCGCCTAAAGAGAAACCTGGGGGGGCGCTGAGCCATGAGGACCGGTCCCACTGTGTTGGCAAACCCCAAAAAGAAGAAGGAGATAGTGCAATACCATCCTCCCAGAGGCAAGCCAAGATGGACCGTGGTGATAGTCCGAATAGTGAAGAAGTAGTTATGGATACCAGCCAGGTAGTTGTGGGTACCATCCAAAAAAGTGGAGAAGCAGTAGGGTGCCAGCCGATCCGACCGTGAGGAGAAGAGGAGAAAGGAGGGGTAGACCCAACTCTGTGCCGTAGAAACTATCGGTGATCGCGTTCGTGCCTTGACTAGACAGCCTCTCAAAGAAAGAGAGAACAGGGAAATCGACCGTGGCCTGTTGAAATGTTTTCCCTTACTGCAAACTGTGTTCCCGGCCGTCTGGAACATGGGCGTTGAGAAGAGTGTTGCCGACCGTGCAAATGCCCTAAGCGAGGCAGAGCAAAAGCGGGGTAGGGAGAGGAAACATCATCAAAGAAGACGAAATTCATCACCCAGAGTGAAGAAAGCCCAAAGGGATAAACCTAAGGGGAGCGGAGTGTAGAGGAGGTATGACTCCACCCCCTAGAGCGAGCTCATGGCGGGGGTGGAGAAAAGAAAAGTGGTGATAATCTCGTGGTGTTGAGATTTCAATCGCCGGGTGTGTAGAGGAGACGGAGGATGGAGTTCTTGCACCCTAACAATGAATCGATGAAAAAAAAAATGAAAAAAAAAAAAAACCCAGGCCGGGCCCGGCTTTGGTTTTGGAAAGCCGCTTGCCCACAGTCCGGCCCGGCCGTCCCTGAAAAAGCCTGGGTCAGTCCGACCGTGCCCAAAGCCGGACGGACTGACCGCTTGGGATCACTGGTATGCACCCTGTTAAAAAGAAATTCCTAGCCCATTACATCTTGTTTCATTCGTGTAGCACATCCGATGCCCCCCATGAAGTGAACAAATATATGGACGCAGCCTAGATCAGTGTACAACAAACTATTGGCTAATCTAAAGACCAAATTGTACTAGGCATTGTTTTATGAATTAAGTTACAAAACAACCACAGAATCAACACCACACAAGCAGTTCTTTGGAGGAGCAAAAACAACACTGATTTTTATTTTGTCTATCTCGTGATACTGACCCTACCCCTCATCCCAACTCCAAAGGCTCACATCCAAGCACCCCGAAAGATGACATGACAAGCATCATTGCCCAGGTCCGCCCAATAACGCAAATCTTCTTACAATACTTGGTCCAATCTCATCGTACTCACCCTTAGTATGGCAGTAACTTCTGAATTCCGGTGTTTGACCTAACAAACTTCCTCCGAACCATGGCCCATGTTTTTGCCTCTTGTGAGTAATAACTTGGACTTCCAGCCCGCCCGACTTAACACCATTAGATTTCTCTTCCGACTTGCGAATACGAGCATCGACAAGATGGCGGATATCACTCTGGAGACGTCGACCAAAATCCTTATAAAGTGTAGAACCGCCAGAAAGAACGATGTTCTATTAAGCAAGAGTCATTAGCCCTGAGCCCAACATAGGTATGTATTTTTATACCTTGTAGAGACCTCTTCGAATGTCAATAGGAGAGCTTTGGATAACAGTATCCACCACAGTAGGTAAGGGCGTCAAGAAATCGCTTGAGCAAATTTCTGGATGGAATAATATCTCGGGTGCCAAGAATCTCTCATACCCAACATCTACGGTAACTTGCGGACCTCCAGGCTCCTGCTCAGCAACGTATTTCTGAAACATCTCTGGCTCTCGGTCAAATCTTGTGAATTCCTTGACGATATCTTGACAAACGTAACAGAATTCCTCCTCTTTAATCCGTTGAGCGGTCTCCTTGCTGCTGGAGGGCTCGCGGCGGCCATGGAGAAGCGACTGAACAAAAGATGTGATATGACGCCCTGCAACAGGAATGGACTTGATCGATGATCCGATGACATAGCCCTCAGCAACCGGAATAACCTGCGTAGCACTGTGTCCCGAGTCAACAACTGTACCAGTCAAGCTCCCGTCCTGGGCCTTGCTACTGGTCCAACTCGCAGCCAATGCCAGTACCGCCTGCGCAGCAATATATAATCCGGCACAATTGAAGGTCTCGAACATGATCTCGGCTGTGTTTTCACGAGATTCTGGAGGATTTAGAGGCTTTCAAGGCTCAAGTCAGTTCATAGCCCATGCAGGACATTCTAGGGTGATAATTACAGGTTCAGTGAGGAGGAAGTAGTGATCTTCCGGCTCAGCTCGAAGGTATTTGAAAATTGAGTTGTGCCAAAAACGCTCCATATGGTCCTATCAGAATCGTTAGAGTTTCTGATTGCCCCATGTTTTGAGGAATGGGATATCATACCCAATTGTCAAATTGACCATTGTTTGTCGGATAATGGGCGATATAGCCTATCACCAGTCGTCAGATATTTCTTCTATTGAAACCTCGCGCCTAGACCCTAGAGCAACACTGCCCCGCAACTCCTGCAGGAAGAACAGCCACCCGCACCTGGTGGAAGTGGTTGCGCCAATGCTTCAGCTCCAATAAAGTAATCAAGGTCTTCAGCACCTCTTTTAGAGCTCAAATGGCTAGACAGACCAGCCCCTCGGCTCAGGTAAGAGGGTTTCTGAGCCACTGATAGACGCCCCGAGCCTGAACCGCCACCTCTACCAGAGGGTCCATTGATAGCTATGGCTGTAGGAAGCACAAATGATGGCGAATCGTTCCCGGAAAATCCTATAAAACAGGTTTTCAGTATACCTAGACAGCAAACCACAGGGTGGAGGTCGAGATGCTCACCTAATTTGGAATAACCAGTCCCGCTATGAGAGTCTAGTCAGCAATTGGATACAGCTAAGACAACCTATAACGCTTACATGTCCATGACAACGGCGGGGGTTTGAGAAACCATTCTGAGTATAAGGAGATGATGTAAGTGTAGATTGTTGAAAGAAAGAAAGAGGGAAAGAAAGAAATGATAGGGTAGCTGGAGCGTGGGTCCGCATCCGGGTAACCATGGGCTTCCCTAACTGGGAAGGACAGTCTTGGCGTTGCACTAAGGTACAAGGGTAAGTTGGCCGTGGTACCGCAGGAAAGTCTTAGGGCCTGTTGGGCAGGCACCAGTAAAAAAAAATGCTATCGTATCATATAAAATGTGATTTCCTTATTTTAAGGGTGTGTCTACCTACCGTATTTCCATAACAAATTAAATGTTTAATAGATAATATTATAATATTATGGTATCGCCATCCCTATAACCTCGGGAGACTGAAGACCTTAACTTAAGCCTTCGATAAGGCTGTAGCGCAAATCAGACCTGCTGCGAGGTGGTGGAATCCGACTCTAGACCTCACCCCTAAGAAGGTGTGCGATCGGTGGGGATCATAGCAGGAAAAATGAAACGAGAATTTTATTTATTTATAATATTCCTTTCTAAAAAAAGTTGCTTTTCTTCCTTCCATTTGGGAAAGGATCAAATGTCAATTCTGGATACTAAACAGATTATCTAATTAGCCAATAGCACTGTTGCATTGAGGACCTCGAATTCCTTTTGCCCCCAATCAGTAACATACGGTATCATAATTACATTCCTTGCTACAGACCCTAGGAACCTAGAATAGTGTTGCACCAAACCCTTCAATGGGGTTGGCGGGGGAGGCTGACTTAGGTGTTGGCTGGTAGCTTGTTGCGGGGGGGGGGGTTATTTTTATTATTGCTCCTGTACTACGTTGTTATATTCCTGTAAAAAAATTAACAATAACCTCACACCCCCTACACATTAGGGGAGTTAAAAAATTCCGCTCAAGGCCGTTCAGTAAAAGAAACAGAGGAGATTGGGAACTATGAATTGTGTTCTCGAAGAGACTGCCCCGACAAAATCCCCGCTAAGAAGATGGAGACAGATAGCCATATATTTATTCCAAGGCAAGAACTGCAATCCCCGCTAGGCGGTGGTCAAGCGCGCCAACTCCAAAAAGAGGCAGAGGAGCCATAGCATATCTTCTACAAAATCCTCTCTCACATACGCTACACCGCCGGAAGGTTCCCCCACCAAACCAGATGCCATATGTGGTGCGGGAAAGCAAGTTGGCGGAAGTCTCCCAGAGAATTTCACAGCAGGCGATATATGTGACTGGATGGCCAAGATGGATCAAGAGGCGTTTCCCGTGACAGGAGGTGGACCCCACCCCCCATCCGTGTCCGCAGTGTCAATGTTCTGGGGATAATTAATAGCAGTATCAGTGGGAAGAATAGAACTAGGCCTCAAACGTGCAGACAGCGGAAGCCACCGATGTTGATCCTTGACCTGGTGAGTACCCTCGAATGTGATACTCTTCCTATACATAGCAGTCAATCTGGGGAGTAGAATGGGTTTTGAATGTCGTTTGAGATTGAGGGGAAAGTTAGCAGTGGTGCCGGATGTGTCGGGCAGTCACAAGGTGTTCGTCTGGACACTGGTGTGCTGATGGATCTATCGTGAGTCCCATTTCTATCTGCTTCGCCGCAATTTCTGACAAAGGTAGCCCTTATACCTCCTTTACATCCTTTTCGAGTATGAAGTTGGGGGCGAAACAAATCGTACAGTCGATGGAAAGCACGAGGGATAGAGTCGCGGTAATGGCATTTCCATGCGCTATGCCGAATAACGTGTACACTCTCGATGCTTCAGGATATTGAGGTTTAGTTTCGGGGGGGATATGGAAATCTAACAATCCTGTAAGTTGGCTGACTCAGGTGGAGTTATCAACATCACCAAGCCATTTTTTAACGTTTGGACTGCCCCACCTCCGAACGGAACCGTCAATCAAGGAACATCACGGGCAGTCGGTATGCGGCTACTTTTCTCCTCCTGGAATCTACTGGCAGCCTCCGGTATATCTGGAGGTTTCTCGGGGGTGATCAGGGCGAGAGGAATCACTCAATTCTATTCTCGATGGGGCAAATATTCAACAAGTTCGTTTGTTCACCAATCCTCATTCACTACCTATATAAAACTAACCGTAACTAACAAATGCGTCCACAGCAGAAGAACCACCATCGCCGCCAACAACCCAATTAGAAGGAAGGCACTACCCAATTGATGAATGGACAAACCTCCCCTGGCACATCCCCTCTGCGGTCGCGCGAAAACTCCACCTCCAACCCTCCCACCCACTCTCGATAACCAGGCGTCTAATCGAATCCCGCTTCCCCGGCCCGACATACCAATACCACAACGATCTCTCCCCCATAGTCTCCGTGCACCGGAACTTCCACTCCCTCGGATTCCCCATCGACCACTTGGGTAGGAGTCACACGGACACCTACTATGTCAAAAAAGGCACCGTCCTACTCACACCTCCGGGCACCAGGCCGACACCTTCGGCCCCGAAACTTCAGACGGGTTCCTTATTTCAGCCGACCTGTACAGGCGGGATGCGATCAATTGCAGTCACTACCCGGGTTTCCCTCACATGGATGGGGCAAGGATGTGGTCGCACAGGGAGTGAAAAGCGAGGGAGGGATTGATCCTGTAATCAATGAGGAGGTCGAGGGTATGCCGAAGCATGGATTAATGTCGAGGATCCGAATCCCCGTTCGATGAGAAGAGGAATCCGCTGCAGGTGGAGCATACACCCGAGGAGGTGCGGGTTGTTGGCGCGCACTTGAAGCTTGGTTTGGAGCGTGTCATTGCGGAGGTGTTTGGCCAGGCGAGGGCAGCAGCAGCAGCGCCGGCGATGCAGGTGCAGAGGGGGCGAGCAAGGAACCATTGAGGGCGAGGTGAGTGGAGGCGTATTTACCGTTCACGAGCTCTTCTTGGGAGCTCGAAGTATATTGGTAGGTGAATTGGTTGGAATTGTTAGGGAGTGGTGTTGTTCAGCAGAGCCTGCCAAAGAGTGCCGGTTTGTCAACCATCCCCCACCCCCTTCCTCCCCCTCTTAACCGGTCTCCCTCTTTCCAGGCATCCCCGGAAAAATCGACCAGGGTTTCGACGTCGTCTTCGAGAGAGTCGCCATGCTTCTATTCGGAATCCCGGACATCCACCACTTCTGGTCCCTTGACCAGCGCTTCCTGGAGCAATTCAAGGAAGGGGAGATTTTCAGATTCGTCCCATTTTCAAAATTCCCGCCCTGTTACAAGGACATTGCTTTTTGGCTACCTAGCTCGAGTAGTGCCGCTGGGGGTCAGATACCGTTTCATGGGAATGACATGATGGACATTGTTAGAAATGCTGTAGGAGATCTTGTGGAGGATGTGAAATTGGTATTTAGCAAAAAAATATTTATGAAAAACTGCTCTTTCTGCATGATTTAGTTCTTGGGGTATATTAACATGTCAGGGTAGATCGATAAATTCACGCATCCAAAGACTGGGCGAAAGCCGCTATGCTTCCGGATCAATTACAAATCGCTCGACGGGGACCTCAAGAGTGATCAAGTCAATTCCCTCGGTTAAAAGAGTACTAGTTGAGGAATTTGGTGCTGAAGTACGGGAGAGGAGTGGGAAGTAGTTATACACCTTTTTTCCTTTTTTTCGCTTCTACTTCTAGAAATGCATACGCAGTACTTTTCGGTTTTGTCCCGACGACAAATATGACTTTCGTGTAAAGATGCTGGAGGAGAGAGGAGATACTATGTAGGGTAGAGCGTGTAAAAAAAAGTTACACCGAAACTGTAAAAGGAAAAAGAAGGGGGATCCAAACACCACGCCCCAAAAGTATACGAAAATTAAGAAAATGGGTTCCTCGCTTTTTATTTTTATTTTTATTTTTATTTTTCTTTCCAAAAGAAAAAAGAAAAAAGAAAAAAGGTTCTTATTAGTTTGTAAGCCCCCCTCGTTTGAACAAATCGTAGCAAGACAACAACTGCTAGAAGGTATTATGTCTCTCTCTTGCAGACGAGCATCACGCCGTCGTCAAGTAACGTGAAGGAAGCAGTAATGGCCGCTATTAGGAAATTGAAGACAAAGCCTTCAGACACGACAAATTATCCGCGGGCAGACTGGGATAGAAGTGTTCATTTATACTTGCTGACCTTTCAACTGGAGGATGAGGACATAGATTTACTCCTAGCGGTGTTTATGCGACAGATGCAGATTCACATCCTTGGTTTGGTATTGGACCTGAATTCTGGCCCAGGAATGAGATGGGGTGTTCTGTTGAGCACTTCCAACCCAAGGCCTAATGGCACAGACGGTCGCAGCGAGCAAATGCTTATCACGGTGGAAGAGATGTTTTACTGAAATCCGAGTGATAAGGGATGATTACAAGTACAACAAACTGTTACAATTCCTCATATACATTTTCTACCGGTCACTCACAAAATTCCTCAAGCACACCGAACGATACCCTATTGGGGAGAAGATTCGCCCGGCGATTCCCCGAGAAGTGCTAGGGGTTTTGGATATTCCTACTCTGCATATCAAGGTCCATGCCCCACTCCTTCTCTAGGATCCCGACCCCGCCCTGGGGAGCCTAGTTTCCATCTTTTATTCGGGATCAAAAGCGCCGAGCTATGTATACGAACAGTCCCATTTAGCGACACCACTCCTACTTTCAGACTATTTCAGTTCAGAATCAGGGATACCGCGAACGCCCCTTGAGCCCTACGAATATCCGGTTGTGGTAGCCAAGTAAAGGGCGAGAAAAACTCAATAGCAGAAGATCAGTATCAAAGCTTATCCTATTGGGGGGTCACGAGCAGGCACCTCAACGGGAAGCTAGATGGTTCTAGTGAGCTCTACAGTCTTCACCATAGTCGCGACGAAACTGGGGTGGTGACCAACAGGGGTATTTGGTGGGCAAAAAAACAAAAAAAACGTCAAGGCTAGGGTTGCAGAAAATTAAATGTCATTAATCCCTGTTTGTCACAACCCCAGTTTCATTGCCACTACGGCGAAGACTGTATTCTATAAGAGCTGACTCTATGAATGTGGAATAACTATACCGTCACCGACGATGAGTCTCAGCTCCTAGTCTGGCTGTTACCCAGGAGCCCAAGCTATGACATCGGTAAATTCAAGAGTGCCCCGTCGAAATTGTGGGGGAATGGCTGATGAGAGCCGAAGAATTTCAGAAGCTGACATGACGGAGTGGTGAAGGTGAAAGTGATAATGTGTCTAGTTTTGTTATGTAGATCTGGGGGTCAGTAAGACGTTATCATCCAGGGACAGAAGAAAGGGAGCCCGTGCTAACAAGCCGCGATGTCAGTTTTGAATATACCCCACATTCTGATTTCACTCCGAGCCTCCGGGCTGTGTTCCCAGGATCTGCAAACCAGAACAACACAGAAGAACTATCACCACCCGGTGTATTCATAACGCAACACGGCTTCAACCAAATGGGTACATGATATGCGATGAATTAAACACATTAGGTGCAGATACCGAGTGATATTCCATAATCGATGTGCCGAGTGGAGTGTGCCCCAGACCATATTAATTTGCTTGGGGCGAGTGCTAGGAGTTGAATTGGGCTTTTAGGGCCGACCGATGAAAATGCGAAACCGAAAAGATATATTCAGGTTAATAGCGTCCTCTGGATTGCTAGGAAAACAGGTAGCACAAACTTTCTAAATTTATGTACAGTACCCGCCGGAATATTAGTGTGATCAGCTTGGTATCTGAAGGAAGGTAGTGTATCCCTCCGAATTTTATAATATCAATTGACAACCTGGAGCCCACAATACATCGAGTCAGAGCCTATAAAGCTCTTGGAGAACGTGTACTAATGGTAACCCCTCAGCTTACTGATTCATCATAATCTCAAGAGCACAAAGTACAAACCTTAACGCCTCCACCCCGATTGGCTCGGCTCTCGACCCACAGGAACATCCCGATGCAGCGGAAGATCAGGTCTCGATTTTTAACTAAAAGCCTAACCCACCGCACAACGAGATCTTGCTATCGCTCCAAACCGTTCTCGGTTCTTTGCTATTCCCGCTTTTCAAATTATCAATCAATCCCCCTTTATCAGACAACCTTGACCCTTATCAACCTTGGTATGGCGCTTACCTAATCCGGGGGCTAACATATAAGGTAGTCGATAACAGGCTACTGTGTGGGTATATTAGATCCTGCCGAACCTGGGAGTGAGTTAGTATAAAAGTTAGAGAAGTGTAAGTAAAGGTGGGGGAGGGACCGTAGAGCATAGTGTCAACTCCGAATTGCCCGAATGCACTGCTGTTATTAGATCAACCACTCTGTACGAGTAGTAGATTTTCTTAGGAAAGGAATCATACAAAGCCCAACACTTCCAATCCAAAAAGCACTTTTTAACATCCCCCCAATGAAACTCCTGGGCACTGGAGGTCTGTGTTACTTCTCGCTCCCTCCGGGCAACTACGAACCTCTTCTCCTCCTCGCTCAAGTACCCCTCCTCCTCTGGGCTATCTGCCAAAAAGAAATACGCCGCGGGCCCAAGCACAATCGCCGGCAATCCCTCGGTTACACGGATCCACCGCCATCCTTTCATCCCACTCTTCCCGTTCAGGAATCCAATCCCGTCGGCTAAGAGGCCACCATAGGCACCGGCTAGTGCGGTACAAACAAGGAGGTAGCTAATGCGCTGGGTGAGCTCTTTGCGGGTATCGAAGAATGTAAAGTACACTGCTAGCCTCGGGAATAAACCAGCTTCAGTAGGGCCCAGGAGACGGCAGGCGAGGAGACTGTGATAGGAGTTCACGCGGCGGGTACAGGTTGCGATAATGCCCCAGATTCTGGTTATTGCTGCAACTGGGATAAGTTAGCTATGGCCTAGCGGAGGGTGAGGCGGATCACTCTATCGTCTGGGAGTGAACTTTTTAAATCCAAGGTTACTCGGGATTTCAAAAGCCTTTGCAGGTAGCAATTGTCAGTCTTCCACTATCCCTTTCCTTCGCTCTGGAAATCAGGGTGATAACAGACAAGATAGGTCACGAACAAAATCGAAACTGAGGTCTGGAATTGATTCCCTTAGAGCCCCAAATCCTTCTCCAACCCGTACAATCGTGCATTGCCAATGTTAACCCTACCCATCACCACCGATCAATCGTTAGTCTAGTCCTAGGCCCTTAGCCTCACCAGAGAAAAAAGCAGAGAGCTAACGAACGAGAGCGGGTACAGAAGCATAATCCTAGAAATAATATGCTTATCCAATTTCCGCACCAATTCCTTTTCAAAGGCATGATCTGCTCCGCTTTCGATTGAACCAGGTTGCCGCGACTGCACGCGTTGGAGGGACGAGTCGGTTTATTCTTTATCCATGGTCCGAGATATTTGAGATGTTTGCGGTGGGTCAATTCGCTTGAGGGCGGGGAGAAGAAAGGGAATGAAGAGAGGAGGACTGAAGGCAAGGAGGTGGAGGGAGTAGAAGTAGAAGCAGCAGCAGAAGCGGAGGGTGGGGAAGAAGCAGGGCAAAACCCCATAGATAGATAAGTGGAGAAGTAAATCTCCGGAACAGACCTCATTTGGCTATGTAATCCGACAAACTGAATGAAGGGGAGCAGGCTCGCTCACAAACACCGAGACAACCTTTCCATCATGCTGATCCCTCAAACCCATTATTAGCTGGTTTTTCGATTGTCCCACGGCACAGGGCCATAAAGCGAGCCTACATCGTCGTGAATTAGTTGACGTATTCCAGTAATCAATGATCCACAATATATAACTTAATGCACCTAGCAAACTATCTCTAAACCAATGGGTGCGGCGTTTTTTTCTTTTTTTCCCCACAGCACAGTCAGCCAATGAGGATTATCGTGGTGTTACTCGAGTTCGGTACCTATAGGCACCCGTCACCTCCCATACGGTCGCTTCAAGCATAATTGGAATTTACAAAACCGATTACTGATATATAAATACTAAAGTCGAAGAGTGAGCATACATCCAATATGAAAAGGCGCACCATACTGAATACTCGGCCGTGAGAGTGTGCAGCCTCCCGCACAAGTTCCAGCGCCATTGGAAGAAGGAATGGAGATACAGCATCATCATCATCCACCGCACCTTCTTACCAACCTCTGCAATTCAGGTTACACATAAGAATCCGCCTCGCAAACATTGAACCCTACCCATGTGCGGTATGGTGATCCACATGCCCCAAGACCCTACGCTGATCATAGACTTACCACCCTGCAGGATGTAGGATTACTGGCACAGCGTCAAGCCAATGACTAGTCAATGGATATGGATTACTCAAATACCGAGGCCGTAGCATAACTCCCTCTCGCTCTAATTAAGGATCTACTATACAGAAGAAAATACTGTAGACTCGCGGTAAGGAAGTAACCGGACAAGTGAGGAATTAGATCTGCAGGCCGCTTATGTGAGAGTAGCAACGGTATTATTCCGTCATTGCAACCAAACCCAACACCAACCAGAGTGACAAACTACAACCACGAAATATGCCGACAAGAAAAATCTATTGAATGATAGATGGCATGCCTCGTTGGATTAGGACTTTAATTGGGAAAGAGGGCGCAAGAACAAAGTATTAGGGTATGGGCGGGGATGAGCATGGACTTGGATTAGTGGGGACATTTTAAACGTGTAGTTAAAAGTTATTCCGCACTTGCCCAGTTGTTTTCTTACCGCGAGTGTTCACATACAGGAAAAGAGAAAGTAGACCCATAAGGGGGCCGGGTACTTTCACATGAAAGCACCCAAGCCAAACAACCAAACTCCAATATCCCCCACCTAACCCAATATCAGCCGTGAAAATCGCCCCCAGCAGCTCAAGCTCCAAACCCTTGAAAGCAAGGAAATACCCTTCACGCGGCCAATTCCCCACATCAGCCCCCTCTCCCCTACTCTCTACACATCTACGCTCAACCATCCACTCAAGTACATCGTCAAGTTTGACCTGCAAGACACAGGGAAAGAGTGCTTTAGATATCTCTCAGGGCGGCTCGTGACAGTTGCAACAACGGCCGTTAGCACCTTTAGCCACATGCCCGCAACAGCCGTTCCATCAAGGCCAACCCATAGGCGGATAGGGTCTCTGCTCGCAGGGTCCATGTTCCCTCGCGGGATCGGAGGGGCTATGCTTGGGCTGGGCCTTTGGTGGTAGCCAGGTCCTGGCCGGATGTGTACTTTGAAATCGACCATTTTCTTGTCCATTGCGCGGGTCTTGTAGCCATCTAATAAGCCGAATTCGTCGGCTACATAGCCACTCCTCCCTAATAGAATCTATAGAGAGTCATTTGCCGATGGTGGAGACGTAGTGGATAAGCAGGTTCATACCATAGGAGAAGCAACCATGGTAAGAATACACGCCATGGATCCATCGTTAGTTCTAGGGGATATCTCAATTGATTTATAGTTAGTAAAGCCTCCCTCGCCGTGTCGTTCATAAGCAACGCCCTGATCGAATAGATTTTCGTCCATAGGCGTTTTAAGCGCCATGTGGAATTTATCCGTACACTCATAATTCGGCCCCGGAGTGGCTCTGAGACAATCTCTCTTTTTATGCGGGATTGTCTTAGTGATGGAGAGATTGTAAAGCGCAGCGTGGACAACACGCTCGGGGCGGGAGTGTAAGATTTCGAAAGCTCTCTTCGGATTGTTGTCGGAGAATCGCTGACGATATTGGCCCAACAGCAAGTCCGCCAAGAAGCTGGATAATAAGAAATTGAACGAAAAAGCTACCTTTATCACTGACTTGATATATTCCACTTCCTTTTCATCCTGGTCTCTGCTTTTGACCTTTCCGCCTTCTAAGGGAACTTGTAAGAATGGCACATAAAGTGATTAACTCTGTGTCGCATAGTCATGACAGGGTTATAATAGTCGTTCCTCCATGACTTTGGTGGCTCCACCCGTAGGTTGTACTGTGAATCAAAAGCCTCACGGGTAGCAGGAAGTTGGGGAATCGCTTGAGACCTGCATCCCTAAGCGGTAATTAATTTCACATCGATAACCCAGGATATGATAAACTCACTCAGGCAGCTCAAGATTCTCACGAAACCAATTCACATAAAACAGTAAGTTGAATGACGAAGGGTGATCCATGTCAAAAGTTGGTACTTCTCCACTTTCGTAAGCCTCAAGAAACATATCCCCGAAGTCAGCCTGAAGCTTTTTCATATGCGCTTCATGAGTGTCGCAAACACGAGGCCAACGCCGTCGCAAGGTGATCACAAAATGCTGAGGAAGGGCTTTTGTGTGAAGTTTCCAATGGATCTTCCTATGCCAACCGCCGAATATCGTCCTGACAATAATCACCGCGATCAGGAGGGTATCTTCGTCTTCCTTGGGTATAATGTACTGATTCCTGAGTTGGAATTTTCTAGCCGGGACTATGCAGCAAGCATGTCAGCTAATTAAAACAATTGGTTTAGAAATTGATACTTACGTTCGGTTAAAAGCTCCCTATCGGATGGTTTCAATTGGATATCACAGATTGCCGCCATTACTCTATCACACCTGGTTAATGGTTTTTCGTATGTCCCTAGGCGTCTAGGACCTTAACATAGGTATCAGCGTAAGGCCCCCAACACCCCGTGGCCTCGGGAGAGAGATTACTCACCCTCTTCAAATCTGGGCCATGGCCAGTAAGTGATCTCCAATGTCTCCCCTCAGAAGTTTAGACTCTCCATACCTTACCTCCCCCACTTGCTTCTCCCTCACACTCTCTCGCCTGATTCCTCAAATCGGCGACAATCTCGTCCAACCATAACACATTTCCCTCACAGTTGATCCCAACTTTAAATTCTTCCTGCTGTCGCAGAATATCCCAGACATAATCCTGAAACATATCCCTCATATTCGGAACTTCTCAATAGGCAGGCTGGTCGTGCCGTGTAGGCGAAGGCCCAGGCCCGGCCTGTCCCCCTCCAGAAGTAATGGAGGCCCGAGGACCCCGTGATCGTCCATACAAAGAATTAATTTCGGCTTTCAGCACCGGAGTTTTGGTATAGAATTCAGTGACGTAGAGGAATAGTTGCTTTATGGTCGTTCCTGGTGGTCGAAAATCCCAGTTAGCAACTTCCCAACATCCAGAATGAAAAAATGCTCAGGATAATAATGGGTCAGTGACTCTAACCAACGCCAGCCCGAGTCAAAAAATTGAGAATTATCCAGCCTTATCGAAAAGGGTATTGAGGCTCAACTCGTCAAATAGAAACCTCACCTGATCATTCTATAATGATTAGGATATGAGAGTAGAGAGTCTTGCGGTCCTTATTCTTTCTGTGCTGCCAGCAGCGTTCTATATATACACAAATCTCCCGTACAGAAAAACTCTTCATCTCCTTTGTTCAAGTCT
>Ga0307509_10003212_pt1 | contig 25276 bp, 20 predicted proteins | sample 10_EM_MG_FD_202245 | JGI IMG/M metagenome (GOLD analysis project Ga0307509, IMG submission 202245) | Populus trichocarpa ectomycorrhiza microbial communities from riparian zone in the Pacific Northwest, United States - 10_EM | ecosystem: Host-associated > Plants > Roots > Unclassified | place... | reverse complement strand
CTGATGGAGGGTAGACCTCGGACAAACCCTGAGCAGGACAGGGTGCTCGCACAAGGTCGGAGTAGTGGTGAATGTCAAAGGCTTAAATCTCATATCTACTTAAGTTTAAGCGTTTGGCATTCTACTTCGATAACCAACTTTCCTCAAGAGAACTTATTGAGTGAAGCTTTCAGCTTAACGATATTAAGTTTAACCGTTTTGATTCTTCGTGAATTATTTACTCTATCTTTATCTTCTACTTTGAGTTTTGGTGTGGTCGCAACCTTAGAGTTCACCTCTCTATAGGGTGCCCCCGTTACATGTTGACGTTCCCATATTTGGGGCTAGATTGCTACAGTCAGATCCAGTGAAAAGGGCTGGGAAGCGCACAACCTCGGTGGTTGTGGCAGGCGACCCACACCATGTTTCCCGGTTCACCGAATCCATCCGTCTTTTCTCGCGCACCCGCATGGTCGCCCCCGCCTACTCTGCCTCCAAATCCAGCCAGGGCCGAAGGTCCTGGCGTTTTGGTCACTCTGCTCCTCTATGCAAAGAAGAGGCACAAGCTTGCCCGATCTGCACTCTCCTGCATCATGGCTCCGCCCACAGATGCGCTAATTGAAGCTGTCGGAAACGGGGCTTTGAGAAGTCAGTCGTGGGATGCTGCAACGCCTCCCCTCCTCGCTGTATCAACTGTGGTGGTCAGCACGCCTCGTTAGATAGCTCCTGTCCCATCCGCCGCGAAATGCTCTCCGTACTCCGTCCTCATAGCGACCAAGACATTCCCGATGCCCCCGATGTGGGCCCCACACAAACCACCCCTCCCGGTCCAACTGTTCAACCAACTGTCCCGGCCACTCCAGCCATGCATGGTCCTCGTTTCCCTCCCGCTAGCGAATCTACCCAACCCGAAACCGTTAACTTGATTCGCAGTGCGTCTGCCCAATCTAACCTCGCTGCTCCCCTCCCCCGCAGGAATCTCTTTGGTGCTGGCAGCACCCTCTTCAGAGCAAGCACCGGTGCCGACTGGAGCGAGCCCGCGCCGACCGATGTCCACATGGACCTTTAGATGTCGACAAGCCCAGCTCCAACACATAGTCCTTCACGATCTCAATCTTTCCATTATGCTGGTTGTTTAAATCTTTCCATTGTTCAGCATAATTGTCTCGGTAGCAGTAATGTTTTTCAAACTCTTTTTAGTTTTTTTACTTCGGTAGAAAGCTCTCCTCATATTGTGGATCTTCACGATATCGCTCTTTGCAGGAACTGTCGTCCTGTTTTTCGTAACTATAAATGTTTTTTTCCTCCAGCAAGCGACAGTTATAAGCCTCGGGTTGCAACCTATGTTCATGACAGGCTTTTAAGTGTTATTTCTATTCTTCCATTGTTTTTTGCAAGGGGTGACCTCATGGCAGTGAACTTTCACTCCCCTGTGGGACTTTTTGATACTTCTCAGAATTTGTTTCGTTTGTACAAGGCTTACTCCATCCCCAGTGATCAGACTAGGTCAGTTTCTCCTGTTGATTTGTTTCCTCAGCATGATGTCCCTGCACTTGTTCTTGGAGACCTGAACATTCATTACTCCGCTTCCGACCCGACTTGTTTGCTTTCCAACCACGATCAGTTTATAAGTTCTCCTTATTTTGACGGAGCATGGGGGCAGTTGTTTTCTCTCCTCAATACACCCGGGGTCTTCACTAGGTTCCCGTTCACCTCCAATCATCGCCCTGCAGTTCTTGACTTGTCCTTTGCCAACACTGCCTTTCTACCCTTTTTCTCCTCCCGGAACCCCTCCCTCCCACCTACTGGTTCAGATCATACCCCCCTCACAATCATTCTCTCCACTCTGCTCCTGAAGCCCCCGCCCAAGGGCCTTAACTGGAAGTACACGGATTGGAATCACATCTCCCCATTGCTAGCTGATCTTACGCTTGCAACTCCCCCTCCTCTCCCCACTCCCCACTCACTCGACCTATGGTTCGATGACTGCCTCGCCAAGATCACACACCTCATCACCTCCAACACCCCAACCAAACGCCCATCCTCCTACTCTAAACCGTAGTGGACTCCTGAACTTACACAGCTACGATGCATCCATCACCATACCTCCCGTCTCATCACAAAGAATCAGACCTCGCCTGCCCTGGCCCATATAGCTCGACACACTTATTTCAAGGCTTTCCAATATGCCAAAAGAGTTCACAGGTCGCAGTTTCTGGCCAATGTCGACGCGCGATCAGTCTGGGATGCCAGGAAGATTGGGGCCGGCCGAGCCCCTGATCGGTTCCCCACACTCGAGAACGCCTCCTCCCCCACTGAGATTAACAACCCACTTCTACAACATTTTTTCCCTGCTAGACCCTCTCCTCCTCCTCCCCTAATCCTTCCTGCGTTTAAAGACGTACCTCCAGTTCTACCAGCAGAAGTGTCCTCCGCACTTCGAAAATCCTCCAACACCTCGGCTCCTGGCCCATGTGGTATGGCTTACTCTATCTGGAAGCAAGTCCATAAGGCCAACGAGCAGCTCCTTCCATCTCTTTGCACTCCTCTACTCACCCACGGATACCACCCACTAGCCATGAAGAAGGCCAACGGTATTGTCCTGGACAAACCAGGCAAGCCTGATTACCGTACACCTTCTTCCTTTCGCATCATTGTCGTGCTCGAAACTCTCTCCAAGATCCTCGAAAGACTTTCTGCTCATCGTCTTGCCTCCGCCGCCCGCTCCCTGGGTATCTTACATTCCAACCTGTGTGGGTCTCTGGCCGGTCTGGGCTGTTTCAACGCTGTCGCTACTCTCACCCTCGAAGTCCGCCTACTTCATGCTGCTGCCTTCCAAGTATCAACTCTCTTTCTGGATGTCAAAGGTGGATTTGACAACCTCCGCGCAAACATGCTGGCTACCATCCTCACCAGAGGAGGTGTCTCCGCGTACCTGGTTGCCTGGATCAAGACTTTCCTCTCCAAACGCCAGTGCCGACTCATATTCCAAGGCGCGCCTAAGGTTTTCTGCCCGGTGGCTGTTGGCACTCCTCAAGGCTCTCCGATTTCTCCTCTACTGTTTGTGCTTTATATAGCCAGCTTGCACCCGACTCTCACTCAAGGTCTCGCCATTTCGTACGTCGACGACCTCACCATCGCTGTTGGCTAGGACTCGGTAAGTTCGAATATCCCCGCTCTGCAATACTATTTCGGCAGTATTCAAAGGCAGGCTGCCGACTTGGGGGTGGCTGTTTTGTCCCCAAAACTGAACTCATTCACTGGAGAACCCCGAAGGACCGTTCAGATGTTTCCCTCGCCCCCATTGTGATCAACGACATGCTTTTTCCACCCTTCCAAGTTATGAGGTGGCTAGACAATTGGGTTACCCCTATTCTACACTCCTCCGTTTATTTCCTGAGATGGCTGGCACTAGCCAAAGCCTCGTTCACTACAATCTGACAGCTCAGCTCAGCTGGCAAAGGCCTCTCCTCCTGGTACAACAGAAAGCTAGTCTTCGGCACCATTCTTCCAATTCTCACCTACAGCTGTGACCTGTTTGTTCCGTACACAGCCACTCTCAGGAAACTCAACTCGTTCTGGCATGTGGTGCTCCGATGGACAACCAATTGCTTTTACTGGACCGCCCTCGGCGCTCTGTACCATGAGGCCTCACTACCACCCAGCTCCTCGATCTGCAAACACTGCGTTCGGTCAGCTGCCATCCGCTTGGTCTGCGCCCCTTCGGAATTCAACCCTGCCACCACCCGAATACCTGAATCTGTGCCCACCTGGGACCAGGGCCGTTCTGCGGACGATCATCGCTTTCTCCTCCGAGGCTCCCCCAAAGCCGTCCACCTTACTTCATGGCTTGGCCCGGCGGTTAACTCAGCCAAGCACCTACCACTAGACTCCCTATGTCACGTGGTTTCAAATATTATTAAGGAAATTCCTGTCTTCCCACTCGCCTCAACCGATCTCGTAGCGCTTCTCCTGTCGAGAATACCTTCCGTCACCTACCAAGCCCTCAGAGCTCCTCTTTTACAGTCACTCCTCGCTGACTGGCTAGACTTGAGTCCGCCAGTGCCCCTCTCGTATCCTTATAGTGCCTGCCTCACTCCCCACGCCTTGACTGGCCTCCCGCGATTTATATGTGGCCGCATTCACCAGATGCGTACAGGTGCTAGCTACATTGCCGCACATGTCTCCTTGTGGAGTAGGGACTCCAGCACCCTCTGCCCGTTCTGTGAGGAAGACGACGAGTCCTTCCACCACGCGATTCTCCTCTGCCCCGCTCAGGCCCAGCCTCGCCTCACCCATCTCTCAGGTGTGGATGACATTGGCCCTGACGGTCCCCTCTGGCTCTCAGTTCCCCTCCTCAGGGGGTTAGCGGAGTATCTCTACGCTACTCGCACTGGTTTTCCTCCAACGATGTTGCGCATTCGCGCCAATACTGCTACTCCAGAGCCGGGTTCGGGCTCAGATATTGCTTAACACAAAAACTCCCTAGCTCAGCCCTAGCCTTCTAGGTATTGCTACTTCAAAACTCCCCTGCTTGAGCTTCTCCTCACGGTATTTTCTATACAGGTTATGAGTTTTCTTTGTTCCTATTTGACTGCGGCAGTGGACAGGTAGGGCGGGGAGGTGTTTATTACTTGCGAGTGTCTTTCTTATTGGTATAAGGAGGATTTTACTATACTTTTGTTTTGTTAGTCATCGATGGCGATGCGACAGGGTTCTGATGATCCCGCTTGGAGAGTTTTTGTACCTGTTGTTTGAATTTTGTTTTTTCCTTTGTTAGTTTTTGGAATTAAGGTTTTTTATATGCCATAGGACAAGCTGCATGCAGGATTTTGTACCTAAATCAATAATGACATGGTTCAAAGAAAAAAAAGAAAAAAAAGAAAAAAAAGGGGCAAGAACTCCACGCTCTGCACCCTGTATTTTCCTCCCGCTTAAAATACTTACCGCATTTGGCCAACATAAACCTCAGGGTTTTGTCTTTATTTCTTTACGATTCATCTATTTTGGCTTTTCACTTGGGCTTCATTTTCAAGTGAAATATATATTTCACCTTTGATTGAGAGGATTTTTATTCCACGTAAATCAAACTGGTGGTTTGATTTTACTTTCTCTCTCCCCCTCCTCCCTGTCATCCGGCCTGGCCTGTTTGGCCTTGTCCTGATGTCGTCTACCCCTCACGCTTCCACTGGTGCAGGCCCGGCCTCGGCTGTTGGCCCTGCTTGCTCTGCCTCCTCCTGTCCGGACCGTAGAGCTGATCCCATCTCTTGTTCGTCGTCGTCCCAGTCCAGTCATGCCTCTCTTTACGGGGAGGCTGACAATGGCGCCAATAACCTTGGGCATGCTGCCAGGCTCGCTCTCCTTGACCAGGCTTTGTTCACCACTCTTTACAATGCCTCCACCGCCACCTTCCCCGATAGTCAACTCGCTATAGACCCCCTTCTCGCCCAACTCATCGCCATGGTTAATGACCTTGGTGCCTCTGTTACCTTCTTGACTTCGCAGGTTGAGTCCCTCACCTCCGCCCAGGTAGAGCGCTCAGCCACTCCCTCACCACCAGCCACATCAAACCTGGAGGCATCCCTCAAGGACTTGTCCTCTCGGGTTGCTGCTCTCTCCTCACACCGCGCCACACAAGTAGCACCCCCACTGCCTCAAGCGCCAGCTCCTCCCGCCCCTGCCGTCCAAGCCAAACCTGCTCAGCAGAAAAAATCAACTTCCCACCCACCTCGCGTCTTGTAGGGTTGCCGCCCCGGATTTTCCCTTCCGCTTTGAGGGAACATGGTATGGCAACCCGGACACATACGCCAAACGCCACCAGGACTCACCCCAAGCAGCTGTCCTCTTCGCTTCTCGCCACCCCCAATCAGAGGAAGCCAAACTTTACTCTGAGTATTACCCAGCCACGTCTCTCTTGCATACCGGTCCCCCCTCCGCTTTCACCGTTTCTGATCCCCCGCAGCCCCAACAACCACCCAGGGCACTGGTCACTAGGAAGGGCGGTAAGGGCAAGAAGAATGCCACTGCAGCACATGTCGCTGCGTCAAGCAAGAGTAGTGTCCAAAAAGGACCCCCACCGCTCCCCGCTGCTCAACGTCGTTTCTTTGCCCCCGTACCTCTCCAACCCTCCCGAACGATTCGTTCATCATGACTGCTACCCTCCCCGACATCATGGCCGCTGTTCTTAAAGAGGCCAACTGCTCTCTACCCCTCTCCCTTACTGCCTCCGTCAACCGCAATGGGGCTGTTACCCTCACAGCCAATTCCTACACTCCGTCTTCTGCTTACTCTGCCTTTTTTGATTCAATCACTAAGAAACTCTATCAGAGCTTCCCGGTTGGAGACAATCCGTTCCTGGTTTTCATGGAGGCACCTGCAAGTCGCGAACTCCTCATCTACAATCTTCCTGTTTCTATTCTCCCGCATGAGCCTACTGACCTCTGCCCCTCACTCCTTGAATCAATCAGCAATGCTAGTGACGTCCCCATATTTGGGGCTAGATTCCTACAGTCAGATCCGGTGAAAAGGGCTGGGAAGCGCACAACCTTGGTGGTTGTGGCAGTCGACCCACTCGATGTTTCCCGGTTCGGCGAATCCATCCTGCTCTTCTCCCGCGCCCGCACAGTCGCGCCCGTCTACTCTGCCTCCAAATCCACGCAGTGCCGGCAGTGCTGGCGGTTTGGTTCCTCTGCCCCACTATGCAAGGAAGAGGGACAGGCTTGCCGAATCTGCACGCTCCTGCATTATCGCTCCGCCCACAGATGTGCTAACCAAAGCTGTCCGAAAGGGGGCTTTGAGATGTCTGTTGTGGGATGCTGCAACGCCTCCCCCCCTCTCTGTATCAACTGTGGTGGTCCGCATGCCTCTTTCGATGGAACCTGTCCCATCCGCCGCGAAATGCTCTCCAGTCTCCGTCCTCCTGGGGATCAAGACATTCCTGATGCCCCCAATGCGGGCACCTCCCAAACTACCCCTCAGGGTCCAACCATTCACCCTCCTGTACCGGCCACTCCAGCCAGGCACAGTCCTTGTTTCCCTCGCGCTAGTGAATCTACCCCACCTGAAGCCGTTAGACTGGTTCGCAGCGCGCCCACCCAGTCTAGCCTCGCCGCTCCCCTCCCCCGCAGGAACCTCTTTGGTGCTGGCAGCACCCTCATCATAGCTAGCACCGGTGCTGACCGGAGCGAGCCTCCACCGACCGACGTCCACATGGATCTTTAGATGTCGAGAAGCCCAGCCCCAACACAGAGTCCTTCACCATCCCAATCTTTTCACTACCCTGGTTGTTTAAATCTTTCCATTGTTGAGCATAATTGTCTCGGTAGCAGTAATCTTTTTCAAACTCTTTTTAGTTTTTTTACTTCAGTAGAAAGTTCTCCTCATATTGTGGCACTTCAGGATATTCCTCTTTGGAGGAACTGTCCTCCTCTTTTTCGCAACTATAAATGTGTTTTTCCTGCTGCAACTAACAGCTATAAGCCTCGGGTTGCAACTTATGTTCACGAAAGGCTTTTAAGTGTTATTTCTATTCTTCCATTGTTTTTTGAAAGGGGTGACGTCATGGCAGTGAACTTTCACTCCCCTGAGGGGCTTTTTGATACTTCTTACAATTTGTTTCGTTTGTACAATGCCAACTCCATCCCTAGTGGTCACACTAGGTCAGTTTCTCCTGTTGATTTGTTTCCTCAGCATGATTTTCCTGCACTTGTTCTCCGGGATCTCAACATTCATCACTCCGCTTCAGATCCGTCTTGTTTGTTTTACAACTATGATCAGTTTATAAGTTTACCTTATTTCAACAGATCATCTGCGCAGTTGTTTTCTCTCCTCAATACACCCGGAGTCTACTCTGGGTTCCCGTTCACCTCTAATCATCGCCCTGCCGTTCTTGACTTGTCCTTTGCCAATACTGCCTTGCTCTCGTTTTTTTCCTCTTGGAACCCGTCTCTCCCGGCAAGTGGTTCAAATCACGCCGCTCTCACACTCATTCTCTCCACTCCACTGCTGATAGCCCCGCCCCAGGGCCTCAACTGGAAGTAGACGGATTGGAATCTCATCTCCCGGCTGCTCCCCGATCTTACGTTTGTGTCTCCCCCAGCTCTCCCCACTCCGCACTCACTCGACCTATGGTTCCACGACTGCCTTGCCAAGATCACACACCTAATCACCTCCAACACCCCAACCAAACGCCCCTCCTCCTACTCTAAACCGTGGTGGACCCCAGAACTTACACAGCTACGACGCATCTCTCACCATACCCCCCCTCTCATGAGAAAGAATCAGACCTTGCGCCCCCTGGCCGGTGTAGCTCGCAATACGTATTTCAAGGCTATCCAATCTGCCAAAAGTGTCCACTGGTCGCAGTTTCTGGCCACCGTTGACTCGCGATCAGTCTGGGATGCCAGAAAGATTGCAGCCGGCAGAGCCTCTGATCGTTTCCCAACACTCGAGAATGCCGCCTCCCCCACCCAAATCAACAATTCACTTTTACACCATTTCTTCCCTCCTAGACCCTCTCCTCCTCCTCCCCTCATCCTTCCTGCGTTTAAAGACGTCCCTCCAGTTTTACCAGCAGAAGTGTCCTCCGCACTTCGAAAATCCTCCAACACGTCACCCCCTGAACCGAGTGGTATTCATTACCCTATCTGGAAGCAGGTCCGTAAGGCCAATGAACGCCTCCTTCTGTCCCTGTTCACTCCTCTCCTCACCTACGGTTACCACCCCATTGCCATGAAGAAGGCCAACGGTATTGTCCTGGATAAACCACGCAAACCTGATTACCGTACACCTGCTTCCTTTCGCATCATTGTCCTGCTCAAAACTGTCTCCAAAATCCTCGAAATACTTTCTGCTCTTTGTCTTGCCTCCGCGGCCCGCTCCCTTGGCCTCCTGCACCCCAACCAGTTTGGGTCCCTGGCCGGTCTGGGCAGTTTCGAAGCTGTCGCTACTCTCACCCACGAAGTCCGCCTGCTTCAGGCCGCTTCCTTCAAAGTATCTACTCTCTTCCTGGATGTCAAAGGTGGATTTGATAACGTCTGTGCAAACAAGCTGGCTACTATCCTCCCCAGAGGAGGTGTCTCTGCTTACCTAGTTGCCTCGATCAAGTCTTTCCTCTCCATACGCCAGTGCCTACTCATATTCCAAGACGCAGCTAAGGATTTCTGCCCGGTCGCTGTTGGCACCCCTGAAGGCTCTCCGATTTCTCCCTCCTTTTTGTGCTCTACATAGCCAGCCTCCACCCGACTATCCCCCAAGGTCTGGCGATTTCATATGTCGACAACCTCACCATCACGGTCGGCTCGCACTGTCTACGTTCGAACATCCGAGCTCTTGAATACTATTTCGGCAGCATCCAAAGACAGGGTGCCGATGTGGGGGTGGCTCTTTGTGTCCCCAAAACTGAACTCATTCACTGGAGAACTCCGAAGGACTGCGCGGATGTTTCCTTCGCCCCCATTGTGATCAACGACATGCTTTTTCCACTGTCTCAAGCTGTGAGGTGGCTTGGCTATTGGCTCACCCGTACATTACACTCGTCTGTTCATTTCCTGAGACAGCTGGCACTTGCCAAAGCCTCTTTCGCTACAATCCGGCTGCTTAGTGCAGCTGGTAAAGGCCTCTCCTCCTGGTGTAACAGAACATTAGTCTTCGTTGCTATCCTTCCTATCCTCACCTATGGCTGGGACCTGTTTATCCCGGACACGGACACTCTTAGGAAATTGGACTCCTTCTGGCATATAGTGCTCCGATGGACGACTAACTGCTTTTACACTACCGCCCTCGGCGCTCTGTACCGGGAGGCCTCGCTGCCACCCATTTCCTCTATCTGCAAAGACCGACGTCGGTCAGCTGCCATCTGCTTGGTCTCCGCCCCTTCGGAATTCAACCCTGCCACCGCCCAGATACCTGAGTCTGTGCCCACCTGGGACCAGGGTCGTTCTGCGGACGATCATCGTTTTCTCCTTGTTGGCACCTCCAAAGCCGTCTACTTTACTTCATGGCTTGGCCCGGCGGTCAATTCTGCCAAGCATCTACCACGAGACTCTTTGTGCCACGAGGTTTCAGACCTCAATGAGGAAATCCCTATCCTCCCACTCGCTTCAACCGATCTTGTGAGGCTTCCGCTGTTGAGGATGCCCTCCGTCACCTACCAAGCCCTCAGAGTTCCTCTGCTACACTCACTCCTCGCTGACTGGTCAGACCTAAGTCTGCCAGTGCCGCTTTCACATCCTTATAGTGCCAGCCTCACTCCCGACGCCTTTACTGGCCTTCCTCGGTTTCTATGTGGCCGCATTCACCAGATGCGTTCGGGTGCCAGCTACCTTGCCGCGCATGTCTCCTGGAGGAATAGGGACTCCAGCACACTCTGCCCATTCTGTGAGGAAGACGATGAGTCCTTTCAACACCCGATTCTCCACTTCCCCGCTAAGGCCCCCCCTCGCCTCACCCATCTCTCAGGTGTGGAAGATATTTGCCCTGTCGGTCCCCTCTGGCTCTCGGTTCCCCTCCTCCTAGGGTTTGCCGAGTGTCTTTACGCTACTCGCACGGGTTTCCCTCCAACCATGTTGCGCATTCGAGCCAATACTGCGACTCCTGAGCCGGGTTCGGACTCAGACAGTGCTTAACACAAAACTCCCTGGCTCGGCTCCGGCCTTCCAGGTCTTGCTTTTTTCAAAAACTCCCCTGCTCAAGTCTCTCCTCAGGGTATTTGCTATACCGTTTACGGGTTTCCTTTGTTCCTGTTTGACTGCAGCGGTGGCCAGGTAGGGTGGGGAGGTTTTACTAATCGTCAGTGTTTTTCTTATTTGGTAATAAGAAGGACTTTATGTTACTTTTCTTTTGTTAGTCATCGATGGCGATGCGACAGGGTTCTGATGATCCCGCTTGGAGAGTTTGTGTACGTGTTGTTTGAATTTTGTTATTTCCTTTGTTAGTTTTTGCAATTGGGGTTTTTTATGTTCCGTGGCGTGAGCTGCATGCAGGATTTTGTACCTAAATCAATAATCACATGATTCAAAAAAAAAAAAAGAAAAAAAAAAAGGAAAAGGCACAAGAACACCATCCTCCGTCTCCTCTACACACCCGGCGATTGAAATCTCAACACCACGAGATTATCACCACTTTTCTTTTCTCCACTCCCCGCCATGAGCTTGCTCTAGGGGGTGGAGTCATACCTCCTCTACACTCCCCTTCTCTTAGGTTTATCCCTTTGGGCTTTCTTCACTCTGGCTTGATGGATTTCGTCTTCTTTTGATGATGTTTCCTCTCCCTACCCCGCTTTTGCTCTGCCTCGCTTAGAGCATTTGCAAGGTCAGCAACACTCTTCTCTACGCCCATGTTACAGACGGCCGGGTACACCGTTTGCAGTAAGAGAAAACACTTCAATAGGCCACGGTCGAATTCTCTACTCCCTTGTTTTTAAGAGGCTGCCTAGTCAAGACACGAACGCGTTTTCCGATAGTTTCTACTGCACAGAGTTGGGTCTACCCCTCATTCTCCTCCTCCTCACACGGTCGGATCGGCTGGCACCCTACTGCTTCTCCACCTTTTTGGCTGATACCCACAACTACCTGGCTGGTATCCATAACTACTTCTTCACCATTCGGGCTATGACCACGGTCCATCACACTTTGCCTCTGGGAAGATGGCATTACACAATCTCCTTCTTCTTTATGGGGTTTTGTCAACACAGCTGGCCCGAAAAACTGCGCCCCCCCAGCACTCCGATTATGGCGGGCCAGGTAACCCTCGTGCTGATTGTACGGGAACGTTCTCATGTGTTTGCTGCTTTGTTTCATTTTTGCGTTTTGTTTTTGTCTTATTGAATGTGCCATGGGCTTTCCTGACTCTTCCTGGTTGTTCTTTGATTTGATTCCTTTCGTCTATCTTCTAAGATAGTCAAGGGTTTCTTGTTTGGGGCGAGATGTGCGGTTAGTTCCACACCAGAGGGACTTGGGGGGTAGGCTTTTTCCCATGGGTATTGGAGGTTTTTTTATGCCATAGCGCGAGCTGCATGCAAGATTTTGTACCTTAAACAATAATCAGATGATTCAAAAAAAGAAAAGAAAAAAAGAATGAAAAATAGGTACAAGAACACCCACGCTCCGCGCCCTCTATTTTCCTCTGGCTTAAAATACTTACCGCTTTCAGCCAACGTAAACCTCAGGGTTTGGTCTTTATTTTATCACGATACATCTACTTTGGCTTTTCACTTGGGCTTCATTTTTCAAGTGAAATCCATATTTCACCTTTGCTCAGAGGATTTTATTATTGGAAAGTCAAACTGTTAGCTTGACTGTACTTTCTCTCTCCCCCTTCTCCCTGTCCCCCGGCCTGGCCTGTTTGGCCTTGTCCTTATGTCGTCTACCCCTCTCGCTTCCACTGGTGCAGGCCCGGCCTCCGCTGTTGGCCCTGCGCGCTGTGCCTCCTCTCGCCAGGACCGTAGGGCTGATCCTATCTCTCGTTCGTCATCATCGCACTCCAGTCATGCCTCTCTCTCCGGGGAGGCTGACAATGTCGCCAACATCCTTAGGCACGCTGCCAGGCTCGCTCGCCTTGACCCGGCTTCTTTCCCCACTGTCTAGAATGCCTCGGCCGCCACCTTCCCCGATTGTCAACTCGCTATCTCCCCCCTTCTCGCCCAACTCATTGCCATGGTTAATGACCTTGGTGCCTCTGTTACCTTCTTGACTTCGCAGGTTGAGTCCCTCACCTCCACCCAGGCAGAGCGCTGAGCCACCCCCTCACCACCAGCCTCATCCAACCTGGAGGCATCCCTCAAGGACTTGTCCTCTCGTGTTGCTGCTCTCTCCTCACACCGCGCCACACAAGTGGCACCCCCGCTGCCTCAAGCGCCACCCCCTCCCGCCACCGCTGTCCAAGCTAAACCTGCTCAGCAAAAGAAGAAACCCTCTACCTGCCTTTCATCTCGTACTGTCACAGCCCCTGATTTTCCTGTCCTCTTCGAGGGGAAATGGTATGGTAACCCGGGTACATACGCTAAATGCCACCCCGACTCACCCCAAGCTGCTATCCTCTCTGCCTCTTGTCACCCTCAGTCAGAGGAAGCCAAGCTCCACTCCAAACGATACCCCGCCACTTCACTTTTTCACACGGGCCCCCCTCCCGGCTATACAGTCTCCGATCCCCCGCAGCCCTAAGAACAAACCTGGGCACAGGTTACCTGGAAGGGCGGAAAGGGCAAGAAAAACGCCACTACGGCACAAGTCGCTGCGTCAAGCCAGAGTAGTTTCCCAAAAGGACCCCGCCGCTCCCAGCCGCTCAACGTTGTTTCTTCGCCCCTCGCACTTCCCGGACCCCCTCAACGATTCGTTCATCATGACTGCCACCCTTCCAGACATCATGGCCGCTGTGCTTAAAGAGGTCAACTGCTCCCTACCCTTATCTCTTACCCCGCCTGTTAATCGCAAGGACGCTGTCACTCATACTGCAAACCCCTACACCCCGTCTTCTACGTACTCCCCGTTTTTTGATGCTATGACCAAGAAGCTCAACCAGAGTTTCCTGGTTGGAAATAATCCATTCCTGGTCTTTAGGGAGGCACCTACAAGTGTCGAACTCCTCATTCATAACCTCCCGCTTTCTATTCTCCCAGACGAGCCTCCTGACTTGTTTCCTTCACTCCTTGAATCAATCGGTAACGCTATTGACGTCCCCATCTTTGGGGCTAGATTCCTACAGTCTGATCCGGTGAAGAGGGCTGAGAAGCGCACAACTTCGGTTGTTGTTGCGGTCGACCCACTTCATTTTTCCCGTTTCGGCGAGTCCATTCGTCTTTTCTCTCGTGCTCGCACGGTGGCTCCCGCCTACTCCGCTTCCAAATCTACGCAGTGCAGGAAGTGCTGGCGTTTTGGTCACTCTGCTCCCCTGTGGAAAGAAGAGGCACAAGCCTGCCCAATCTACACTCTCCTCCACCACCGTTCCGGCCACAGGTGTGCTAATCAGAGCTGTCCGAAAGGAGGCTTCGAGAAGTCTGTGGTAGGATGTTGCAATGCCTCCCCCCCTCTCTGCGTCAATTGTGGCGGTCAGCATGCCTCTTTCGATGGCACTTGTCCTGTCTGTTGTGAAATTCTCTCCTCCCTGCGTCCGGTCAGGGACAAGGACATACCCGATGCCCCCGCCCCCGACGCGGGCCTTCTTCAGATAACCCCTCGAGGCCCTACTGCTCCCTCAACCGTACTGGCCACTACGGCTCGACATGGCCCCCGTTTCCCTCCCTCTAGTGAGTCTGCCCACCCTGAGATAGTCAAACTCGTTTGCAGTGCATGTGCCCAGCCTACCCTCGCCGCTCCCCTTCCCCTCAGGAATCTCTTGGGTACTGGCAGCACCCTCTTCCATGCTAGCACCGGTGCCAACTAGAGCGAGGCCGCTCCGACCCACGACAACATAGAGCTTTAAAGCTCGACCAGCCCAGCCCCAACACAGAGTCCTTCACCATCCCAATTATTCCATTATCCTGGTTGTTTAAATCTTTCCATTGTTCCACATAATTGTCTCGGTAGCAGTAATGTTTTTCAAACTCTTTTTAGTTTTTTTGCTTCGGTAGAACGCTCTCCTCACATTGCGGCTCTTCAGGATATTCCTCTCTGGAGGAATTGTCCTGCTGTTTTTCGCAACTATAAATGTTTTTTTCCTCCAGCAACTGACAGCTATAAGCCTCGTGTTGCAACTTATGTTCACGAAAGGCTATTAAGTGTTATTTATATTCTTTCATTGGTTTTTGAAAGGGGTGACCTCATGGCAGTGAATTTTCACTCCCCTGAGGGACTTTTTAATACTTCTCATAATTTGTTTCGTTTGTACAATGCTTACTCTATCCCTAGTGGTCACACTAGGTCAGTTTCTCCTGTTGATTTGTTTCCCCAGCATGATTTTCCTACTCTTGTTCTTGGGGACCTCAACCTTCATCACTCCGCTTCCGACCCGACTCGCTTGCTTTCCAACTATGATCAGTTTATTAGTTCTCCTTATTTTGACCAAGCATCGGCGCAGTTGTTTTCTCTCCTCAATACACCAGTGGTCTACACGAGGTGCCCGTTCCCCTCTAATCATCGCCCTGCAGATCTCGACCTGCCCTTTGCCAATACTGCTGTGCTCCCGTATTTCACCTCCTGGAACCCCTCCCTCCCGCCAACCAGTTCGGATCACACCACTCTCACCATCATTCTCTCCACTCCGCTCCTGAAACCCCCGCCCAAGGGTCTTAACTGGAGGTACACGGATTGGGACCATATCTCCCCACTGCTCGCCGATCTTACACTTGCAGTTTCCCCCGTTCTCCCCACTCCGCACTCACTAGACCTATGGTTCGACGACTGCCTTGCCAAAATCACTCACCTCATCACCTCCAACACCACTTCCAAACGCGCATCCTCCTACTCTAAACCGTGGTGGACTCCAGAACTCACACAGCTACGATGCATCCATCACCATACCTCCCGCCTCATGAGAAAGAATCAGCCCTCACCCACCCTGGCCTGAGTGGCTCGTAACACGTACTTCAAGTCTATCCAATCTGCCAATAGAGTCCACTGGTCGCAGTTTCTGACCAACGCCGACTCGCGATCAGTCTGGGATGCCAGAAAGATTGCGGCCGGCAGAGCCTCTGATCGTTTCCTCACACTGGAGAATGCCTCCTCCCCCACCGAAATTAACGATACACTTCTTCAACATTTTTTCCCTCGTAGACCCTCTCCTCCCCCACCCCTCAGCCTTCCCGCGTTTATGAACCTCCCTCCAGCTCGACCAGCAGAAGTGTCCTCCGCACTTCAAAAATCCACCACCACCTCAGCCCCTCGCCCAAGTGGTATCCCTTACTCTATCTGGAAGCAAGTCCATAAGGCCAACGAGCGACTCCTTCCATCTCTGTTCACTCCTCTCCTCCCCCACGGGTACCACCCCATAGCCATGAAGAAGGCCAAAGGCATTGTCGAGGATAAACCTGGCAAACCTGATTACCGTACACCTGCTTCATTTCGAATCATTGTCCTGCTCGAAACTGTCTCCAAAATCCTGGAAAGACTTTCTGCTCTTCGTCTACCCTCCGCCGACCGCTCCCTTGGTCTCTTGCACCCCAATCAATGTGGGTCCCTGGCCGGGCTGGGCTGTTTTGACGCTGTCACTACTCTCACCCACGAAGTCCGCCTACTTCAGGCCGCTTCCTTCGAAGTATCTACTCTCTTCCTGGATGTCAATGGTGGATTTGACAATGTCTGCGCAAACAAGCTGGCTATGATCCTCACCAGAGGAGGTGTCTCCGCTTACCTGGTTGCCTGGATCAAGTCTTTCCTCTCCAAACGCCACTGTCGACTCCTATTCCAAGGTGCACCTAAGGATTTCTGCTTGGTCTGCGCCCCTGCGGAATTCAACCCTGCCAGCGCCAGGATCCCCGAATCTGTGCCCACCAGTGACCAGGGTCGTTCTGCGGACGATCATCGCTTTCTCCTCCGTGGCTCCTCCAAAGCCGTCCACCTTACTTCATGGCTTGCACCGGCGGTTAATTCCGCCAAGCACCTACCACTAGCCTCCTTCTATCACGAGGTTTCAGACCTTATTGAGGAAATCCCTATCCTCCCACTCTCCTGAACCGATCTCGTAGCGCTCCCGCTGGCGAGGATACCTGCCGTCACCTACCAAGCCCTCAGAGCTCCTCTGCGACAGTCTCTCCTCGCTGACTGGTCAAGTTTAAGTCCGCCAGTCCCTCCCTCATATCCGGATAGTGCCTGCCTCACTCCCCACGCCTTCACTGGTCTTCCTCGATTTATATGTGGCCGCATTCACCAGATGCGCTCAGGCTCCAGCTACCTTGCCTCACATGTCTCCTGGTGGAACAGGGATTCCAGCACCCTTTGCCCGTTCTGTGAGGAAGACCATGAGTCCTTCTATCACGCGATTCTCCTCTGCCCCGCTAAGGCTCAGCCTCGTCTCCCCCATCTCTCAGGTGTGCATGACATTGGCCCTGACGGTCCCCTCTGGCTCTTGGTTTCCCTCCTCAGGGGGTTAGCTGAGTATCTCTACGCTACTCTCACGGGTTTCAGTCCAACCATGTTGCGCATTCGAGCCAATTCTGCTACTCCTGAGCCGGGTTCGTCCTCAGCTAGTGGTTAACACAAAACTCCCTGGCTCGGCCTCGGCCTTCCAGGTATTGCTCTTTCAAACTCCCCTGCTCGAGTTTCTCCTCAGGGTATTTTCTATACTATTTATGAGTTTCCCTTGTTTCTAGTTGACTGTGGCAGTGGGCAGGTAGGGCAGGGAGGTTTTATTACTTGTGAGTGTTTTTCTTATAGGTTGTAAGGAGGACTTTACTTTACTTTTTGTTTGTTAGTCATCGATGGCGATACAACAGGGTTCAGATGATCCCGCTTGGAGAGTTTTTGCATGCTTTGTTTGAATTTTGTTATTTCCTTTGTTTGTTGTGGAATGAAGGTTTTTTATATGCTATAGCCCGAGCTGCATGCAGGATTTTGTACCTAAATCAATAATCACATGATTCAAAAAAAAAAGAAAAAAAAAGAAAAAAAAAGGTACAAGAACCCCCATCCTCCGTCTCCTCTACACACCCCGCGATTCAAATCTCAACACCACGAGATTATCACCACTTTTCCTTTCTCCACCCCCCGCCATGAGCTTGCTCTAGAAGGTGGAGTCATACCTCCTCTACACTCCCGTTCCCTTAGGTTTATCACTTTGGGCTTTCTTCACTCTGGGTTGATTGATTTCGTCTTCTTTTGATGATGTTTCCTCTCCCTACCCCGTACTTGCTCTACCTCGCTTAGAGCATTTACACGGTTGGCAACCCCCTTACCTCGTCAACGGGTCGGTCGCAGTCTCGGGCTATCGGTGAAGTAGAGGCCCCGGTGGCTCTGCTCTCTGGTATTGCACTTTCTCCTGCGAGTCCTGTCCGGTATGGTTGGCATCGTCGAAAAGTCGTGATCTCGCTTCGGTCGCCTTCCCTCGCACTTCTCAGTTTGGGTCTACCCCTCCTTCTCCTCTTCTCCTTACAGTCGGATCGGCTGGCACCCTACTGCTTCGCTCTCTGGCTCACACCCTACTGCTCCTACACCCTGGGCCTCTGTTCCCTTCTGATCTCTGGGCTCGGGTGATTGTCATGGCTGCGGGCGTGGCTTTTGCCTGTGTTTGGGGTAGGGGTTTCATGCCTGCCGCCTCTGTTGCCTCCGGGTGACATGCACTCCCTTCCGGTCTCGCTTCTGGTGGGCCTACAGTCGCTCCTTCGCCCTACCACACACTTCCGTTTGTGTTGGTCTCGGTTACCGATCTTTCTCATAGTGGTCTTGTCTGCCCTTGGGTCCGGGACGTAAGAGCCCCAGGTACATATATAGGTACCTCTTAGTATGTGATCATTGGCCTACGGCATTGTCCTGCTGGCTCCTTGGCCCCTCCCCTGCTGCAGCAGAATGGGGTCAGTCGTGGGCTATGGGTGGGTTGCTTATGGGTTCGGCTGGGATTTTTCTTCCTTGAGATTTGTGAGGATTCTGTACTTTCCTTGGTTGTTCACTGTTGGGGTGGGGAGTTTTCTGATGGGGTGCACGTCTGTGGAGGTTTTTTTTGGTTTGTTGTATTCTGGCCTGTACGCTCTTCTGTAGTTTCTACCCATAGTACCGGAAGCTTTCGTGTCGGGCCGGGTCAGAGGGTTTTAGCACAAGGGATGAGGGATAGACTGTAGGTGGACGTTTTTCCTGTCTTAGAGCGATCTGCCTACGGGAGTTTGTACCTTAAACAATACTCAAATGATACTAAAAAAAGAAAGACAAAAAAGAACAAAAAAAACAAAAAAAAGGTAGAAGAACCCCACGCTCCGCGCACTATATTTTCCTCTCGCGGAGAATACTTTCCGCATTCGGCAAATATAAACCTTAAGGTTTGGTCTTTATTTCATCACGATTCATCTATTTTCGTTTTTCACTTCGGCTTCATTTTCAAGTGAAATCCATATTTCACCTTTGCTGAGAGGATTTTTATTCTTTGAAAGTGAAACTGGTAGTTTGACTCTACTTCCTCTCTCCTTCTCCTCCGTGTCCTCGGCCTGGCATTTTGGCCTTGCCCTGATATTGTGTACCCCTCTCGCTTCCACTGGTGCAGGCCCAGCCTCGACGGTTGGCCCGGCTTGCTCTGCCTCCTCTCGCCAGGACCATAGGGCTGATCCTATTTCTCATTCGTCGTCATCCCAGTCCAGTCATGCCTCTCTCTCCGAGGAGGCTGACAATGTCGCCAATATTCTTGGGCATGCTGCCAGGCTTGCTCGTCTTGACCCGGCTTCGTTCGCCACTGTCTACAATTCCTCCGCCGCTACCCTTCCCGATAGTTAGCCCACTATTGCCCCCCCTTCTCGCCCAACTCATCGCCATGGTTCATGAACTTGATGCCTCTGTTACCTTCCTGTCTTCGCAGGTTGAGTCCCTCACCTCCGCCCAGGGTGAGCGCTCAGCCACCCGCTCGGCACCAGCCACATCCAACCTTGAGGCGTCCCTCAAGGATTTGTCCTCTCGCGTTGCTGCTCTCACCTCACACCGCGCCACCCAAGTGGCACCCCTGCTGCCCCAAGCGCCACGCCCGCCCGCCCCTGCTGTGCAAGCTAAACCTGCTCAGCAGAAAAAGAAACTTGTCACCCGCCTCATGTCTTGTACAGTGGCCGCCCCAGATTTTCCCTTCCTTTTCCAGGGAAAATGGTATGGCAAGCCCCACACCTACGCCAAACGGCACCCCGACTCACCCCAAGCAGCTATCCTTTTCGCCTCTCGCCACCCCCATTCAGAGGAAGCCAAACTGTACTCTGAGCGTGATCCACTGACCTCACTCTTCCATACCAGTCGCCCGCCCGGTTTCGCTGTTTCTGATCCCCCGCCGCCCCAAGACCAAACTGGGGCAGAGGCTACCCGGAAGGGCGGTAAGGGCAAGAAAAACGTCACTGCAGCACAGGTCGCTGCGTCAAGCAAGAGTAGTGTCCCCAAAGGCCCTCCACCGCTCCCAGCTGCTCAATGTTGTTTCTTTGCCCCGCGCACCTCCCCAACCCTCCCGAATGATGCGTTCATTATGACTGCTACCCTTCCCGACATCATGGCCACTGTGCTTAAAGAGGCCAACTGCTCTCTACCACTCTCTCTTCCTGCCTCAGTCAATTGCAATGGTGCTGTTACTCTCACAGCCAATCCCTACATCCCGTGTTCAGCTTACTGCCCTGCTTTTCATGCAAGGACTAAAAAGCTCAATTCCAGTTTCCCTGTTGGAGATAATCCATTTCAGGTGTTCAGAGAGGCACCTACAAGTGTCGAGCTCCTCATTCACAATCTCCCTCTCTGTATTCTTCCGCACGAGCCTACTCACCTCTTCCCTTCACTCCTTGAATCAATTGGCAATGCTATTGACGTCCCCATATTTGTGGCTAGATTCCTAAAGTCAGATCCGCCTAAAAGGGCAGAGAAGCACACAACTTTGGTTGTTGTGGCAGTCGACCCGCTTCATGTTTCCTGGTTCGGCGAATCCATCCGACCTTTCTCCGGCGCCCGCCCAGTCACCCCCGCCTACTCTGCCTCCAAGTCCACCCAGTGCAGGAAGTGCTGGCGCTTTGGTCACTCAGCTCCTCTGTGCAAAGAAGTGGCTCAATCTTGCCCAATTGGCACTCTTCTCCATTACCGTTCCGCCTACAGATGTGCTAAGTAAAGCTGTCTGAAAGGGGGCTTTGGGAAGTCTGTCGCGGGATGCTGAAACGCCTCCCATCCTCTCTGTATCAACTGCGGTGGTGAGCACGCCTCGTGGGATGGCACCTTTCCCGTCCGCCGCGAAATCCTCTCCGCTCTCCGTCCTCCTAGGGACCAAGACATTCCCGATGCCCCCAATGCGGGCCTCCCCCCAACCACCCCTCAGGGTCCAACTGCTCCCCCAACTGTGCCGGCTACCCCAGCAAGGCACGGGCCTCGTGTCCCCCCCGCAAGTCAATCTACGCAACCCGAAACTGTTCAACAGGTTCGTAGTGCGTCCGCCCAGTCTAACCTCGCCGCTCCGCTCCCCTACAGGAACCTCTTTGATGCTAGCAGCACCCTCTTCCGAGCAAGAAGTGGTGCCGACTGGAGCGAGCCCGCGCCGACCGACGTCCACATGGAGCTTTAGATGTCGACAAGCCCAGCCCCAACACAGAGTTCTTCTCCATCCCAATCATCCCAATATTCTCGTTGTTCAAATCTTGTCCTTGTTCAGAATAATTGTCTCGGTATCAGTAATGTTTTGCAAACTCTCTTTAGTTTTTTTACTTCGGTAGAAAGGTCTTCTCATATTGTGGGTCTTCAGGATATTCCTCTTTGGAGGAACTGTCCTCCAGTGTTTCACAACTATACATGTTTTTTTCCTCCCGCAACTGACAGTTATAAACCTCGTGTTGCAACTTATATTCACAAAAGACGATTAAGTGTTATTTCTATTCGTCCATTGTTTTTTGAAAGAGGTTACCTCATGGCAGTGAACCTTCACTCCCCTGAGGGACTTTTTGATACTTCTGATAATTTGTTTCATTTGTACAATGCTTACTCCATCCCTAGCGGTCACACTATGTCAGTTTCTCCTGTTGATTTGTTTCCTCAGCATGATTTTCCTACACTTGTTCTTTGGGACCACAACATTCGTCACTCCCCTTCTGACCCTACTCGTTTGCTTTCCAACTACAATTAGTTTATAAGTTCTCCTTATTTCGACAGAGCATCCGCGCTCTTGTTTTCACTCCTCAATACTCCCGGGGTCTATACTTGGTTCCCGTTCACCTCCAATCATTGCCCTGCCCTTCTTGACTTGTCCTTTGCCAACACTGCCTTGCTACCATATTTCTCCTCCTGGAACCCCTCCCTCCCGCCAACTGGTTTGGATCACACCGCCCTCACAATCATTCTCTCCACTCCGCTTCTGAAACCCCTGCCCAAGGGCCTTAAGTGGAAGTACACGGATTCGCATCACATCTCCCCGCTGCTGGCCGATCTTACCCTTGCAACTCCCCCCGCTCTCCCCACTCCGCACTCACTCAACCTATGGTTTGATGACTGCCTTGCCAAGATCACGCACCTCATCACCTCCAACCCACCCAATTTAACGCCCAGCCTCCTACTCTAAACCGTGATAAACTCCAGAACTTGCACAGCTACGACCCTTCTATCACTATACCTCCCGTCTCATGAGAAAGAATCAGACCTCGCCCGCCCTGGCCCGTGTTGCTCGAAACACGTATTTCAAGGCTATCCAATCCGCCAAGTGAATCCACTAGTCGCAGTTTCTGGCCAACGTCGACTCGCGATCACTCTGGGATGCTAGAAAGATTGCGGCCGGCAGAGCCCCTGATCGGTTCCCGACACTCGAGAACACCTCCCCCCACACCGAAATTAACAACACACTTCTACAACATTTTTTCCCTCCTGGAGCCTCCCCTTCTCCTCCCCTCATCCTTCCTGCGTTTAAAGACGTCCCTCCCGTTTCACCAGCAGAAATGTCCTCCGCACTTGGAAAAAAATCCACCAACATGTTAGCCCCTGGCCCAAGTTGTATTCCTTACTCTATCTGGAAGCAAGTCTATACGGCCAACAAGCGGCTCCTTCCATCTCTGTTCTCTCCTCTCATCACCTACGGTTACCACCCACTAGCCATGAAGAAGGCCAACTGCATTGTCCTGGATTAACCAGGCAAGGCTGATTACCGTACACCTTCTTCCTTTCGCATCAGTGTCCTTCTCGAAACTGTCTCCAAGAACCTCAAAAGACTTTCTGCTCTTCGTCTTGCCTCCGACGCCCGCTCCCTTGGCCTCTTACACCCCAATCACTATGGGTCTCTGGCCGGTCTGGGCTGCTTCGACGCTGTGGCTACTCTCACCCACGAAGTCCGCCTACTTCAGGCTGCTTCCTTCAAAGTATCAACTCTCTTCCTGGATGTCAAAGGTGGATTTCACAACGTCTGCACAAACAAGCTGGCTACTATCCTCACCAGAGGAGGTGTCTCCGCTTATTTGGTTGCCTGGATCAAGTCTTTCCTCTGCAAATGCCAGTGCCGACTCATTTTCCAAGGAACGCCTAAGGTTTTCTGCCCGTTCGCTGTTGGCACCCCTCAAGGCTCTCCAATTTCTCCTCTCCTTTTTGTGCTTTACATAGCCAGCCTCCACCCGACTATCCCCCAAGGTCTGGCGATCTCATATCTCGACAACCTCACCATTCCGGTTGACTTGGACTTTGTACGTTCGAATATCCGGGCTCTTCAACACTATTTCGGCATCATTCAAAGACACGGTGCCGACATGGGGGTGGCTTTTGCTGTCCCCAAAACTGAACTCATTCACTGGAAAACTCTGAAGAACCGCACGGATGTTTCCTTCGCCCCCATTGGGATCACCGACGTGCTTTTTCCACACTCTCAAGTTGTGAGGTGGCTAGGCTATTGGCTCACCACTACATTACACCCCTCTATTCATTTCCTGCGACGGCTGACGCTAGCCAAAGCCTCTTTTCCTACAATCCCACAGCTCAGTGCAGCTGGCAAAGGCCTCTCTTCCTGGTGCAATAGAAAGTTAGTGTTCGGCACCATCCTTCCGATTCTCACCTACGGCTGCGACCTTTTTGTTTGGGACACAGCCACTCTCAAGAAAATCAACTAGTTCTGGCACGGTGTGCTCCGGTGGACAACTAATTGTTTTTACACCACCTCCCTCGGCGCTGTGTAGCCGGCGAGCTCGCTACCACCCATTTCCTCTATTTGGAAACACCGCGGTCGGCTAGCTGCCATCCGCTTGGTCTGCGCCCGTTCGGAATTCACCACTGCCACCGCCCGGATACCCAAATCTGTGCCCAGTTGGGACCAGGGTCGCTGCGCGGACACTCATCGTTTTCTCCTCTGAGGCTTCTCCAAAGCCGTCCACCTTACTTCATAGCTTGGCCGGACGGTTAATTCCGCCAAGGACCTACCACTAGACTCCTTATGTCACGAGGTTTCAGACCTCATGTAACGACCCTACAATAGGTAGCTACAATAACTAACACCTTAGCCCAAATGGTATACCAAGAGGTAGTCAGAGGTGGTATGGTCTGGTATACTTAGTATACAAGAATGCTAGTTCGCCTAAAGGCAAGGCCTAGGGAACAGTAGAATAGCCTTGGGTATTGTATTAGGCAGGGTAACCTTTCGGGAGAAGATTCACATAAGGTCAAGAGAATTATGGGGATGTTACACGGACCTCCGAGACAACCTTTGTGGTTTACTGCCGGACTTCCGGAGTGGTTAAAGGCATAAAAGGGCAAAGTTACCCTACCTTGGGAATTTGGTCATTATGCCCATGTGTCCCAGTTGCCCTACTGAGGAACCCAAGTTACCCTACCTTCACCGGCAAAGTCATCCTAGAACTTAGAGGTCGATTGCTTCACATTCTATGGGCTCTTAGATGTTCTTGGGCGCACACGCATCTGCGCGGGGAGGCCCCACGCCTGTTCAAGAGTGGCCTGAACATAGTATTGAACTTGGGAGGGTTTTGCTAACAGCCCCCTCTGGCCCCAGCATTGGAACGGCGCGTCATAGCCAGACGGCTGTGTAGTTGCTCGTTTGCTAGTTAAAGGAGGTCATTGGAGCAGCTGCCGTAACACCGTATAGGTCGTCGCCGTCCGTCTGACTGAATGTCGTTCGCAGGATATATAAGGCCAGTATGGGTAACGGCCAAAATTGAGGTCGCCCATATATGGTCTCTCGGGCACCTAGGAGTCTATTCTTGCTTACGGGTAGTAGGGTAGTCTTCCTAGTGGTACTCAGGTAGTCTCAGAAGGCCAGGGTGCTTTCGAGACAAATACCTTAGTAACCAGCCCGGGCCTTTTCCCTTTGATTTGTAGCATTACTATGGGTTGTTATTGGACTCTAGGGGTATGAGTCTTATCACGGTAGAGTATGTCCCAAGAGGCTGGCTATGGGTAGCGCCCACTTAGCCAACCATCGGCTACATCTCACCGGGGGAGCTTGCATGTCAATTTATCACATTGGATAGTCGAGTAGATTAAATGATGGACTGCATAGCTTGTATAGACGAAACTACCACTGGGCCAGTGAGTCCACCACCTAGGTATTAACTCCGGTTGTTATCATAACAGTTAGCCACTGGTATGAGTTCGATAGGAAGAGTTTTTCCATCTGCGGTTGTATTGGAGATGCATTGCAGAAACTCATATCCTATTGACGGAATTAAGTGTACCCGAGTTGGTCCGACACTTCCAGCTGGATAATTCCTGATGGAGGGTAGACCTCGGACAAACCCTGA
>Ga0307509_10003210_pt1 | contig 25285 bp, 33 predicted proteins | sample 10_EM_MG_FD_202245 | JGI IMG/M metagenome (GOLD analysis project Ga0307509, IMG submission 202245) | Populus trichocarpa ectomycorrhiza microbial communities from riparian zone in the Pacific Northwest, United States - 10_EM | ecosystem: Host-associated > Plants > Roots > Unclassified | place... | reverse complement strand
TATGAGTCAAGTAACGTCATAGTGTGAAATCCAACATACCTTATGACTCATAAGTATGAGTCATGTGAAATCTGCCTTGCTTAGTCACGATTTGTGACAGCATGTTAAAACAAGATTGGTTCCAGGTCGCCCTAGTTTGCCAGAGAACTCTGGGGAAAGCCCTTCGCTTCAAAGAAGCTATGGTCAACTCGAGCATTGGCCACTGCGCCAAGCCGAGGAAGTGGAACGATACCGGGCTCGGTATTACGCGGTGCAGTCGATGCAATCACAATATTTTTCCTGATCGTGCTTATGATTCTAATGAAGGATGAATATGTAGGGATGTAGAAACATCGTGCTTTTATAGTAAGACCAAAAGGTTTTGAATTCGGGAAAAACTAAAAAATCATTTTATCGCAACCAGCTACTTATACATTAAGTCAACTCAAGCAAGGCCTGATAGAATATACTTGAAGAGCGTATAAATAATGGAAATTCAGAAGTCAGAATGAAGTTATTGTTAACTGTCTGAGTCTGGAACTAAGCCCGAAGTTATTTTGCCTTTTCCCACACGCCTGCCTGAGTCACACTGCTGAAATATTTCCAAGCTTGAGACTCGATCCTTAATCTCATACGCTAACCCAAGCGCCTGGATGATACCGCGGGATTCCCTTGTTCTAGGTTCCAACATTCCCGAAATCCGTCCACCTCGTACCAATTTGACAGCCTTCCCCCCACCATTTGCCCACTCGAATCCACACATCTCCAATTGGGACCGTTGTCCTATCAGTGGTGACCGGCTATTGGCCCAAGGTTTGTCTATCACTCACTATCAGCTTTCATAGTTCTAGTTGGCTGCACACCTGCAGCAGGTGGGATCCAGTAACATCGTACAGAAACAAAACTCCACCTTCATTCTGGCAAAAGAAATGGGAAAAAGGTCGATTATTTCATCAAGGCCAAATGTCCAGGTATAAAACTCATCCATTCGAGCTGCCTCGATTGGGGCCGTTGTCATCGCCTTAGGTGTACATAAAGGAAAGGCGGCAAAGGTAGACGGCAGTAGCAACAAGATGGTTATGATATGAGCTTCTTGTGAGTATCTAAGTGGAGGATAATTACATAGTATAATTACCAACCTATATATAAGGGTTATAATCAGGAATCAGCTTTAATCACTCGGAAAGGCACTGCATGGTATTCAAGTATTAGATCCTCACCTTGGGTTTGCTTTCACTAGTTGTGACAGCTTGGAGAGACCCCGTACTTGCAGGTTTGATTCAAGATTTGGTTGCCATGTAGGAGTGAATACGCTGTATGAGATTCAATTCGAACTTGTCAACTCAGGTAACAGATCAAATTTGGTTACCTCAGATTACGATTGAACAGGGTATATCAACCCCTACTGGATTTCGACTAAGGCTATGCCCAAAGCACAGCGGTGAATACCAATTCATGTAGCTGCTACCGAGCCTAATCCTAGAGTGCGGCTATTTTCAAAAAGTAATTCACATGCAACCATACACCACCATACGCAGAAAATTCATACGCACAAAATTCATACGCACACAGATTCATACGCACAATGGTTCCTACGCATGCATGTTCGTATACTCAATTGATAGACTCAAAAATTATGCGAGCAATGAAATGGATCACAAAATGGAAGCCAGCTTGGATACTTAGCATAGCTGGGCCAACTAATAACCTTCATTCATATGCCTACCACAGGTGTACTTTTATATAAATATCATTTGGGATCCAAGGGGATCTGTTACTGTACACGGATAGCGAGAACCATCTCAACTTAATGTCTTCCCAACCAGAATCTTCCACGATGGGCTGCCAACGGGGGCTCTACACCTCCAGGGGAAGAAGCGGTACCTGTTCTTTACGGTTTCACGAAACCCCTGCATGCGAATACTCTCCATCATTATCCCAATTCTCGCTAGAATCCAGCCTATATGGGAGGGAAGGCCCGGTAATACCAACCCCAAGACCTCTGACTGGTGTAGCCGGCGCACCTCTTTCAAGTTCCACATCACCCTTGCGCTCCCATTCGCTAGCGCTGCCCCCTGGAAACCAAGATTACGCCCGGAATCTGCTTCATCCGCTCGCAGTGACTTTTTCAACAAGCGATATAGTTACATTTGAGATATTTGGAAACTTTTATCTCTATACAGAGGAATATCATGAGAGTTGGATGGAGTGGTGGCAAGGCACACCAGGGTATATAGCCTATACTGCGAAATATACTGGAAAGAAAAAGATACGGTGGAACTCGGATCTTCGAGGCACAGAGGTGTGGAAATACATTCAACAATATGCCGACGGTTTAGGGAGTGCTATTGGCACGCCACGATTAATGTGAATTATGTGCCGAAAGGTCCGAGCTCACCCAAGTGGCACAGAGACTAGCTTGATGCATGACCATAATAGGTCCTCTGCTTGTCTGAAATCGAGAAAGATTAACGGATATGATGGGCCCGCTGGAAGCCCCCTTGGTATAGACTTTCTTACACTATTGCAAAAAGGGACTAAAACTGGAAATAGGCGTAGGATTATCGATCTGGCCATACCAGCAGGATTTAAGCAGCATGATTGCGAAGAATATTGTCTAAAAGCGTTTTTAGCAACGAATCTCGCATTTCATTGCTCAAACAACATTCCCTTTCGTCGTGTCTTCAAGTACATTCGTCCGGGAGTCGAAATCCACAGCCCAACGACATTAACATGGCATTTGAAACGGCTGGGAAAGTCTGGGGTAGATGATATTCGAACATGTATACGCGCTGCAGGAAAGATTTCTCTGGCTGCTGATACATGGACTTCACCGAACAAACTTCCTTTTTTAGCGATTGTGGCTTATTGGATCTCGGAGAGCTGCCAGAGGGAGGAGGTGCTGATTGGGTTCGAGGAAATATGGGGTTCTCATACGGGGGCTAATACGGCTGGGATAATTAATCACGTTGTGGCCAGATACGGGATTCAGGATAGAATTCTGGCTTTCACTACCGATAGTGCCAGCAATAACAGAACACTGACTGAAGCCTTAAACAATCCTTGGAGTTTACTATCGGTTGAATAGAGTCAATTAGAAAATCATATTCCATGGATGGCCCATGTTGTTCAGCTTATCCACGGGCCATTTCTGAGTTCGATCAAGATGAAATCGGGGGATGGTCATATGCCGTGGGGCTTAAAGGCGAGCTATATCCAGAAGTTTATGAGATTGGATAACGGCTTTCACAAAACAGTAGAAAAGGTAATGTGTCTAAGATCTTATACCTAGCACCTATATTCCAAATATATACACACATATTCATACATACAAATTTATACGTACAAGAGTATATGTACAAATTTATTATTCCAAATTGAATCCGTGCCAATTTGAAATTAGAACCCAGTGTTTTCTCCATTGTTCTCACCTAAGATACCTTTAGTCAGAGATAATGCTAATAATGGTTTATAGCATCGGAAAATGAGTATTACGGTTGGTGCTTCACCTCAATGGCGTCAACACTTCATCGAGATACAGAATAACCGGGTTAAGATCCCTACTACACTACTTTATCATCTCAAAACAAGGTGGAACTGAACCCTCAATATGTTGGAGAGATCTGTACGGCGACGGGAATTCACCAAGGACTGGTTACAAACCAGTGCCGAGTTTGCGCCTCCCTGGTCAGCCCCGGAAGAGTGGAGGCAGATTGAATACATCTTGGAGGTACTTCAACCGATAAGATTTTGGACTTTGTGCATGTCAAAAACATGTGGCATCACCATTCCTCAAGTGTTTCAAGTGTATTAAGATATCTTTGATCATTTGAAAATGCAAATTTCCAAGTCAGAACGGAAGGGGACGCAATGGAAGGTTGTTATTTGTGAGGGCCTAGTGAAAGCTGAATTGAAGGCCGCCTCTTACTATGGCAAAACGGCAAGTCCAAGAGGTCTTCTGTTCGGCATTGTAACTTGCCTACATCCCTATTGCAAACTCAACCTTTTTCAAGGATGCGATCTTGATGCCAGTCGGGAGACTGAGTATAAGAAGTCATATAAAAAGCAGTTCATAGCGTATTATGATCTGAACTATGCACCAATAAATAATCAGGCACCTGACATGTCAATTCCACGGAGTGGTCTGAACAGTCGATCCAAACACCTTTACTCTTCGAGACATAGAGCAGTTATCCTGAGTGAGGCACTAGCGCAGCTTGAAAGCGATTCTGAGATTGACCCTGCCGAACCGGACGCTGAGGCTACGGATCACACCTGTGAGGCCTGCCCAGCCGGGATTTTTTACGTGGGAAATATACTGGAGTGGTGGAAGGTTAATGCGGCAAGATTCCCAAATTCAGCTTGGATGGCTAGGGATATTCTCGCCGTTCAAGGGGGTAGTGTTGGAGTAGAGCGGGTGTTTAGCATGGCAAGAGATGTGATGCCCTATCGGCGCTCATAACGCAAAAGCAGTACAATTCGATCTTCAATGCTGGTGAAATCTGACCAGAATCAAGAATTTCGAAGAGAGCTAGCAAGTCACGATAGTGAACTGGAGGCAGAAAAACTCGCAGAAATGGCGGCTGTGGAGGATTATCGTTATTGGGCTGATAGGACGGAAGATAGTATAGAGAACGATAATGGCTGTATCTCCGATGATGACGAATGATACAAAAAGGACACCGAATGGTCTTTCGTTGATCAGGATGGCAGGCGAGCATTTGGAAGAGAGCCAAAGGCTATACTAGCTGAGCGTGGACCGGTTGAATCTCAATATGCACGGCCTACACCACCGGGAAACCAAGGTGTAGATCACTTGGAAGGCTCCGTGGTATCAGATCCTGAAGAAATAATCCGGGATAGTACAGTCAAGATGTATGTTGCATCCGACACTGATAAGGAGGAAGGCTTACAAGAGGGTGAGGCGGAGATTCCCGGTGAAGGACTGAGCGATCTTGAACATGTCGACCAACACAGTGATGAATATTCCGGCTGCATAGCAGGCTCAAGGGGCTGCCTGGAAGAGGATTGGGCGGAGGAGCAGGCTCTATCGGGAACCACTGATTCACTACCGGTTATACGTGTAACCTGTGGAAGAGACCAGGTAGGAACTAATAGCACGATTCGAGTTCCACTCAGGAAGCCTGCTGGAACTGGGGGGGCAAGATAAGAAAAGATCCCGTTTCCACTAACTTAATTTTCGTGTAAAATAATTATAAAATCATAGAATTTGACAGAGTAATTGAGAAGGCATTTTCACTATCCCCTAAGTTATCCTAGTGGCCAAGACATGCCGAGAAGGTGTCAAGGCAGCAATGTATACTGTAGGAAATGACGAGCCGCCATGGATTGATTCGAAAATGCCCCATAAAATGGGGGGACTGCATGCGGGATCAGGCGGACGGGGTCCATTTTCTGACCCTCGTCCGCCCGATCAGACGTGCACACCCCAAGTAAATGTAAGAGTGAGTAGAAGGATTCTATGTTTTCAGATGCGGAAATTCAAGAAGTCTGCATACATTGTCCATTTGTTCGAGTTCTTACCATAAGCTACAGGAACAGGAGCATTGTCATGAAAATCATATGCACAGAAAAATCATACACACAAAAATTATGCGCTCAGAAAGAATCATACACAACGGAAAGATCATACGCATACAAATCATACGCACACAAAATCATATGCTCAGAAAAATCATAGGCCCAAAATAATACACTGGTAATGGTGTCGTAGATAATACGCACTAGTGCAAAGGCTAGTTGCATTGGCTCTAGTTAGTTGACTTTGTCAGGTCATAGCGTGAGTTGTCTTCCCCTATATTGTTTCTGTTTCCCCTTTCCTCCCATAGACACAGAAACCATTGGCTCTGCCGCCCTCTGAATCTATGTCCCGCGCTGCGCCCTCTTGAACCCAGGTTCCTCCTTGCCCGAGTTCCTCTCCGCCCAAGTCTCTCCTTACCCGCCATCCACTCGAGCACATTTGGATACCTTTATTGTGGCTCGATACAAACTGTAACAGAGTCTTGGCACTGGACGGTAGTCCAAGGCACACAACGACAGGAGGGTACTAAACGATAACACTCGTTTAGCCTGAGGGTTCCGAGATGATAATCTCAGTTCAAGGCTGATCGCGTAACGGCAGATCAGGGTCTGGGTTCGTGGGTTCTTGGCGTGGGTCTAGGATATCAGAATGGAAGACATTATATTCTGAAGCACAGGAGTCGGGAAAGAAATACCAGGTAGCGTAAAGCATCAAGGAAATAAGGGACCTTTTTTTTTTCTTTTTTCTTTTTTCTTTTTTATCATCATGTATTCGTTGATTAAGGTACAAGAAACAGTGTCGAGTGCTAGCTATGACCGAAATAAAACCTGTAAACAATCCAACAACCCACTTCACCCCCTTATGGGAAAAATCAAACCCCTCCAATCCAGAGCCCATCCTCCCCCCTCATAGCCCCTAAGAGGAAAGTCAGATGGAGCAATACCTTCCTGAAGACACGTAAAGAAAGACAAGTATAGAAAAGAAACCAGGGAAAGACACAAACCCTTCGGCGGGCCCCCCAAAACAAAAGAAAAGATTCATACGGCACCAACTGCCGACGCAGAGGAGAAATCAAACTACTATTGCCGGATGCCTAACAGTATGTCCCCTACCTATTCGGCTACGGGGCAGCCGTTGTCACGGGCGGGCTGCCCGGAATATCGGCGACGCTTGGCATTTTAGCATGCGCCAAGGAGGGAGTGCTATACCATGACACAGCGTAACCTAATGCGAGGTTTGCGACAGTAGAGTAAATCGCTGGAGCGGATGAGGAGGGCGAGGGGAGCCACCTAGCGAGGAGAGCCACTCAGCAGTGGAGGTGCCAGCTTATCGTGAGGGGTAGTAGGGCGCCAGCCGAGGAGGCAGATAAGGTGCCAGCTAAGGAGGGATGTAGCAGTACGGTGCAAGCGGACCTGACGCGGGGGAAGCGGGAGAGGGAGGGCTCGCCAAACTACCGAGAAGTACGAACAGGGAGGACGGAGACGGGTCAATCTTTTTCGGATGCCGACCGTACCGATCCTGCAACTCAGGAGAGAGTGGAATACCAGAGAGCAGGGCCACCAGGGCAACTACTTCACCGATAGTGCAAAACTAGCTACCGTGTGTTGACGGAGGAAGGAGGGTTGCCGACAATGCAAATCGCTAAGCGAGACGAGTCGCGAAGTGCGGGGTAAAGGGTAGGAACGTCAACACGAGCATGCTCAACGAAGCCAGAACGGAACCAGAAAAGAATCCTTAACGAGGCCAAAGGCCCCAGAGAGAGGAAGGAGATGAAGGCGTGATAAACCCCCAAGCAGTTGCCACGGGCGGGGCAGATCAGAGGGGCGGGACACTTTCAGGATGATTTCCCATGGTATTGATATTTCAATAGCAGGAGGTGGAGCGGACGAGAAAGATGGAAGCAAATAAGGGGCTTTTTTTTTACTTTTTATTTTTAGTTTTTATTTTTTTTATATAATATATTCGTTGTTAAGGTACAAGAAATCGCATGGAGCGCTAGGTATGGCGAAAACAAAACCCAAAATCCAAAACAAACAAACAAAGGAAACATCAGGCACCAAAACACTTCATCTGGGGTCCGCACCGGTCCCAGGCCCACATACGGGCGCTAAATTCAAGCAAGTACATCAAAGGAAACCCTCCCTTCACCAGCGGAGAGCATGAAAAACAAGAAAAAAGTTAAACCTAGCCTTCCTGAGACGACATAAAGTAATCAAAGGAAACTACATTAGAAGAGGGGCAAGAAATAGAGGAAGCAGGGGACGTCGGGCGTGAGAACAGACACGGGGGGAAGGCTGTAGCCGTAGACTTAATGAAGCGATGAGGGGGCCCAGTAGGGTGGCCGAGGACCAGAAGCGGGCGTTGGGACCAATGTCAAGAACTCCCTGAAGGTGGCGAGTCCTGCTAGGTTCCTTGGCTGAGCAGTGAAGGATGGCGTGCTCGAATGTCTCAGGGGCAGCCTGGCCCTTGGGGCAGGTGATGGGGACATCCCTGTCCCAGGAGGGGTGGGCGCGGAGGTAGCTCTTCCCAGATCTGATCTGATGGAGGCGGCCGGTGGAAAGGTTGTCTAGGCCCATGAAGGAGTGAGGCTTGAGCGAGGGGCGGTACGGGTATCTGGCCGGGTCTGGTGTGGCCTCTTCCCATTCTTTCATGAGGAGACTCCTGCACTGGAGCTTCAGGTGGGGGTAGGAGCGGCCCGGGGGGGGCTAGGGGTAGTGGTCGATTAGCAGGTGCTGGGTGGTGACGGTAAGGGGACCGAGCCCGTCAGGGCCCAGGAGAAACATCATGGAGTGTGGGAGGGCGTAGAGGGAGAGGTGGGCACTCTTCTTAGAGGCAGGTCTTGCCTGGAGCCACAGGAGGGGGAGGCGGCTGCCCGCGTTCCTCGCGCTCAGGACCCTGTGGTCTGGTGAGTGGCGGTGAAGGGAGGGAGTTTGCACGGAGGGTGGGAGTCTAGCGGCCGGAGGATTGATTTCCGGGGAGGAGCACATAATCCTAAGTTTTGCCAGGTGTCGCTTGTACGTGAGGCGAAGCTCGCGTGGTGGGAGGCAGGCCTCAATGGCCAGGATATGCGTGGGGGTAGATATGAAGCAATTAGTTGTCCATCTCTGGACCTTGTGCCAGCACATGGAGAGCTTCCTAATCATGTGGACGGTGGGTATGAAGACGTCCGCGCGATAGCTCAGGATGGGGAAGAGGAGGGAGGAGGCCAGTCCATGGCAGAAGAAGGGCGGGAGGCCGACCCCCGGAGGGGAGAGCCGCTTGACAGCCACAAAGGCCGCCTGGGCCTTGGCCAGCCTTTTGACAAAATGGGGGGTAGTGGAGATCGAGGGGGAGAACCAGTAGCCTACCCACCTGAGCTCACTCTTGGGTGTGAAGAGTGTTCCCAATGGGCCAGGCCGGCCAGGCTTCGGTAAAGCCGGGCCCGGCCTGTCGAAATTCTCTCAGGGCTAGCCTGGCCCGAGCCTGCAGGCCTGGTTAAGCCTGAGCCTGGCCTGGCCGGGCCCACCTATAGGCCATATAGGCTTTTTCCCGGCTGCATGATAGGCCGGCCTGGCCTATATATCCTAGGCCGGCCTATACAGCTTCGGCCGACCCACTCATAGTGAGCGGCTGTCACAAATTCTGACTTAGCCAATTTGTTTTTACATGACTAATCAGTTATTAGTCATCCCCTGTTTATGTTTCACACTATGACGTCATTTGACTCATAGCTTTCACATGACTGCGCACTTGCGAGTCATTGGTTGATTATGATTGGTTAATGGTTTCATGACGTCATGATCGTGACGTCATATGATGTAATGATTTCCCACATGACTGCGCACTTGCGAGTCATGGGTTTTACTCAGGCGACTCATTTGAGCGCATGATCGAGTTTATGGGTTTGGATCGAGGAAAGAGAAGGTGCGCAGTTGATTGGTAAGAATCAGCTGATGGATTTCGCACCATGACTAATTATTAGTCATGGGGCTATGCTATGTAAGGTGACGCGTCACCTGAGTTAGGGTTGTGAGAAGATGCCTATAAAAGGAACTTGGTTCCGACGAAGAGATAGGATCTTCACGCAACCATCTAAGTAATACAACACTTGGACACTGGAGCACGGGCCAAGCCCTTTGACAGCGACCTTCCCGTGGTGCAAACTATACCGCTCTACTATTCTACTTCTTACGCAAACCTTTCATGCTTGAACGCAAGCACCTATTCCTCTAGCGATTGGACTTTGTACCTTCCGGTCTTATGATGATAAGACTTCCTCCAACGAGACTATGACGATAGTCAACGATCACGATGTGCACTACGATTAGTCGTTCCCCGTTTAACGAAACACCGTCGGGAATGTGTTTGTTACAGCGGCTGCTCTGTGTCAACAGCAAACTTCATGGTAAATGTTTCCCAATTACGGAATATGAGTAAAAATAAAGTAACAGTTTCGCTTATTAGCAAAAAAAATACAAAAAAATACTAGAGGTAGTGAATTAATTAACTGGTTTTGTGATTAATTAAGAAGTATCATAATAGCCAAAGGTAAAGGAGGAAAAACAATCACAGGCGATAAACTCGAAAGAGGGGTGGGGGGTTGGGGGGTTGAATTCCCTTAACGCAATCTGTTCTCAACGCTAATCTCCCAGCCTATAGGCGCCTATCAGGCCTGATAGGCTTTCGTAGGCCAATCGAATTGGGCCTATATGGGCCTAGGCTGTCTTCCGGAGTGGCCTGCCTTAGCCCTGCCTACGGCCTATAGGCCGGCCTACCATCGGCGTGGCCCATTGGGAACACTTGGTGTGAAGACCGACCCGTCAAGTTGGACCGGAGTATTGGAGATGGGGTCTCTGTCTCTGTTCGTACGCCAGAGGATGAGCTCAGTTTTGGGAACCGAGAAGCCAACTCCTAGTCTGGACCCCCTGGTCTTCAGCCTGGCATACTGCTTCTGTAGTATCTGGATGTTGCGCCGATAGGACGCAGAGGAGGCGGTTAGACCGAAGTCATCCACATAGGAGAGGGAGAGACCATGGGGGATCTCGTGATGGAGGCGGGAAACGTAGATAACAAACAAGAGTGGAGAGACTGGGGACCCCTGGGGGGTGTCCACCAAACCAGGGGCGAACACTCTGGGGGATCCTTGGTACAGGAGCCGGCATGACCTGCCGGAGAGAAATGACCTGGTCCAAGACACAAGCTACAGGTTGACCCCCTTGGCTCTGCCAATGCCGCAGAGGGTGGAGGGGTTTACTTTGTCGAATCCCCCCTTTATGTCGAGAAAGAGCGTGGACACCTTCCTTCCAGCCATCTGTAGGGTCTCCACCTCGTGGATGAGGGTAGTGACCGCGTCTGACGCCGAGAGACCAGCCAGCGAGCCGCATTGGTACAGGTTGAGGAGGCCGGTTGCACGGGCCACACTGGAGAGTCTAGAGTTCATTATCCTCTCTAGGATTTGTGAGAAGGTCTGGAGTAGCACTATAACGCGGAAGGATGAGGGGGAGTCGTAAGAGGGCTTCCCGGGCTTAGCTAGCACGATCCCAGCGGCTCTCTTGAGGGTGAGGGGGTGGGACCTGTAAGTCACCAAAGGGGCGAGCAGGTCGTGGATCTGGTGAGGGGCCACACGGTGCACCCTTTTCCATACCGAGTTGCGGGTCATGTCAGGCCCGGGGGCCGACGTTGGGGAGAAGCGGGCAAGGGCCCTGCCGACCTCGTCCAGCGACAAGGGGAGGCATTCCCTGAACGGGAGCAGGATGGTGTCGAGAAACCTGGCTGGTTAACTGGGGAAAAAGTGATTGAGGAGGGCCTGGTTGAGTTGCGGCGGAGTGGAGGCACCCGGGAGCTCCGCGAAGCGGGGCGGAGGACGGCCGACGGCTAGTTTCTTGGCCGTCCACACAGTCTGGGGGGTTGCAGTGGCTAGGAAGGAGGACCAGTAATCCCTTTTTGCCTTCTTGAGGGCCTTGAAATAGGCGCACCTTGCCACCCTTGCAGAGGCGGGGAGGGTGGCATCGAAAAGATCACGTTCCCAGGAGCGGAGAGCGGAGACGTAGGCTTTTCTAAGCATCGACACGAGCTCAGATCACCAAGGCTTGGATCGATAGGTCACCCTCTTCAGAGGGGTGTGCTGCGCGAATTGGGACGTAACTCTGGCTAGGTTGGTGCTGAACCAGATGGCTAGGGAGCGCGTGATAGGGAGGCGGGGAGGGGGCAAGATAGTCATAGCTTACAGGGAGGATTCCAAGGAGGCCCAGTCAGTCAGGGCCCAATTTGGGGTTGGGGGAGGGGCTCTAAACAAGGGGGCCTCAAAGCGGAGGAGGATTGGGATATGGTCAGACCCGGTAGAGGGAAGGGGGTTGGACCACTCTGTGAAATACGGTGCGCGAAGAGGGCAGGCGAAGGCGAGGTCCCGGACTCCGGGGCGCCCAATGAGTGACATAGAGAACCGAGTAAACACACCCGGGGGGTTCAGGAGGGAGAAACCTAGGTCTGTGGCCCTATCAAAGTAGGGGGTCGAGGTGGCAATCTCGTCCTCCTTGAAGACCCTGAGGGGGTCAGCCTTGGGGTGATGGATATTCAGTTCACCCAGCGTGAGGGTGTGAAGGGGGCTGGAGGGGACAATAATGTCCGGTGAAACAGAGGGAGTTTTGTTCGAGCGGCCTTTGGTGCTATAAGAGTTGATTATCGTGAAACCAGTGGTGGAGGGGTTGAAAAAGCGGTCAGGGGTGAAGAGGTCCAAAGCCATAACATCGCCCCTTCCGAAAAGGCGAGGCAGGAGGGAAACCGAAGCCACAAAGGAACTATACACATAACAGTCGACCCGGGGCTTACAGCCACCGGTCATGAAGGGGAAAAAACAGTAAAGAAATTAAACGAGGGGAGTTTGCCCCTGTAGAGCGTCGGGTCTTGGAGGGCGACAATGGATGGAGGGTAGGCCAGTTGCGTGAACGACCCAAACAGAGAAAGGAACACATCCCAGCTCCCGAGGCAGTTGTGTGGAACGAGTGTGAAGGGCTTCGGAGGAGGGGGCGAGGCCTGCTCACCTCCCCATGAGGATTGGTCGTACAGCATTAGCGGGCCAGGCCCGAGTTGCTTCTGCTCATGGGTGAAGGGCTCTGAGGCTCCACGGGGGGGAGCTGTCAGACGCCTGGTGCAGGCCTCACAGGGGCCGGAAGTATCGTTTTCCTTCTGGCCCTTGGAGTAGGCATCTCGAAAGCTGACTGGAGGGAGCGGGTGGGTGAAGTGGGGGGCGAGACGTCTCTGTCGACAGTTGCCGTGTCCATCTCGTCGCCAGTTGACGGCGGAGGAACGACTTCGGTGGCAACGGTTGAACGCCTGAGAGGGGGCGGTGACGGGCGGCTTTCGCAATCCCTATTGGTGGCAGTATGGTCCGCCCCGCAGTTAACGCAGGGGGAAGGCGAGGAAGAGCAACAGCCAGGAACAGCCTTAGCATTGCCACCTCGAGGGCAGGTGGGGTTAGGACACCGGTGCATTGCGCGGGTGTGGTTGAGGGAGCAGATGCGGCAAACGGGATCGGCTGAGGGGCACCTGGGGGCGACGTGGCCGAAACCCCAGCAGTTGTTGCACTGCGTGTACTGGTTGGAAGAGTTGGCGCGTTCAATGGTGCGCGATCGGGAGCAGGGTCTGATCGAGGAGCCCATCGTGAGAACGTCTCCGGGGTGGACAGAGACTATGACGGAGGTGGCAGTCTTGCCCTCCCTGGATCGTGTGTCGGGGTTGAGGTATCTGTGGGCAAGGATGCGAATGTTTTGGAAGGTGAGGATTGACTCCGCGAGGCACGGGAAGAGTTCCTCAGGGTCCCCCGGGAGGAAGGTGAGCAGAAGGGAGTGGATGGCGAGCTGAGCTTCATTAGGGGCGAGGCGGAAGGGCAACCAGGCAGAATCACCCACGGGGAACGACTTATTGAGTTGGCAGGAAAGGGCGTCGAAATATGGTGCAAAGGCTGCGGCGGGGCTGGCAGGATCGCTGACAAGAAGGGTGACTGAACCTCGGTCGTTGACCTTGGTGCTGACAGGGAGGGGAAGGATACAGTTCGCATCTCTCAGGACGCAGGTGGCAATGTTGGGAAAGGTGGCAGCAATCAGGGGCGCCTGTGGGTGTTCGGAGGGGGAAGAACGAGGAGCGTAGAATCTCCTCTCGGCCGTAGGGAGTGACCTTAGTGCCTGAGTTACAGGGGCGAGGTTACTGGCTGACGCGACTTTGGCGGCTGTGAGGGAGCTCTTATTCTTCTTGCCCTTCGAGGTCCCTTTGGTGGCGGCCTGGACATAGGAGGCTTGGGGCTTGGGGCAGTCAGGGGCGAGGTGGCCTGAGATGAAGGTTGTGAGGTCGGGGTACTTTCCCTCATGGAATGCGTTTGCTTCCCAAGAATCCGGGAACTTGTCCGTGTAGGCACAAGGGTTACCGTAAAAGGCGCATCTACCCGGGTCATACCGGGGGATGTCAGGGTCGAAGGAGGAAGTGGGAGGCTTGTCCGGGAGGGGAGCGCGGGCCTTTGCCCCGGACTGTTTTGGAAGGGGTGTGGGTCGTGTGGTGACACCGGCTGGCGGAACTGGAGCCCGAGTAGGGGCCTGGGCAGGAGGGGGGGGGGCAGCTGACACTCTTTGTGACAGGTCACGTAGGGAGGCGTTGATGGGGGAGAGTTTGCTGTCTAGAGCCGAGTTGGTGGGGAGGGTTGCCACTCTTGACTGGATGGTGCCTAATTGGGTTGTTATGGTGGCCAGCTGAGGGGTCATAGACGCGAGGGCGTTGAGAGCAGAGCAGGTAAGGGGGACAAGGATCGTTTCACCGTCCGAGAGGCCGGAGAGCTGGGTGTCGTCAAGGATCCGGAGTTGAATAGAAGAAAGGTTAAGACGTTGGCGGGTCTCGCGAACAAAGTCACGGATGTAGAGGTGGGTTCCTGAGAGGTCTGGGGCAGAGGACTGCCTCGAGGAGGCTCTCGACGAGGCACTCGAGGCGGGGAGGGGGGGAAGGTCTTCCATAGTGGAGAAGGGACAACAGGGACGCGTAGCCTGAAAGGTGAGAGGAGATAGGGGGGGAGGGGGGATCGTGAACTGAACGACGAGGAGTTGTGATTTCCATGACTGGAGGTGTGGAGGGCGTGGAGCGTGGAAGAAAACAAGGGGCGAAGCTCCCTTTATATAGGAGCAAATCCTAGCACAACCTTTTGCCGCCCGACTCATACCCCTGTATGAGTCGCATATCCGTATAACCAAGGAAACAATACAATTTGTCGTAAACCTTGCAAAGGAAATCCCTCATAGCAACCGTTTAACAAAAGAGAGAACACCAAAGTTATCCAACACGTATCTCATCAGGGGACCATGAGACCAACCGCACTTTATTCTATCCTGCATTGAGCGGGAGGGAAGGTTGGTTTGAGCGAGTTTGTGTGGCTGCGGAAGACTACGAGAGGGCTATCAAAAATGAAGAAGAGCGATGCGGAGAAGGGCAAGCGGCAGCACGAACGAAGAAACGCTGCAAATCACCTCCACAACTCTGAACATGGGAGTGAAGATATTGCAAATTCTACCATGGATGCCAAAGGTGTGTTATTCTCTGCTATTTAACTGATCTCTCTGCATGGGCTTGAAATTAGCAATTGTTGTATTTAGCTTTCAACTCGGTCGCATATCTGTATTTACAGCATATAATAATCTCCTCGTCGCTTGTATTTGATTCGGGGGAACCATGTCTACGGCTGGATATGGATAAGGTTTATTCAATGAAAAGGAATATTTCCCATATGTTGAACACCCCTGATCATCCACGCGTCAGATACTACCAATGTGGCGATTTGGACGTTCTGGACGTAATCATTTCGCGACCTAAACTGCAGCCGGATAGCAACGTGCAGGAGCGTTTCGAAGAGGAAAATGAGCTCCAATTACACCGGATCACCAGTGACATTGTTATAATAAAGGACAAGTGAGTAATTCATCCTTTGGACTAAGACTATGCTTATATACTAAACTATCTTTAGGCAAGGCGTCCCATGTCTAATCAAAGCTGGGAATAGCAAGGCAGGTTGGCTATTACTGCAAGTTGAACCGGCGGTACACCAATATGTTGCGTCACAGAATATAGCGGCAGATCATACCCGACATGGTGCAAGCGGTACACGGAAGCCCTATAAGCCAAGCGAGATGGAAAGCGCTCATAGCACTCACAAGGCTGCGAGTGATAGTATGAAGAATGCTACAACCCTGAGTTCTCCTGCAGGAAACAGGAGCAGCGAACATAACCCAGACGGTACTTTGAGAACAAAAGGCTGTGTCATTGGGCACTGTGGCTTAGTTCCACGAATGGGATCACAAACGCAGAATATTGAACTTGGACCCGGGCCAGCCCAGTCATATAAGATGAAATCAGCAATTCACGCACTAAAAGAATTCGGCCAACAGCTTTTACCATTGACTCAAACCGTTAAGATACTATTTCAGACTTTCTTCTCGGGGAGCATTCTAAATACACAGCAGTCTATGAGACCATTGGCAATAGGAAAGCTGACTAGGTTGACGAGGCATTTGGAATATGGACCTCCCGCTCACTTGTTATCAACGTGAATACCACTAACCATAAGGATCTGGAGGACATATGCCATGGGTGGTGTGCGATAGTAGTATTCAGAAACTTTGAGGGCGGCGATGCCTGCTTTCCTGAGCTTCGAGTCAAGAATGATTGTACCCGTGGTATCTAGAGACTCCCGCCCATCTTATCCAATTCCAATAAGTGACTAAGATATATTCTCTAGGTTCCATTATTTTCATGTGTTCCTAGGCAGTGGAACATTAAATTGGCTCCTTTGTGGGACATCGGTGAAGTGTTGGCCACTTTACACATCAAGCAGTGCACGATGGATATGTGGAGAAGACGGGGAAGCCATTGTGGGAGTTCAATAAGATGCCTAAATGGTGGCAGAAGTTGCGCATGCATCTGAATGTATAATAATGTTCCTAATCATTGATTTTTCTATTTAGTATGGGTATACACTCACACCCCGCTGTCCCGGATCTTGATAATCCGGATACCTCCCTGTGTTGTTCGAATCTAAGTAAGTTCTGAATTTTATTACACCAAAGCCTAGCCTGTTGTCGCAGATCACTCACTATGCCTGATGGATTCTTAGGATTTTGTCCTTCCGGAATAGTTGGGTGCTAGTGTATACTTTTGAACTAAGTTGGCCAGCCCTCGTTTGCAAGGCTGTGCCCCCAAAATCACACGTCCAAACTATACGCCCCAAGCTATACGCCCAAAACCACACGCGCAAAACCATACGCCCAAAGCCAAACCATACGCCCAAAGCCATACACCCAAAACCATACGCACAAAGCCATACGCCAAAGAGAGTTACCTAAAATCAGAGCTTTTTATACACCATAGTGAGCGCCCAGTTTAACCAACTATCTGCAAGTTTAGGGTAAGTGATTGCCTCAACCTCTGACCAGATTTAAATAGTGGCTAGTATTTGGGTGGATGGATTGCAAGGCATGTGAGACGTGGCGCCTAAACCAATAGTCTCTGAATGAAAAGCCCAAAACTGAATGCCCAAAGCCATAAGCCCAAAGCCATACACCCTGAATGAGATCACGAAATGATAAGCCGGAGACCATATCCTCAGGAAGATAGGAATCGTGCATCCACCACTATACAACTATACGCTTAGAGTTATATACCCGGAATCATATGCTTAGAAGTACCCAGAAACCTACCTAGATTATACGCTTACAATCATATAGTGAGAGCGATTTCCAAACACGATTTATCTCAAAGTGGAAGCCCAAATCATAATGATAATGTGAGCACTATATTCAAATCCTATCTTTTGAGATAGTTGCCGGATTGCTATATGGAATATCCAAATAGTGCTGTCATCATACTAGAGATAGAAAATAATCAGGGGGTGTTTAGCTAGCCAATTCTGATCTCAAATTGTGATTTCAGATCAGAATTGAGAGGCCAAACACCCCTTAGATGTCAACCTGCCATTTATATAGTAAGATAATATCACTCGTAGGAATAAGTGGGGCCCCTCACAGGGGCAAGAGTGGGGGACGAGAAGACCGGGACCCGTCTAGGCAATCAGCGGGGAAAGTCAAATACCCGCCCCGCCCCACAGCCCAGCTAGTGCCCCGTGTCATACCTGGCGGGGAGGAACGGCAAAGAGTTCACCCGGGGCTGGAGTAACAGTGGGGTTACAAATTGAAAACCTGCCCCGCCCCGCCCCGCCCCGTAACGAACACTACTGGAAAGGCTATGAGCCAGCGGATGACTCCTGGGAACCTATCGAGAAGCTCGACCACTCCCTGGAACTCATACAGGAATGCTGGGACGCTAACCACTGGCACCCCGGAGAACAGACGCCCCTGATCACCTCCCACTACATTAAAGCTTCCGTGGAACCCATGGAAGTTTCCTCCACACCATGTACCGCAAACGATTGCCCACGGGACTTCTGGGAACCCTATGACAATGAGGAATATGATTCCAGCCGCTCGGAGAACGCCAATTTCCCCACGGATGACGACCGCCTCGCATGGCACACCGACAAGAGCGCTGAGAACAGCCAAGACTTGGGAATGATTGTTGATTTTTCAGAATAAGGCAATGTAACATGTGTACATGTTCCAGTAACGTTACACCAAAGTGGGCAGTGCAGTATCTCCTGTGTTTAGTTGATTTATATTTGGTTTATTTGATTTGATTTCAGCTCAGCCACTGTCTCTGAGTCAGATAGGCTATGGTATCCTAATGCTATATTAAGTTTACTTTGCTGCAAGTTACTACTTAGGATTCCGGGTATGGAATGGTCATGTAACACTGGCGAAGGCTGAGCATTGTTTGTGCGTTTTTTTCTTTGGTCTTGCAGGATTACTGGATTCCGGTATGTGCGCAGCTACTGTTAATGATGCTGATGGCAGGAAGGCTATCGCTCTTGGGTTTTGTATATAAACGAGTCTCCTGGCTAGCAGGAGACAGCATTCTTCGACAGACCTTCAGTCTAAGAATACAATTGGTTGAAGGGCAATCCCTGAGTCCCGGAGTTCAATTTGTCCTTCAACTATTATCCTTCTAGCTACCGGTCCCCTGAAGCCTCCCTTAGCACTAGTGCTAGGAGGTCTATCGCCGGTCCTATTGTATTTTCGTTAGACAGGAATAAACCTGTTACAGCAGCAGACCAGTTGTTCTTTCGGGGGTTAACAAATTTCTCATTAGCTGTTTGAGGCGACGGATCCAGCGCTCAACCTGGCCATTCGTTTGGTGGTGGTATTGGGTGGCCATCCAGACTATGATACCAAGGGACTTCATGATTTGTGACCAAACCTTAGAGGTAAAGCGAGAGTCCTGGTCGAGGACAATGCTGAGAGGGAGCCCGTGGACGTCGAGGATAGTACTGTTGAGTTTCTTAAAGATCTTCTCAGAGGTGGCCGTGTCCTTGACAGGGATCAGATGGGTGTAGCAGGTAAAGGAGTCTATAATCACCATGATTAATGTAGAGCCATCGGACTTGTTAAAGGGGCCGGCGAAGTCTATGCATAGGGATTGGTACGCTTCGTGGGGGTCATCGAGGGTAAGGGATCTTCCCTAGGATATGATAGTAGACTCGTTGTTAATCTGGCACTTAGCGTATGACCGACAGTATAGCACAGAGTCCTCACCCATTTGTGGCCACAAGAAGAAACAAGCCGCATAGGAGTAGCATTTGTAGGATGAGAAATGCCCGAGGCCTTCATAGACAGTCTCGTGGCTGAAATCACCTAGGTGTAACCCCTTCTCAAGAGGTCCTACCGGGATATAATTGTTTTTCGTACCCATTGGTGTTCTAGTCAAGTAGAAGGCCATCGCGGATGGGGTAGTGCAATTTATGGACGATTTCCTTGACTCTGCTGTAGAGTGCGTCGGTCTTAAGGGCTTGTGTAACTGGCTGGGCGAGCATATCTATAAGGCGCGAGTGTAGGGTGCTTGGCATTGGTTGGCATTGGTTGCCTCATCAGAGTTATAGCCTGCTTGGCTGTAAAGGGGACTCAAGGCCGGCAAGGTCATGGGCCGTGTTGCTAGAATAGTATCATTCATATGGAAGGCTGGGGGGTTCTCTGAGAGGGATGGGATATTGGCGAGCAAGGACTATCCTTCCTATAGGCCTGTATTCGATGTTGAAGTCCTATCCTGCTCTTGGCTAGGGTTCGTTACAGGGCGGGGCGAGTCCCCCCTAATTCCCTCCACGGGCCCCGTTTCTCCCCACCAGTTTCAACGGGGACCCGTCTGGGGAACAGGTGGGGCCACTGGCAGGGGCATGGAACCCTAAAAAAATACGCCCCGCCCCGGGCCGTTCAATGGGGCGGGGAGAGGAGTTGGGCCGGGGGCCAGCATTTTTCGGGGCCCCGGAGGCCCTGTAATCAACACTACTCTTTTCTCTTTATCTTCTTGGTTTGCTTCCGGACTCTCAGGTCCTTTGGCCAGTAGCCATCACCTTGTTTTTCATTCTATGTATTTCGCAGCCATCATCCCTACATAACATCCAGCTCATTTCAGAGTGTCCTCGTTCCACTTCACTAGCGGTTCGGAGCTTTCTATTGTCACCCGAACAGTTTCCAATTGATATTCTGCTATCATTGCTGGTTGCGCTTGATGTAGCCAGCGAGCAAGCAGAGCCCTTACGCTACTGGGAGCGAGTGAGTGCATTGCTCGTAATCTCGTCCATGTGGTATTCAGGGTGGCAGAGACTGATAGAGTCACTGCGGGGAAGGGTGGGAGAGGTTTGGGCTTCATCTGATTAGTACATGCTGTCGTCTGATTCAATGCTAAATTCGGCAGAGGAGGCATAGCTTGTATTGATTTGTAAGGGTTGGGTAGGGTCCGGCAGCTCAAGACTGTCATAATTGATAGTGGGGTCCTTGAGGCTTATATCTAATAGCCCTTGGGTTCCATCATGCATTCTCGATAGGGAGTCGGCTAGGAAATTCTTCGCTGCTGGCTCGTATTCTATTTTATAATAAAAGCGACTGCTATGCGTTAGCCATCTCTGCTGTCATCCATTGAGATTCTTTTGCGTCATGAGTTTCGTGAGGCTCTCATGGTCTGTGACCACGGTATATTGTGTGTGTAGCGAATGGGTAGCGAATACCATGATAGCCTCAATGATTGCGGGCCTTTCGGGTTGGTGTGTAGCGTAGTTGCTTTGTGATGCCGTCAGCTTCCTGCTGTCGGCGCTGCAGGTCTGGATGCATCTCTGATTGGTCCTTGGCCTATCCAAGCGGCTCTACCTGTTGGGGATGCTTCAGTAAAAAGCGATATCATATCTGGCTTATCATAGGCGATTGGTCTACGCACTTTGGGCTTATCTGCAGCTCGCTTGCCCGCTTCGAAGGCTTCTTCGCGCAGATCCGTCCAGAGCCATTCTGTGTTCCCACTCAGGTCTGTGGGCGGGGCTGTGAGGGTGGCAATATGGGGAATGAACCGCGAGATATAATTCTCCATTCGATTGAATAGCTGCATTTCTTTCTGGCTTTCTGGTCGTTTCCAGTCCCTTGTGGTCCTGATTTTCTCTTGCGCAAGATAGATGCCATTATCCTCTATCATATAGCCTAGGATATCGAGCTTTGTGGCAAAGAAAATGCTTTTCTTTGGGTTGGCATAATAGTCGGCGTTCTGCAGCTTGCTGCAGGCACTTGTTAGGTCCTTTACATGCTCTTCAAAGGTGTGACTCAAGACAAAAATATTGTGAATCTAGACCAATGTGTTCTTGCGGAGTTCGCCATGGAACAGGTCCTCCATTGTCTTCACACAGGGTCCAGGAGCATTCATGTCTTCTTGCATCATGACCGGGCTGGTCAAGCCGCCGAAGGGTGTCTTGATAGTATTGTACTTTACATCATCTGGATGCACTCTGGTCTGGAGGTAGCAGTCGCTGAGATCTATCTTGCTGCGGAATCGTCCGATAGGTAGCGCATTTCGTAAGGTGTTTTGTTCTGGGATCTTTGTGTGATCGGCCTTGGTGTTATCATTGCTGAAGTGGAGGTCTACCAAGGGACGGATTCTGCCATCACCTTTTGCTTCCACCAACATGCTGGCTCCTCAGGCCACACTGGTCTTATGGAGGGTACCGGCATTCATCTGCTTGTTGATCCATGCCTTGGATTTGGTCATCAAGGCTTGTGGCGCTTTGAAAGTGGGTGTCTTTAACACCTTTGTCAGGTCAATGAGGCTTTTTCTGTGGATTATCTTGCGTACTGGGGGCAGTTTCTCAGGTACCCCTTTGACGAATACTAGGGGGAACATCGCCAGGAAGTCCTGTACTTCCTGTGGCTTTGTCATGGCTGATCTTGATTCTGTGGATTGTCCATCACAGGTGACTCTGATCTTGTACTTGGAGAACTAGATGCTGTTCTTTTGGCAATCGAATACTGCTCCTAGCCTTATGAAATCGTCCATACTCCTGAGGATATCGTAGTCTGATACTGGCGTAACCAGCATAAGCACCTTGTTGACTCTCATCTTGCCTAGCGGAATCCAAACCTCAACTCAGAAGTTGCGAGTTGAGCGCCATCCTTTAACGGCCATCTTACGAGTAACGGGATTCTTCCTAGCAGTGTAGGGGATGTTGTGTGTTGTAACGAATTTGTTGGATATCAGGGTAATGCCAATGGTTCCTGTATCTTCGAAGGCTCTGGCATGCTTGCCATTGATGTTTATAGTTAATTCGAGTGCCTGGAATGGCCTGTCCTTGGGCGTGTCTACCGTGGTCTTGTAGGTTCTGATAGAGCCGCTGCCATCTAGGCCCACTGTACGGTCTGTGTCTGGCTCATATTCGCCTTCGCTGCTCTATGAGCTTTTCTCAGAGAGGCGAACATGGTTGGTCTTAACTTGTTTCTTTGGGCACTCATTTGCCCTCCGTCCGCTTTTGCCACCATAGAAACAGGCTCCTTCTGCCTTGCAGCTAGCTATCTCGGGATTACTTGCCTTGTTGGACTTGGTATGGGTCCTCTTCTTGCCCGAGGCCTTTCCTTTGCCTGTATTCCTGGGTGTTGATCTGGTAGAAGCCTTGCAGTAGGTATTCTCCTTCTTTGGTGTATGGGGTTTGCTGCTAGAAGCTTGGCTTCTATCACTGCCTTTGTAGCCCCCAGTTCTGTACATAGTAGGGTCATAGCGTTCTGCTACAGCCACCATCTGGTCCCAGGTATCTTCTGGTCTGAGCTGGGGATCAACATTGCGGCGTAGTCCAGAGTGCACAGCATCGAGAAATCGTTGCTTCTCTGCATAGTCTGAGATAGATCCTGCAGGAAGGGATCCTTTGAGCTCCGCTAGCTCTCCAGCTATCTTCGTTATGCCTGCTGGCTCTGTACCAGCTGTCTGGCGCTCATTCTGCTATTCGTGGTAGGTGTCATCAGTGTTTGTAGATGCCTCAAATCGGGGCTGAAGGCGTTGTATTAACAGTACTAGGCTGAGCTCGTCTACCTCTCTGTCTAGCATTGGATATGTGTTATTGGCCTTCCCTTCTGTGGCTGCGCAGTAGTAGGCTGCTACTCCAGGGGAGTCGTCATTTCGTCATGCCGTTACCAGATGCTTGTTGTGTGTTCCAAGCCATTGCCTGGGTTTGTCTGGTTTCAGATCTTCTCCTACACCGCTAAACATGGGTGGTTTAGGGACCTTTGGAGGGGCAACCTGGCCGGACCTGGATCTGGCATAGTCCCTGTAGGTGGGTCTGGGGCTGCTGGTGTTGGATCTGGGTGTTCAGGGTGCTCTCTGGCGCTCCTGGATCTTGAGGCTCTTTCTAGTGTGTCTGGGATGAATGTACCCTGTAGTGGTTGCTCTCGTTGCTCTGGGGAGGGCGCTCTAGTTGGTGTCTGACTTCCAAAGACTCCTAGAATGATGGGGGCTGGCCACCTGCTTGTGGTGGGGCGTTCTGGTGGGGGTTCAGTTTCTGAGGTTTGTTTTGCTGCTGGTCTTACTGCTGCTCTTGCCTTAAGCCGCGGGCTTCTCTTTGAATGAGTTCCTCAGCTGGGAAGTTGTGGTCTTCGTCTGAATCTGTATCTAGATCTCCTGTGAGCAAGTGAGTGGTTCTTGATGGTGTATCTGCTGAGCCTGGCGTGGGCCCAGGGGTTGGTTCGCGTGTAGTTGGTTCTGGGGTATTGTCTGTGGGTTCTACTGAGAGACGGTTGTAGGCCCTTCCGGACCTGCTAACGCTTCTGCTCCTGCGGTCTGCTATTGAGAATGTAGCACCTGAGCCGGGAGTTCCTTTCCCTGCCCCTCCTGCTTGAAACTTGTTATCAAGATACTGGGAGGGTGATTAATCCTCCCATGCTGTTCCCAATCCTGAGAACAAAGGTGTTTCACCTGCCGTAGGCAAACAAATGTAACAGGTTTATTCCTCTCTAACGAGAATACAATACCACCGGTGATAGACCTCATAGCACTAGTGCTAAGGGAGGGTTCAAGGGCCCGGTAGCTAGAAAGATAATAGTTGAAGTCTAAATTGAACTCAGGGACTCAATGATTGCCGTTCAACCAAGTGTATTCTTAGACTGAAGGTCTGTCGAAGTCTGCTGTCTCCTGCTAGCCTGGAGACTGGTTTAAATACAAAACCCAAGGGCGATAGCCTTCCTCAAATCACCATCATTACCAGCAGCTGCGCACATACCGCAATCCTGTAATCCTGCAAGACCAAAGAAAGAAACATTGCTCAGCCTCCTCCAGTGCTACGTGACCATTCCCTACCCGGAATTCTAAATATAAACTTCGCGCAACGCAAACCAAACATAGCAATACGGTTGCATAGCCTATCTTACTCAGCAAAAGTGGCCGAGGTGAAATCAAATCAAGTAAACCAAATATAAATCAACTCAACATAGGAGATCCTGCACTGCCCGCTCCTGTGTACGGTTTCCTGAACATGTACTCATGTTACAAAGAGCCTCTGGTCTGAATTTTACCGAAGATCAACTTTGGGTTCCTGTGTTAAGGCATGGTGTGATATTCAACAAGAGAAGATTGCTAGTTTAGTTAAAACAATGCCTGACCACATTGAAGCTGTAATTCAGGCTGAGGGAGGACATCCGCAGTGGTAAATTGAGATATGGTATTCTAGTCCGCGCATTCGGCGATCCCGAGGGGGTGCCAACACAGTCTTTACAACAGTGTACAAATGCTCCCTTTGAAAGGACTCACAGTTACTCTCACCAAGATGTAGGCAACCTAGGCTACTCAGCTTAACTGCAACGTTGTAACATGTGTACATGTTCCGGTAACGGTACACAGGTGCGGGCAGTGCAGGATCTCCTATGTTTAGTTGATTTATATTGTGTTTATTTGATTTGATTTCAGCTCCGCCACTGTCTCTGAGTCAGATAGGCTATGCTATTGTATTGCTATGTTTAGTTTGATTTGCTGGAAGTTTATATTTAGGATGCCGGGTATGGCATGGTCATGTAGCACTGGTGGAGACTGAGCTATGTTTCTTTCTTTGGTCTTGCAGGATTACAGGATTCCGGTATGTGCGCAGCTACTGGTAATGATTGTGATTGCAGGAAGGCTATCGCTCTTGGGTTTTGTATTTAAACCAGTCTCCTGGCTAGCAGGAGACAGCAGACTTCGACAGACCTTTAGTCTAAGAATACACTTGGTTGAACGGCAATCCCTGAGTCCCTAAGTCCTATTTGTCCTTCAACTATTATCTCTTACCTCCGGTCTCTTGAAGCCTCCCTTAGTACCAGCGCTAGCAGGTCTATCGCCGGTCCTACTGTATTTTCGTTAGACAGGAATAAACCTGTTACA
>Ga0307509_10003209_pt1 | contig 25295 bp, 36 predicted proteins | sample 10_EM_MG_FD_202245 | JGI IMG/M metagenome (GOLD analysis project Ga0307509, IMG submission 202245) | Populus trichocarpa ectomycorrhiza microbial communities from riparian zone in the Pacific Northwest, United States - 10_EM | ecosystem: Host-associated > Plants > Roots > Unclassified | place... | reverse complement strand
AATCCATACCGCCGTTTATCTGAAAAATAGATGTCCAACCACAAGCAAAATCTCAACTCCCTACCAACTCTGGACAGGCCAACGGGCAAATTTATCTCACCTTATCCCCTTCGGTACTTTAGCCTTTGACCATATTCCTAAAGCGAAGCAGCGTAAGTGGGAGAAAAATGGACAATAATGCCGAGTGGTAGGATATGCTGGAACGAACCAGTATCGAGTTGTTGTCGGAAGCAAAATTCAGATTGTACAAGATATTCGGGTAATTAATAATAATAACACCACAGAAGAATTACACTTACTGGACAAAGACAAGACTATTGAATTTATTTCAGACTCCGAAGATGAGTCCGCACCTGAGATCGCTACCCTAGAGGTCGAAAATCAACCGTCTCCGGCTATTGTTCCTGCGCTACCAGAATTACCGGAGACTCCACAACCAGAAACACAAGAGCGACAAAGAATTCCTACACCCTGCAATACACCTGCCACTCCTACTCTAGCATCCTCTAGACCTCGCCGAGAAAACGCTGGTAAATTTACCTCCACCCGCTACAACCACCAAGCATTTCTTGCAACCCGATGTTTAGATCCCGATGAGCCCGCATCCTATACTGAAGCATTAAATTCAACCCTGGCACCTGTGTGGAATATCACTATTGATGAGGAGCTGAAATCAATTCTCGCTAATGGAACCTGGGAAATTGTTGATCTGCCTAGAGGACGGACTCCAGTAAAATGCCGGTGGGTATTTAGAGTCAAGCGTGGTGCTAATAGCGAAGTTGTTCGGTATAAGGCTCGTCTGGTTGCGAAGGAATTTACCCAGCAGTACGGAATTGATTACCTGGAAACCTTTGCACCAGTAGTTAAGCTCACATCCCTCCGAATTATCCTCGCTCTTGCAGCTGCCCGGAATTATCAAATTGATAAGACGGATATTGAGAGTGCATACCTGCTCGGAAAATTGGAGGAGGAGATATATATGGAATTCCCGGAGGGCTTAGAAATCGAAGAGGAAAATAGTAGCTGTTCGAGGAGAAGACAGGTCTGCAAATTGCTGAAAGGGTTGTATGGACTGAAGCAGTCCGGGAGAATTTGGAATCAAGAGTGGGACAAGCATTTGGTCGGCACATGTGGGTTCACAAGGAGCAAGGACAGTCATGCAGTATATTTGAAGAAAGATGAGAAGAGCGATAACTATTGTTGGGTACTAATCTGGGTAGACGACATACTCTGGGTAGGACCCCGGACTATGGTTGACGAAGCGAAAACTTTGTTAGCAAAACAATTCCCCGTCATGGATTTAGGAAGAGCTCACTATTTCCGCGGTATTGAAATAATTCAACTACCTCGCCAGATTACTCTAAACCAATCCGCCAATATACAGAAAATCCTCGAGCGCTTTAACATGACCCATGCCTATACAGTATCCACCCCGCTAGCCCCCGGTACAAAGCTAGAAAGAACCTCAACCACGCAGGATGCAGAATTCGAGGACTCGGATGCTGATGAAAAAGAGTATCGGACTATGATCGGAAGCCTGATGTACCTCATGTTGTGTACCCAGCCCGATATCGCATTTGCAGTGGGAGTGCTGAGCCGATATAATAATTCACCGAAGAGTTGCCATATGGTGGCCGCTAAACACCTCCTCCGTTATGTCAAGAAAGCCTCCCACATATCCCTCAGACTCGGTCCCTTTGTGACCAAAGATCTCTACCGTGTGCTTTAGGGCGATGCTGACTGGGCCGGTGATGTGGACACACGAAAAAGTACTGGAGGATATGTGTGTGTTCTGACCGAGGATAATCCGCTCAGGGAGGAACCTAGACGGTCAGCAGTATCGTGGTCTAGTAAAAGACAACCAACTGTTGCGTTATCCTCCACCGAAGCTGAATATATAGCGCTCACCCAAGCCACCAAAGAAGCCATCTGGGTATCACGATTTATCGCGGAACTGCAAACTGTTCCCATAAACCCAACCGCCAAAGACCCTACCGCTGAAGACCCTACCGCCGAAGACACCACCGAGGAATCTACGCCTCAGAAACCTGCGACAAAAATATTTTTCGATAACCAAGGAGCAATTGCACTCGCTCACAACCCCGAATTCCATGCCTGGACCAAGCATATAGCCATACAGGAGCACTATGTCCGGGAGAAAGTCACTACTGGGGAGATTGAGCTGGAATATCTCCATAGCGGGGATATGATTGCTGACTGCCTCACAAAGAACCTAAGCCGGGACAAGGTCAATAGGTTCCGGGCCGAGATGGGCTTGCATTGAGTGGGAGCCTGGGAGCGCAGGTTGGAGGAGCGGAGATGGGAGAGCGGTGGAGATCGGAGAATGGTGGATCTGGGAGGATTAGCAGTAACGGGCACAATAGAAAAGCACGGGCACGGGCACGGGAGCTCAGAGATTTTTTATTTTTTATTTTTTATTTTTATTTTTAATTTTTATATTTTTTTTGTATCGAGCATGGCTCGCAGAGTGGGAGTGTTGGAAACCATGCTGCTCGCCATACTCTCAGTATACTTCCTTTGTCTTTAGATAGCTTCCGGGAACGCGCTTGGCCTTCGGGCATGAGGGAGGAGGTTTCGGACTCGGGCATGAGGAGGCTTCGGGTTCGGTCGTGTGCTTGTATGGTCGAGGAAAGCATTTCCTAAGTAGGAATGTCGCGATCGGACAGGAGGCGGAAAGGCTGTAAGAAAGGCCGGAAAAGAAGGGAGGTGGGTGTGTGAAGGTTTAACACCCGGAAAATAGGTATAAGGATGTATGAACAACAGTGTTTGTTCATACATGTGAGTTGGGAAAAAGAGCGGAGGTTGTATGCAGTGATGTTGGTTTCTGCATTTTGTTAGCATGAGATTTCGCACAAGTTGAGAAAAGTTGGGAAAGGAGGAGACAGGGGCACATCCTTTCCTATCCGGAAAGGATGATATATACTTATCCTTTTGTCCTTAGTTAAATGGTTGTTGTTGAGTGTCGTGGATGTGAGAGACTGTTGTTGTTGTTAGTGAAGAGATTTTTCCCCCTTTCCTGGGTGCGATTGTTTAGGTGTGAGTTCCTTGGCATTTCATCTTCGCCTTTTCGTTCTAATCGCCGTTTCGTTCCATTGTCGCCATATTGTCGTCGCCGTCGAGCCTAGTTTAATAGGCAGCAGAAGCCCCGCAACCCAGCGCAAGGGTCTACAACACCCGCAGAAACACAGCATTCAAAGATGCACCGGAATGTGCCTCAGACTCTGATTGACAAGCGCAAACAGCTGAATCAATGTTCCCATTGTGGACAAGATGGTCACTACTGGGCGAAGTGTCCATCTGCAGCCCCAGTTGTTGCATCCTCACACATTAGACGGAAACGAATTGCTGTTGAGGCTTGACACGAAGCCAACCAAGTCCCAAAGTCGAGACGCATTGAAGCGGCTCCTAAACCTGCTGTGAAACAAGTTGTTACCAAGCTCCGTAGATCACCCCCCCCAGTTTAGGATATCTTCCAGGTTGATACCAACATGGATGACTAGGTAAGCTGTATCCTATGATAAGATCCTGGATGGAAAGATTCTAAAACTTTGCACTAGGCCGAGTGATGGGCATACTAGGTGAAGAGGAAAGATGTCGGTTGTATGTTCCCCAGCCTTAAGCGCTGCAAACTGAAACTAATATATCATGCTAGTAGATGCATGATGGAGGAAGGTTTCTTTTGTGACATGTTGGGATGGTTACAGCTCTTTCAATTTAGTTTTGTTTATTTCTTATGTGATATTGTGCAATGTATTGTTTGCTTATCTCATAGTATTTTCCATTTTTTAGAAGGACTTTGGTTGGGTTTTATGGTGATTTCGTCAGGCTGGACTTGACTTATCAATTGAAGTTATTTTGCAAGTTTACCTGAGGAGGGTTGAGTACCCGAAATCATGCTGGCGTGATATTAAACACCCTAGCTATTGAAGCCCCGTAAGTGTATCGAGTGATAAAACTATTCACGACCCGTTGTGGCTGCTCTTGTGTCGAAGGGCAAGAGATATTGACTAGTTATTGTAAAAGATACCAAATCCTTCTGAGAAATACTAACCGAAATGTTTAGGGACAAGAGACCCGAGAAGCGGTTGAGGCTGGCTGGCTCACCGCCACACACAACATCCATTCACGTGAGAGTGAGATTGGAATTGACACACAAGCAAGAAAGGCTGAGTGGTGAAGCCCTCTTATTATTGGATAGTGGCGCTACTGGTGCTGTTCTAAGTAGAGATTAGTTTAAGGACGCCCAAGTACCTTGCGTTCGTCAGAAAGACCCGACACCTATTACAGACGCCAGTGGGAATCATATCCCTGGTTCAGGTCTCCATTATACTACTACAGTAGATATGTACATAGGAAACTACATGAATAAAATGCGATTTGAAGTCCCGGACATGCCAGCCGGCAAGGTGAATGGTTACCTGCCAATGTCGTGGTTGAAGGACCACAACCCAGATATCAACTGGGAAAAAAGCAGTCTGAAGTGGGGCTCTGAATATTGTAAAGCCCACTACCTTAGAAAGGAAAGGCGTTTAGAGTTCATTACAGAGGAAGAACTCTTAGCCGAAGACCAAGACAACATCTTTGTCATGGGAATGGCCCTCTATACTGATGAAGACGGGGACGATATCAAGGTCAAAATCCTTCCAGAATATCAAGACGATGCAGATATATTCAGCCAGGAGAGGATAAATGCTCTGCCCGAGCATACTAAATACGATCACCGTGTTGACCTGGTCCCTGATGCCAGGTTGCCAGATGGGCCTATATATCCCTTGTCTAAGAAGGAATTAGACGCATTATGGGATTATATCAAGGAAATGGAGGACCATGGAAAGATCAGGAGATCTTCTTCGCCAATAGGTGCTTCTATCCTATTTGTACCGAAGCCAGATGGTACGCTTCAGTTATGTGTTGATTACCGAGGGTTGAACAAGATTACTATTAAGAATAAGTATCCGTTGCCCTTGATGAGTGAGCTCAGGAGTAGGCTCGGTAAAGCCACTATCTTGACAAAATTGGATTTGAAGAATGGCTATTACCTTATCCGCATGGTGGAAGTAGAAGAATGAAAAACCGCTTTTACAAGCAGATACGGTCTTTATTCGTACACTGTGATGCCCTTTCGGTTATGCAACGCACCCTGAACTTTTCTAAGTATGATCAATGATGTATTCCGTGACATGTTAGATGTCGGAGTCATCGCTTGTATGGATGATATTCTGATCTATACGGAAACAGTTGAAGAACATGTGCCCTAGTTAAGCAAGTCATGGAAATGCTGAGAAAGGCACGCCTTTGCGTTAGCATTAAGAAGTCAAGCTTCCATCAACGGGTAGTAGAGTTCCTTGGGTATAAGATATCTGATAGAGGAATGTCTATGAGAAGTACAAAGGTTGAAGATATCTGGGCATGGTCAACGCTGGAGAAGGTCGTCGATGTGCAAAGCTTTATGGGCTTTGCTATCTTCTATCGTCGGTTCATAAAGCGTTTTAGTAAGATAGCTAAACCATTGAGGGACTTGACAAAGAAAGTTATCCAATGGGCGTGGACTCCTTCCTGTCAGGATGCTTTTGACACATTAAAGGAAATGTTTTCCACGGGCCCAATTCTGACACACTTTGATGACACTCGTCCAACTATGTTGGAAACCGACGCTTGTGACTTTGCGTTAGAAGCCGTATTATCTCAACTCTGCGAGGATGAGAAATGACATCCTGTAGCTTTTCATAGTAGGAAGTTCTCACCAGCAGAGATAAATTATGACGTCAATGATAAGGAAATGGCTGCAATAGTGGCAGCCTTTAAGGAATGGGCATATCTGTTGATGTCGGTTGATGATCAGATATTGGTGTACACTGATCACAAGAATTTAGAGAACTTTAATACTACAAAGAATCTGAACCGTAGAAAACATCGCTGGGCAGAATTTCTTCAACCGTTCAATTTTAAGGTTATTTATCGAGAGGGACGGTTAAATGAAAAGGCTGATGCTTTGTCGAGGCGTAGGGACTACCGCCCTGAAGGGGGGAGTAATTCCGAACCTTTTACTTTTTTCGCTGTGGACAGTATGTTCATGAGGAGCCCATCATCTTGCGACCACATGTGTCGCAGACTTGCCAAGGTTTTCGGTTGCAGACAACCTTTCATGAGGCTCTTGTAAAAGCAGCCGATAATGATCAAACCTATTTAGCAACGCTAAAGGCACTCCTCATAGGCGATAGTAAGGTTGATACAAACTTTAGTATTGAAAAGGACTTGCTCCTGTATAAGAACAGGTGGTATATTCCAAAGGATGAAGGTCTAAGACGAACGATCATGGAGGCAGAACATGATTCAAAGATTGCTGGACATTATGGAACATACAAGACCATTCGTAGGGTTAGGGCTAACTTCTATTGGCCAAAGATGGATGAACACATTACTGAGTACGTGTGCTCTTGCGATGTATGTCAATGTAATAAGGTTATCAGGCATAAGAAGTATGGACTCCTAGAACCCTTAGAAGTTCCTATGAGACCATGGACGGCAATATCCATGGATTTCATTGTTGGGTTACCAAAGTCAGAAGGCTATACGAAGATATGGGTCATCGTAGACAGGTTCTCCAAGATGGCACACTTCATTCCGCTCAAGACTGAGGAACATATTAAGGAACTGGCCTTGACGTTTGTGAAAGAAATCTGGCGCCTCTATGGGCTTCCTGAATCAATAGTCGCTGACAGAGACACCCGATTTACGTTTAAGTTTTGGACAAGTCTCATGCAGCTACTGCAAGTGAAGGTGAATATGTCAACGGCATTCCATCCCGAAAGCGATGGGCAAACTGAAAGGGTTAATCAGACGCTGGAGCAATACTTAAGCAGTTATTGCACCTATCAGCAAGAAGATTGGGTATCCCTTTTACCGTTTGCAGAACATGCGTACAATACCTCAACGTCTGAATCTACGAAGACTAGACCTTTTGAAATTAATTACGAATTCGCCCCGCAAACGCAATGGTCGGGGATGGTCTCAGATAATAAGGGAATACACCCACACGGTGAGCTTATAGTTAAGGATTGGGAAGGTACCTGGCCAGAAATTCAAGAGACAATACAACGGGCACAGGAAAGACAACAGAAATGGCATGATCAGAAAACACAGCCAGCTCTGGAATATGTCACAGTGGAGGATGTCCTCTATGGCAGGGCTAAGAAAGCCGACAGAGTAATGCTTAACCGCAAGAATCTCCGCACAAAGAGGCCTATCGAAAAACTAGACCCCAAGATGCTTGGACCATTTGTTGTCCTATGCAAAATGGGATCTTGGGTCTATGAGATTGAACTGCCAGACAGATGGGAAGTCTATCCTGGATTTTATGTCGAGTTGTTGGAACATTATCGAGAGGATCCCAATGGGAGACGTCAAAAGGAAATACCAACGCCGCATATTGTGCACAACAAGCCTAGTTATGTCTTCTCAGAGATTGTTGACAGTCGGTGGTATGGGAATCCTAAGAAGACATTTCCCCACCGGTTTGTGCAGTACATGGTTCCTGGGGCAGGGTACCGTCCAGAAAAGAATTCTGGGGAACCGTTTGAGAGGTTGGATTATACCGCAATGCAAGCATTGCAACAGTTCAATGAGAGGTATCCGTCTAAACCTAGAGACCAGAGGGTTATAGGCAATCCAAACCGTGGGACTAAAAGACGACGCTGACGGTCTGAGGATAGAGCAAGAGAAGAGGGGAGTAGTGTAACGACCCTACAATAGGTAGCTACAATAACTACCACCTTAGCGCAAATGGTATACAAAGAGGTAGTCAAAGGTGGTATGGTCTAGTATACTTGGTATACAAGAATGCTGGTTCACCTAAAGGCAAGGCCTAAGGAACAGTAGAATAGCCTTGGGCAATCTATTAGGCAGGGTAACCTTTCGGGAGAACATTCACATAAGGTTAAGAGAATTATGGGAATGTTACACGGACCTCCGAGATAACCTTTATGGCTGACTGAAGGACTTCCGCAGTGGTTAATGGCATAAGCGGACAAAGTTACCCTACCTTAGGAATTTGGTCATTGTGCCCATGGACCCCAGTTACCCTACTAAGGAGTCCAAGTAACCCTACCTTCACCGGCAAAGTCATCCTAGAACCTAGAGGTCGATTGCCTCACATTCTATGGGCTTTTAGATGTTCTTGGGCACACACGCATTTGTGCAGGGAGGCCCCACGCCTGTGTAAGGGTGGCCCGAACATGCTATTAATCTTGGGCGGGTTTTGCTGAAACCCCCCGCTGGCCCCAGTGGAGGAAAGGCGCGTAATCCCCAGATGGCTGCGTAGTTGCACGTTTTCTTGTAAGAAGAGGTTATTAGAGGAGCTGGCCTAACAGCGGATAAGTCATCGCCGTCCGTCTGACCGAATGTCGTTCGCAGGATATATAAGGGGACTATGGGTAACCACCAAAATGGGGGTCACCCATATATGGTCTCTGGGGCATCTAGGAGTCTATTCTAGCCTACGGGTTGTAGGATAGTTTTCCTAGTGGTACTCATGTAGTCGCAGAATGCCAGCGTGCTTTCGAGACAAATACCTCAGTAATCAGCCGGGACCTTCTCCCCTTAATTTGTAGCATTGCTATGGGTTGTAATTGGACTCAAGTGGGATGAGTCTCATCACGGTAGAGTATGTCCCGAGAGGCTGGCTATGGGTAGTGCCCACTTAGCCAACCATCGGCTACTTCTCACCGGGGGAGCTTGCATCTCAATTTATCACATTGGATAGTCGCGTAGATTAAATGATAGACTGCATAGCTTGTATAGACGAAACTACTACAGGGCCAGTGGGTCCACCACCTAGGTATTGACTCCTGTTGTTGTCATAACAGTTAGCCACTGGTATGACTTCGATAGGAAGAGTTTTTCCACCTGCCGTTGTATTGGAGATGTATTGCGGAAACTCACATCCTATTGACGGAGTTAAGTGTACACGACTTGGTCCGACACCTCCAGCAGGATAATTCCTGATGGAGGGTAGACCTCAGACAACCCCTGAGCAGGATAGGGTGCTCGCACCAGGTTGGAGTAGTGGTGAATGTCAAAGGCTTAAATCTGATATCTACTTAAGTTTAAGCGTTTGGCATTCTACTTCGATAACCAACTTTCCTCGAGAGAACTAATTGAGTGAAGCTTTCAGCTTAACAATATTAAGTTTAACCGTTTTTATTCTTCGGGAATTATTTACTCTATCTTTATCTTCTACTTTGAATTTTGGTGCGGTCGCAACCTTAGAGTTCACCTGTCTATAGGGTGCCCCCATTACACTTCCCAACCCTCACCCTCACCATCCTTTCCCTCAAAAACGAGCTTACCCACTTCACCAAATACTCTTCCACCCCTACTTTTCTCAACCTCTTCACACACTTATTTACTCCCACATTTTCATACCCCCACATCACATCCATACACAAAAGCGCCCCTCTCCTCCCACCCTCCTCCCATCTCTTCATTAACTTCCCTACTCCATCCAAACTGCTTCTCCTAATTCTCCCTCCATATTGTTCATCCCCCATTCCCTCCTGACCCCCCCTCTCCAATCTCCTCTCCACCAACCTCTCCACCAACTTTCCCAAAACATCCAACAAATTTATCACCCTATAACTACTCGGAAGCCCATAGTCTGGCTTATTCGGCTTCCTCATAATTATTCCCACACTCCTTCTCCATCTCCCACACACAAATCCCAAACCTCAACTTCCCTTTATTATCTCCATCATCGCTCCCCTACACCACTCCACCTTCCAAGCTCCCTTCAACCCTTTCCCTCCCAACCCATTTTCTCCTGCTGCCCTCCTATCCTTCTCTCTTTCTAACAAATTTCCTACCTCCTCCTCTCTCACCTCAACCTCACTCCAACAACTCTCCTTTTCCTGCATCCCCTTTTCCCTCTTTCCCAATCCCTTTATTATCGCCCAACCCTTACCTTCATCCTCCTCCACCATTATATCATCCTTCCCACTTATCTTAGGTATATCTACCACAAAATCCCTGTCAGTCTTCACTCACTGATACCCCTTTTTCAAACTCAATTCTTCCAAATATCCCACCCAATGTTCCCTCTTCACCTTCTCTACTATCTCTTTATAATCCTTCCTCGCCCTCCTGACTTCCAACCTCCTCTCCTCCCCTCCCTCCCCTCCTAAAATATTCCTCCTCTTTTTCCCTACACCTCCTGTATCCCTCCTCCACCAGCATCATTCCACCACTTCTTCCTCCCTCTTTTCCATTTCCTGCTCCCTCTACTCCCTTCTACCTCCTTCTTCAACATTTCCTCATATTCCTCTATCACAAACTCCAAATCCTCCCTCGTCCTCACTTTCTTCCATAATTTCCCACCCTTTTCCCTCCTTCCTCTCAATCCTGCTTCCACCTTCATCTAGTCTACCTTATCCTTTTTTACCTCCTCCTTATCCATTTTCCATCCTATCACCTTTACCTCCATCTCTACCGGCCTGTGGTCTAATCCTACCACCCAATTCCATTCCTTTCCCACTACCTCTACCCCTCCAACATAAAATCCTACATCCAATACCCTCCCTTCTACCCCCTCCCTCATGTCTCTCCTCGTCTTCACCCCTCTTAACGTCTCAACCCTCCATCCCCACTCATCCATCCACTCCACCACTCGCCTCCCCGCCACATCCCCCACCTCTCCATCTCCTCCCCACCTCTCATGCCTCGTATTTATATCCCCCATCACTATCCCATTCCTATCCCCCTCCACCCATCCATACCCCCTATGTTTTCCCGCCCCTACATACACATTCCACACCTCCAGACTTCTACTCTCTCCTAAATCAAACACCAAACCAATCCTTACTCTTTCCCTCACCACAACCCTCCACTTACCCTCCCATCTCTCATGAACCTTAATACACACCACCGCTCCTTCACCACTTTGTAAATACCCTCCCACACCATCCACACTATCATAACCTTCCATAACAACCATCCTCTCTCCTTCTATCACCGGTATCTCCTGAACAATATAAATATCCACACCCTTCTCCCTACTCCCCACACTATACATACCACTCAAACTCATTCTCACATTTGCCGAAACTATCCTTAATCCCTCCTCAGCATAAGCTCTTTAACCTAGTTACCTCTATCCTAACAGCCAAACAATTACGCTCCTCCGCCTCCTTCATCGTGTGCCTCCCTCCACATCCTCCACATTTCCTAAAATTCCCACAAGCCTTCCTCCAAACCTTACACTTCCCACACCTATGCTGCCACCCTGTCTGCCCAACCTCTGCACAAACACTATACCTCGACACCCTACTCTCACACCTCCACCAACTGTGACCCACCTTCGCACACTTAGTGCACCATTCCACCTCCTTCCTATCAATAAACCTCTTCAACCTATACACCTCCCCTCCCCATTTCATACCATTCTCTAACCACTTCACCCTCTCACCTTCCCTCGCCACATATATCACCACTCCCACAAACTTCAAACCCATCCTCTTCGCCCTGCCTTCATCCACCAACCAAAAAGGATCCCTCCTCAATCTCATTTCCACCTGTTCTTCCAACCCCTTCCTCAATTCCTTCATTTTCCCTCCTCATACTTCCAACTCCACACCCTGTATCACCATACCCGTCCACACATTCATCGCTCTCACTCCTTCCACTTTTCTCCCAACTATTTCGCTCCACTTCTCTTTTCACACTTCCATCACCCTATCCACCCCTTCCCCACTACCCAATTCTACTCTCACCCTCCCCTTTATACCCTCAATCTTCCTCACCTCTCCCTTACTCATACCCAACTCTTCCTCTACCCTTTCCGTGTTCCACACACTCCCACTTCCTAAACCTTCTCCCTGTGAATCTAATATCACCTCCACCTTCACATTTCTTTTTTCCCTCTCTTCCATCACGTCCTCCATCACCCTCCTTTCCTTACCCTTTTTCTCCTCCAACTCTATCACTTCCTCACTCTTCGCCCCAACCCCTACCCCTATCAACACCTCTCTATAACTCCTCCCACCTTCCACAATTACCTCCCTCTCAATACTCTCTCCCCTCATCCTCTCCTCAACCCCTTTTCTGCTCCCTTCATCACTTCCCCCCAATCCTCCCCCACTCCTCATACCCAAAACTATATCGCTCAAACCATTTACCCTCTTCCTCAAATCCTTATGCCACCTCTTCATCTCCCAATCCACCACAAAACTCCTCGCCTCCTCCACCTCCACTCCCAAAATATACCTTATTTCTTCCACCTCTTCCTTCCAATCCCTAAAATCCTTCCACAAACTTTTCACTTCCTCCCTCGACCTACCCATATCTTTCCCCCTGCTCACCATTCCCTCCTTCTCTCTTATCCTCCTCTCCTTCTTCTCTATCCTCTCTTTCCTCAACTTCTTCATTTTCCACGCCTCCACACTATCCTCCCCCTCCTCCTCATCACTCTCACCCTCCTCTACCACATCTATTTTCACCATCTTCTCCTCCCTCACCACCCTCTCTACCCCCTTACCCTGCCCGCCCACCATAAACAAACTCTTTCTCACTTCCTCCAACCCTTTCTCCACCCTCGCAAACTTACCGTCTCCCAAACCATCACCCTCTGTTGTCTTCCCATCCTCCAAACCCATTGCTACATCACTCTCTGTCCACATTTTTTCCAATACACCCTCTTCCTTTACCTCTTTTTCTCCACCAATCACCTTCTTTCCCACCCCACCCTCCTTTCTAATAAAAACCTCTCCATTCTCCCACCCCCCATCCACTTCGACCAATCCGTCAAAAATCTCCCACCCCTTCTCACTGTTCCCTCTGATCGCCACCTCACCACCTACCACCCTCACATTCTTTTCCTCCAATAGCCTCTTGCCACCTTTCCCCCCACCAACCCTAGCCCCCAAATTTCCACCTCTAGTCCCTCTCCCACCTTTTTCCTTATTTCCAGCCATGGCCTCTTCAGAAATCCACGTAGTCTAAAGAGTAAATGAAGCCTTAGCTGAAAGGGAATGGTAGCGCCTCGTTGGTCGATTGATCGAATTCGTGTAATGCTCGCAGTCGTTATTTCAAAAGCCCGGTAAATAGGGGTCGTCGTGTGTGTGAAAACATCCCCCATGGCACTTGTACTTGTACTCAGGTACAAGGGTAAGTTGGGCTCGGTCTCACAAAGGTGTAAGCCTTTGAGGCATTGTTAACTAAGCAGAAATATGAGGTGAAATGGTTGAAGGAAACTAGTACACCACCATATAAACAACTATATGTGACTACTATATACACGACACAACCACTCACTGGCCACCTCTACTCCCCAACTCCGAAGAGAAACAAACAAAAAAGATGAAGACAACTGGAACTCGTGAACCACCACCACCCAGCCCAGTAAAAGGCAATTGGAGACTACATGTGATGACCTAATTAGGGTAATCTCACTAAGGTATAGTGTCGGGTGAAGCTGGTGACGGATAGAAGCAGAGCTTAATATTGATCGTCGGACTTGTCAAAAGGTAAGCAGGAAGCATGTGCTACTGCAATTTGGTACTAATAAAAGTTGTTAGATCTATAAACGGCCGAAGGAACACAGGACAACTCTGGAATGAGAACAGAAGTGGCCGTCCTCCCATTTTCCAAAAGCCCAAAATTGCCCGACTTATTGCCTTTGTGACATGAGATGCCTCAACTCGGCGTCTATCTCGGGATGCAATAGTGGTGGAGATGAGTTACGCCTGTTCGCCAAGGACTGTTAAGAATGTGATGGAAAAACTGGGGTATCAGAAGCGGATACCACTACGAAAATTCAATATCCGGCCAGCTAATAAGCCAACGAAAGTTGAATAGTACCAAGAAAAGGTCGACTGGACCTACCCGGAATGAAGCCGAGTTGTGTGGTCTGATGAATCGACCTTTTCAACAACAGGATTTGGCCATTGACTGTGGGTAATTCGCCCCTCAGCGGATGAGTTTCACATTTACTGTATCGATGAGAACTTTCCGCAGGGTAGAGAGTCTACTATGGCCTGGGGTGGGTTTTGTGGAGCTATGAAGTCTGAGTTGGTATTTATACCTGGGAAGGCTAAAATGGACTCTGCTCTGTATGTTGAGACCGTTATGGAACCCTATCTGGTGCCTTTCTGGCAACAGTGCTGTGAGAAGTATGGATGGGCACGGGTGATAGAGGATGGTGCTCGAGGTCATAAAAACAACGCCAGGACATATATACAGTTGAATGGGCTGGATACTATTCAATAGCCAGCACAATCACTAGATCTAAATTTAATAGAGGACTTATGGATGAATATAGAAACAGAATTGGGGGAAAGATGAGGGCGGATTGGAGATATTCCTCTTCTTCAGCAGCGTGTAAAGATAATTTGGGAGCAGATAGGAGTGGAGCGCCTGGATTCATTGATTCGTAGTATGCCCGATGGCTTGAGGGCCGTTATCGCTGCTGAGGGTAACGCGACTCCATATTAGATAGGCATAATAAAGTGCTGTCACCAGACTTTTTTTCTCCATACAAAAATCACCCTCTTGGCATGGATATTGACCCCTTTTTATTCTAGTGACTAGACATATCCCTGCTCATTACACCAAATCTAAGCTAACGCATTTGGGTGTCGCCCGACTTAAGGTACCCCTCAAGTACAAGTACTATAGTAGTACACGCCCTACCCTAATAAGCGCCTTTCCCACAATTTTCCTAAACCGCTTTTCCCCTTCCTGTTTGGGAAGGAGGACCTGGCATAAAACACCACGACAACTCCCACGATATCCCTTGCTGAACCTTCGGGGCTTCATAGGTTTGGGTCCCCTCGGAGGTTAAAGGCTACAATACCACTTCTGTTTCTCAGCTCTGCTTTGGCTCTGCTGGTCTGTGTCTGTGGCTACTTTTACTTCCTCCCCCTTACAGTCGGCCTCTCGCCTGATGACTGTTTGGGGTTATGTTTCTACTCCTTCCTGTCAACCCTTTTTGGCTGGTCGCACACTATAACCTCCAGCCGGCACCACGGCGACCGGGATTGATATTGCACTGCCTTCGGTCCTCACTGTCCGGTCAGCTGGTTACTACAAACAGGCAGGGGTCGGCATGCCTGTGCCTTCCCCTTTTGACAAACAGAATGCTTTCTGTATTACCCGTCAGACCCATGTGCCCTTCGGGGTCAGGCCACAGACTTTGCGCGGAATTTTTGTCTTTTCAGGCAGGTTTCTTTTATTGGGGTTTTTTTTATTCATTGGGTAGTTTTCTGGTGGGTTGCCTATTGCGACTTGGACAGAGCATGGCGTTCGATCTTTTGGGGAGAAGTAGGGTATGAGTTTTCTTGTTGGCTTCTGCCGGACCTGTGTTTGCTTGTCATCTGTCTCGGTGGAGGTGGCTTTTATGGGGCTGGATGTGCAGTTGGTTCCACACTACAGGGACTTGGGCTGGCTTGTTTTTTTCTCTAGGGCTGCGGGGGAGGTTTTTGACCGACATAGCTTAGACTCAAAACGGGGGCTTGTGTTTGTCTTTGTAGTGGTGCTCGCCTTTAAAGCGGAGATTTGCACCTTTGTGCAAACAAATTCTAGAATTTAACAAAAAAAAAAAGAAAATCACGCCCCGCCCTAAGTGGCGGAGGAAAGCCCAGGGGAATGGAAATAAATTACCAGGTTCACAATAGGCGATACAAGTACCTCTTTAATGCTTATCTGTTTGGCTACATAGCGCAACTCTCCCCTTGCGAGAGCTAGGAGCTCACTAGAGCATACCCCGAGCGTCGCTTCGCAAGTTGTTTGGAAAAGCCAGTATGATAGGTTTTTGTTTGGAGCAGCCCCTGGGATATTCCCAGGACAACTTACTTGCAGTCAGTTTATGAGTCCGTAGCTCTCCGGGAACGTGAGCGTGTAGGAGATGTGCTATTTGCCTGGCAATCCACTCAATGTTGCAAAGAAGCACTTCAGTGATCGAACCTGGGGGTTAGAAGCGGGAGGGGTTAAATCGGGCTTTCTGAAAAATGGGGATACAAGGGGGGGTTCTTTATTACAACATTTTCCCTACAATATTGTGACGTGTCACATATTGACGGTTAACGAGTGATATTCAACCCAACACTGCACTAGCGAATTACGGATTGCCAACACAGAAGTGCGAATAGTTACAAGCTGAGTATTTTGTTTATTTCTTTTGTTTATTTGATTGGTTTTTGGGTATTTTGAGTTGTTTTTGTTTGTTTTATTGAGTTTTTAATTTGGTTTTATTGTTTTGAGGGGTTTTGTATTATTTTTTGATATTAACTTTGATAAAGTTGATAGATTTGGATGGTTGAGGTGATTGATAGTTCCAAACCCCCAGGAAGAATGGGTAAGAGGGAAGAAATTGGAAAAGATGGTGCTTTGGTAAGAGGAGTGGTAATGACTTCGTATGCGTTGCCATTAGGGTTACCAATCGAGTTGAAGCATGTTGAAAATTGTTTTAACAAGGATAAGAATGAGGAGATTATGAAAGTTGTTGGAATGGCTGACCCGAAAGTGATTTCGGAATTGGAAATGGTGTTGAAAGCAGTGATGATAACCATTGCATATTCCAATGATTGTGGTGTAAACAAAGAACTGTCTGGAGGCATACTGTTCGAACATTGACAGGACACAGAATACGTTTGTTCATCAATTCCCGGAAGCGAGAACTACGTTTCGATGGAAAGCCCGGCTGCGTCTGCCGTTACATCTTGGGGAAACAGCACAATCCTTGACACATTACAATCATCTGAAAGGATATTGTACAATAACTACAAAGATGATAGGAGGTCCGAAGAAGACTATGTACCAAAGAGGGTACGTAAATCCACGGCTGCTGACATAGCTAGGGGTTTAGAGAACAGTAAAACAACGGAAGGAAACGGAATCGGGGACAGCAAACATGCTGAGATTGCAGTGGAAGGTTCGGATTTAGAAGCTCCCAAATCAAAAAGGGCCATGAAGCCCAAGAAACAATTGGAGAAGGTGGAGAAATCTCCTGTAGACGAAGCCCTGATCCCGTTACCATCAATGATGCCTTACAGTAGTAGTGGAAACGAGGCACTGATGGAAGTATTGGAAGAGATGGAATGTGGGCAGTTTGTGCCTGGAGTAGAAATGGAGATGTCGGATGAAGAAGGAGAGGTTGTGGTACACTCAACGTTGTCGGACCACAACACGATTGTCAGACTGGAGAAATTGGTGATGGAAATGAGGCATGAAAATGATGACCTGAAGGAAAGGATGGAAGATATGGTAGCGGACATTAAAGAAGGGAAAATTCCATGTAACAAGTGCACGGTTGCAAACGGGAAAGGAAGAGAGGTACCATATATACCCAAACAGGTACTAACAAGAAAGGTTGAAGTGGGAACGGTTGAGAAGGTTTATGTGGAGCAAGGTGGAATAGATAAGAGGAATAAGGATGCTGACGTTCTAGCAGAGAGAGATAATGTTGGGTATTCGCCAACGAGTGTAGTATGAACTTACCGGTTGAAAAGAGCTGGTCTACAGTAGCCAAGGAGGGTGACAAGGATGGGTTTACAAAAGTGGTCGGGAAGGCCGAGAGCAAAACCGTGACTAAGAAGATGAACATCATTAAGCATGATGTTCCAGCATTGAGGGAAAGACACCTCAAGATTAAGTTTTTGGAAGGGTAAGGTGTTAAACACACTCTACCAGAGGGGGTATCACAGGAGAAAATAAGGGTGAAGTTGAACCAGACACTAAAGAGTTTCAACATTGATGGATACTTTAGTATTGTGGGGAGGAATAGATGTGTTGATATCGAGCTGACACTGGCAAGAACCAAGCGGAGAAACTTGTTAAAGCGGGAGAAGTGATGACACGGTCCCTTAATGAGATGGGACTAGATAACTTTGAATTCGTGAGAGATACGAAAAAGGTTAAGGTATATGTGGGACTGGTTCCACTAACCAAGAACGGATACGGGAAGCAATAGAGGGGTTGAGGACTAGCAAGAGATAACGAGCTTTGACGGAATGGTTGCTTACATTGAGAAAAGCAATCCAGGTATCGATATCGAAGCTAGACCTTCATTGGTAGGAAAATTGAACATCATGAAGGAAAGGAGAGAATCCACAGCTGGTTTGACTGTGCTTTCTGAAGATAGTCAGTACCTGAAAGAGATGTTGAGGAAGGACGAACCAAAAATGTTGGTATCAGGGAGGAAGAGGATTTGTAGAGTATGGAGGGAACTGACCAAGACCACGATTTGCAACCGGTATTGTACGGTCAGACATAACACTCCCAGAGTGTAAGAGCAAACCAGTGTCCAGATGGTGTGGGAAGGAACACTTGTCGACAGAACACAAGTGTCCTATCGTGGATTACCTTGCGCCAACAGGAGTGGCATGCATGCACTGCAGGAGAATGTGTAACTTGTGTGAATCGGGTGTACACTATACCGGATTTAGAGAGTGTACGGTACTAAGAAACAGATCGACGCAACCAAAATATGGGAAAGAGACGCGGGTTGAAAGCGAGACCACATCGGCCAACGGGGTGAACGATAGGAGTCGGAATAGATTCCAAATCAAGAATCCTGCGATTAGAAAAGCTCTGGTCGACGAGCAGTTAGGGAACAATTAGGTCATGGTGGACCGAACGACAATCCCTAAGAAGACGAGGTCCTCATCCCTTCCAGCAACAAATAAATTAGCAGGTGGGGTTGAAGGTGAAGTGCCCTCATGAATTTGTTAATGAGGGCTGTCATATGTACGATTAATGTGGGCGGAGGGCAAGGGAACAAGAATATGGTGATGGATGTTTTATTTTTTGTAGATATTTTTATTTTTGTTGATGGGCCGGTAAAGAAAGATGGGGAGTTTGTAGACCATGAGAATGATGGTTATGAGTTGACTTCGTTTGTTAAAGGCAGTGGGGTGAAAGTGTTTGTGAAGAAAGGGTTAGTGGGATGGGTGGTGGTTGAAGAGCATGACGAGTAGGTGGGTATTTTGAAAGGGAAAGAGAAGGACGATGAGGGGGTGATTAAGCCTATTGAGATAGGAGGAGCATATATAAGACCTCATAGAGGATTTGCAGAGTTCAACCTGGGGATGGGGAATTTGGGTGGGTGCGATGTGATAATGGGGGACTTCAACCCGAGAAACCCAAGCTGGGGTACTACGAGCGGGGACGACACAATGAACATATACGGGAGAGGGTTGCCACGATGGATGGATAACAAGAACTTTGATGTTGTGCAACACAACAAAGTTACCTTCTGAACGATATCAACGATCAATTTAACACTGTTCCGGAAAAGTCGAAAACCACCTAAGGTTCAAGTGATCGATCAGACCGGTCTGGAACATCCCGGACAAATAACTAGGATAACTTTGGAAGAGCCCGATAGTATGTCGATCACCAACGTGGCGTCGAAGAAAGTGAACAGGAAGAAAATGGAGGAAGAACTGAAGAGGCTGGAGGTCGGACAAGGGAAAGGGGAAAAAACATACGAAGGTATGATTAGAATAATGGAATCCTTGCCGGAAGGAAGAAGATGCAGAGGCAAGAATGAATGGTGGACGGAAGAGTTGGAAAAGATAAATAAGGATATGAAGGTGATGAGAAGGAAAGGCGACAAAGACTGGAAGTTGGTCAGGAAAGTGTTCAGAAAGAGGATGATCAATACCCGATATGAACACATGAAAGATATCCTCAGCAAGAATAAGGATAATGATATCTTCAAGATAGTCAAATGCCTCGAAGGACAAAGAGTCATTCCACCTATGATGATGGGAGACGGCACGAAGGTCTTTCAACACGATCAAATTGGACACCTTATAGCGGAACAACTACAACCGGGGGAGGAGACGGAGTTCGAGAGAAGTACTGTGGATATGAGATTGACCAAGGAAGAGCTTAAGTCTGCACTGGACACGTTACTGAGGAATGCAGCAGCCAGAATCGATCAAATGAGCTATCTGCTTCTAAGACTTTTATACAAGGTGGACAATAAAAAGATGTTAGAAGGTTTGGAGAGTATGCTGAGGGAAGATCTTAAGAGCTGGCATAAGGCGGAAACAGTTCTGATAAAGAAAGGTGACAAGGAGAGATACGATATGGTGAAATCATGGAGAATGATACATTTATTATGGGTGGTGGCTCAGGTAATAGAAAGAGTGATCCTTAATAAAATGGTCAAAGAGGTGGATTTAGAAGACACTCAGTATGGATCGAGAAACAATAGATCGACACATGACATGTTCAAACAAATATACGAATATGTGGATTACAATAAGGATATGAAGTGTGGGATGCTATCCCTGGATGTGGAAGGGGGTTTCGACAAGGTGGACATCAAGCTGTTATGTCAAATCCTGATAGGAAGAGGTTGCTCAAGCGAATTGACAGAATGGGTTAAGAGATGGACGATGAATCGATGTGTCAGGTTAAGGTTCAATGGGAGGAGAACCAAAGACTACCATCTCAACAGAGAAGTTCCACAAGGATTACTGCTATTACCATTCCTGTTCGGGATATACGTTGCGGACATATTCAGACCGAGGATACATCCGAGTATCAACTTTAGAGCAATGATTTCGAGCTACATCGATGATGGCGCCATATTGATCAGCACGGATCAAATTCATTCAACCAAGGAGAAGTTGATGGAATACTTCCAGTTGTGCAATAGGGTGGCCAAAGAAAGAGGGATGAGTTTCAGCCCTAATAAAATTCAGTGAAGGGGGTTCTATTTAACTAGGATGGACGGCGACGACAGTATGGCGACAACGGAACGAAACGGTAAAGGCCAAGGAACTCACACCTAAACGATTGCACTCAGGAAATGGGGAAAAATCTCTTAACTAACAACAACAGTCTCTCGCATCCACGACACTCAACAACAACCATCTAACTAAGGACAAAAGAATAAGTATATATCATCCTTTCCTGAAAGGAAAGGATGTGCCCCTGTCTCCTCCTTTCCCAACTTTTCCGAAATCTCATGCTAACAAAATGCAGGAACAAACATCACTGCATACAACCTCCGCTCTTTTTCCCAACTCTCATGTATGAACAAACACCGTTGTTCATACATCCTCATACCCATTTTCCGGGTGTTAAACCTTTCCGCTTCCTTTCTGCCTCCTGTCCGATCGTGACATTCCTACTTAGGAAATGCATTCCCGACCGTACAAACACACGCCCAAACCCGAAGCCTCCTCATGCCCGAAGACAAAGCGCGTTCCCAGAAGCTATCGAAAGACAAAGGAAGTATCCTGAGAGTATGGCGAGCAGCATGGTTTCCAACAGGTTCGGGGAAGAAGACTGGGGAAGCTTGGACATTGATGGAGTGTCAACGAAAGGAGTGAAGGAGATTAGGATATTGGGCTATAGGTTGGGTAAGAAAAGGGGCATGAGAGGCCATATAGAATATTGGCTAGAAAGAGGGGTCGGTGTAAGAAGCAGAATTGGGGCGTTGAGCAGGAGATACGGGCGTGAAGGAGGCCTTGGGTCATGGGAATGTATGAGGCTGATACAATCAGTTTACTTTCCGACGGTATACTACGGACTGGAATTCGTATCCAGATTCTCTAAGTTGGTCCAACAAATCCAAATAGAAGTGAACGATACACTACGATCAGTGTTCCGAGCCCCCAGAATATACGCCAATAAAATTCCGTGGGCCGAGAGAGGATCAATACCAGTGGAGATAGAAGCCAAGATGGTACAAAGGAAGGGGTATGCGAGGCATATTCAATGGAAGTATGGGGAAGATTATTCGTGGTATGGAAGGATAGCGGAGGAATGGAAGGATGATAGGATAGTGGAGCAACTGTGGGAGTCGAAAGAAGTTATCAAGACTAGCCCAGAAGTATGCATCATCAAGGACCAGGATACTGCGATATCGGAACAGGAAAACGCGTCAGAGAACTGAATCTCGCAGGAAGAGGTGTGGTGCTATACGGACGGAGCCAAAGGAGAGAAGATGGCAGCTGCGGCATGGGTTGTGGTGGCGGAGAACGGACTGGTCAATGAAGAGCATGGAATGAGAGTCCCAGACTCGTGCAGTATAACAAAAATTGAGATTTGTGCCATTATTATGGCATTGAAAGATTTGGAAAGGTTAGTGAAGAAGAAGATTAGACTGTTTTCTGATAGTATGACTGGTCTGGAGATAATTAAATTGATGGGGACCAAGGGAGCATCATTGTCTTCGTGGGATAGGATGGTAAGTTGTTTGAACGTGTGGGGGAGTGTTAGAATGGATTGAATTCCAGGACACTGAGGATTATACGGGAACTGAGCGGCGGATCGAGTAGCCAAGGTGTACCAGAATAGGCGACTGCACACTAATGGAAGATGGAAGGAAGTGGACTATCATGTCGACCAAACAACCCTCCTGAACGAGATCCGGGCAGCGGAGTGGCCGGATATGCATGACCGGAGGGGACAAGACGATTATCGAAGAAAGCCTGGTAAACCCAAACATATGAAGAAGTAGAGTCGGATGGACTATTATGTCCTCATGAGGCTTCAGTCAGGTGTATGCGATGGATAACATGATGACTGTGTGGACCATGAAACGAGGCATCACTTGCTGCACTGCGATCGGTACAATGGGAGCACACCAGAAGAGAAGAGTCTATACGATGATAGGAGTTTGGAAGGATGGAAAGAGTGGTCAGTTAGGAACGAGTTTCTAGGAATGGTGATACCTACCAACCTTCCGGAACAACTGAACGAGAGAGTGAGGTATGGAAACCCTTTCGAGAACAGGATAACGATTGAAAGAAATGGGAAGGGGGTCACAGAAAAGGCTTTGATCCGAGGATGCGGAAAGTGCCAGAAAGAATTACAAAGGTAGATGTTTGAAAAGCATCCGGGTGTTAGACAAAGGTGAGTTTTTCTTCGCGGATGAGAAGGAATTGAAGGGTAGAGGTTGCCGAGGTAACTTTGGAGGAGGGAGTACCACGAGACCAGGTGGTTCTGGTTTGTGGGTACACTTGAAAAGAAGAAGGGAGTGTGGAGAGCTTTGGAGGAAGTTATTTTAGGATGAAACAATCCAAAGATGGGATAAGTGGGACGAAGAATATAAAACCGCTCTTGTTATAAGATGGTTTAAGGACGGTTGTAAGGAGAAGAGGATAGATTGTGTAGGATGCGGGAAAAATATGTTGAAGTTTGGTATAGGGTTACATGTTAGGACGATTGAGAAGTGTTATATGAGTTGTGAGAGAGTGTTGTTAGAATCATGCAGGACATGATGTTGTTGTTTTGTTTTGTTTTGTTTTGTTTTGTTTTGTTTTGTATTGTTGTTTTTTGTTATGTTTTATTTTAGGTATGAGGGATGAACTGGGGTACTTCAGGATTGTACTGCTGTAGGATAGATTGCCAGGACTGGAATGCTTCCTGTAGGTTACGAATATATTATATTAAGGAGTTCTTTAAACACTTAGTAAGCAAAAAAACCAGGAAATATTCATTCTTCAGAAGCTGTGAAGAGGAGTAAATTATCAAGAATTGTCTGCTTTGTCATAAATCCTAGTTTACCTGCTTCTTTTACCACACTTTGCTGTCTTTTAGTATAAATTTTTTTTGCTCCTTTACTTTCAACTAGCTTCAAATGTCATTATTTATTGTTTTATTAGAAGGGGTTCTATCTTATAACCCCCCGGTTCGAAAAAGCGCGTTCAAGCCCTTCGATCATTTTTGGATCCAACCCCCCCCTTCGTTGCAACATTGAATCCACTCGCCTTGAGCAATAACCCACCGGTACTCATACGCAAAATCCTCTGCTGGCATAGGCATACCCGGATGCACAACCAAGCCACACCCTTGTGGGCCCAATCAATCCCATCAGCACCCACACAACTAAATTTTCACCCAACCTCCTCCCATCGTCCTGAAGCCGGAGACATGCCCCACGTCCTTAAGACCTTTTTAGGCGTTAGGGGGGATTTGGATGCCTCCCCCGATCTATAATATCTAATCCGAGCATGATATGACACGATAGTCCAACGAAAGAAAGACTATGGAGGAAGGGGAAAGGGGAAAAGGTTATTTCCTCCATCCCGGAAACAGCTTCCGCAACCGCTACATACTCTATTGCTCGTGAGGGGAATTGTTATCGTCCTATGCGCTCCGTGACAATTATTACCTGCAATCCACCCGCCCATTAGCTAGCTTCCCTTTCCTAATATCTACGAGGAATAATGGATACCAAGTGGAGTCAGTACATTATGTTGTTGTATAAGCCTTTGCCATCACGAATTCTGATCTACAAAGCCGAAATAGTTATCCGGAGGCCATTCGGATACCCCTTTAGGCCTCTTCCTTGAATATAAAATATGAGAGTATTTGATTTTTTTTTAGGATATAAATAATATAAGATATCATACATTTAAATAATTCCCATATAACCTACACAATTTCCATAACAAGCATTTCTACAATAAGGAACTATCTTTCCTCCCAACCGCTCAATTACTTCTTTAATACAAGATATTTGTCGGCTGTGGTTTTATTTTCTCTTTTCTCTTTTCTCTTCTCGCCTCCTCTGCCCGGCCCGGCCCCGGTTCATAGACACCAGGTGGGAGGGGCATAACCGATCTGATTAGATCTTCTTGATCGCTGCATTTGAATTTTCATCGCGAACCACGAATAAGCGGTAAGTTAACCGCCGGGATTGCCTAGAACTTATGAGTGCGGGTACATTAAATTCACGGGTCATCCTGGATGGTGTGGTCTTTGCGGGTTCGCTTATTACAGTAGCAGCCCCCAACAGGCAGTCTAACCACGGGCCTGTCCTGCGGGTAACCGATTTTCCACCAAGAAGAGCGACTACCGGTAGAGCGCTTGCACACCCGCTATCTACAATCCCTACCATGCTGCATGATACAAAGCTCAAGCATACTGTAGTCCCTTCATCACACTGACATCGCCTCCCCTCCCTTCACGCATCATCCACCAAAAAAAAAAAAACGAGTGACGCCTCATGAAAATCCGAACAGTGCCCAGTGTTACCGTATTATCTCGAGTTATACATTTTTTTGCCAAGACCGGGCGTTGCTTAAGTTGGGTGGTGCCCGGAGCCTGAAATAGGTCCCTTATTTGCCCCAGTAAACATAATAACAAAGGGGTGGATTTTAGGTGTCCAGTACTTCACCTCCTAGTGCGTGGTGTGATGTTTGATCACCGTCTGAACCCTTGAGAATAGTGATTAGAAGACACTCAGCCGCATTGTTGAAGACACCTAAAACCCACACTTCGGCTACTATGTTTACTGGGGGCATTGAAGGGACCCATTT
>Ga0307509_10003208_pt1 | contig 25298 bp, 34 predicted proteins | sample 10_EM_MG_FD_202245 | JGI IMG/M metagenome (GOLD analysis project Ga0307509, IMG submission 202245) | Populus trichocarpa ectomycorrhiza microbial communities from riparian zone in the Pacific Northwest, United States - 10_EM | ecosystem: Host-associated > Plants > Roots > Unclassified | place... | reverse complement strand
TCATGGCTGCGTGCGTGGCTTTTGCCTGTGTTTGGGGTAGGGGTTTCATGCCTGCCGCCTCTGTTGCCTCCGGGTGACATGCACTCCCTTCCGGTCTCGTTTCCGGTGGGCCTACGGTCGCTACTTTGCCCTACCACACACTTCCGCTGTGTTGGTTTCAGTTACCGATCTTTCTCTTGGTGGTCTTGTCTGCCCTTGGGTCCGTGACGTAAGAGCCCCAGGTACATATATAGGTACCTCTTAGTGTGTGATCATTGGCCTACAGCATCGTCCTGCGGCTCCTTGGCCCCTCCCCTGCTGCGGCAGAAGGGGGTCATTCGTGGGCTGTGGGCTGCTTATGTGTTCGGCAGGGATTTTTCTTCCTTGAGTTTTGTGAGGTTTCTGTGCTTTCCTTGGTTGTTCACTGTTGGGGTGGGGAGTTTTTCTTATGGGCTGCACGTCGGTGGAGGTTTTCTGGTTCGTTGTATTCAGGCCTGTACGCTCTTCTGTAGTTTCTACCCATAGTACCGGGCGCTTTGGTACCGGGCAGGGTGAGAGGGCTTTTGCACGAGGGATGCGGGATGGACTGTAGGTGGAGGTTTTTCCTGTCTTAGAGCGATCTGCATATGGGAGTTTGTACCTTTTTTTTCTTTTTTTTCTTTTTTGTTTTTTATCATATGATTATTGTTTAAGGTACAAAATCTTGCATGCAGCTCGCGCTATGGGTTCAAAAAACCTCCAATACCCCGGGGGAAAAGCCAACCCCCCAAGTCCCTCTGGTGTGGAACCAACCGCACATCTCGCCCCCAACAAGAAACCCTTGACTAGCTAAGAAGATAGACGAAAGGAGTCAAATCAAAAAACAAGCAGGAAGAGTCAGGAAAACCCATGGCACATTCATCCAGACAGAAGGAAACGCAAAAAATCAAACAAAGCGAAGACCACCAAGAAATTTCCAGCACAATCAGCACGAGGGTTGCGAGGCCCGCCTAAAGAGAAACCTGGGTGGGCTTGAGCCACGAGGACCCTTCCCGCGGTTTGGCAGAATGCTCAAAAAGAAGAAGGAGATAGTGCAATACCATCCTCCCAGAGGAACGCCGTGATGGACCGTGGTCTCAGTCCGAAAAGTAAAGAAGTAGTTATGGATACCAGCCAGGTAGTTGTGGGTACCAGCCAAAAAGGTGAAGAAGCAGTAGGGTGCCAGCCGATCCGACCCTGAGGAGAAGAGGAGAAAGAGGGGTAGACCCAACTCTGTGCCGTAGAAACTATCGGTAATCGCGTTCGTGTCTTGACTAGGCAGCCTCTGAAAGAAAGAGAGAACAGGGAAATCGACCGTGGCCTGCTGAAATGTTTTCCCTTACTGCAAACCGTGTTCCCGGCCGTCTGTAACATGGGCGATGAGAAGAGTGTTGCCGACCGTGCAAATGCCCTAAGCGAGGTAGAGCAAAAGCGGGGTAGGGAGAGGAAACATCATCAAAGAAGACGAACTCCATCACCCAGAGTAAAGAAAGCCCAAAGGGATAAACCTAAGGGGAGGGGAATGTAGAGGAGGTATGACTCCACCCCCTAGAGCGAGCTCATGGCGGGGGGTGGAGAAAAGAAAAGTGGTGATAATCTCGTCGTGTTGAGATTTCAATTGCCGGGTGTGTAGAGGAGACGGAGGATGAGGGAGTTTGTACCTTAAACAATAGTAAAATGATGAAAAAGAAAAAAAAAAAAAAAAAAAAAATGTACAAAGACAGCATCCTCGGTCTCCTCTACACGCCCGGCGATCGAAATCTCAACATCACGAGATTATCACCAGTTTTCCAAACTCAACCCCGCGTTGTCAGTTCGCTCTAGGGGGTGGAGTCATACCTCCTCTACACTTCCCTTCCCTTAGGTTTATCCCTGTGGGCCTTCTTCTCTCTGGGTTGATGGCTTTCGTCTTCTTTTTGTTTCATGTTTCCTCTCCCTACCCCCCTTTTGCTCTGCCTCGCTTAGAGTATTTGCACGGTCGGCAAAACTCTTCTCAACACCTATGTTACAGACCCCCGGGTACACGGTTTGCAGTAAGAGAAAAAACTTCCACAGGGCACGGTCGATTTCTCTACTCTCTTTCTCTTTATGAGGCTGCCTACTCAAGACACGAACACGTTTTCCGATAGTTTCTACGGCATAGAGTTGGCTCTACCCTTCTATCTTCTCCTCATCACGCCGTCGGATCGGCTGGTATCCTACTGTTTCTCCACTTTTTTGCCTGGTACCCACAACTACCTGCTGGTATCCATAACTACAGCTTCACCATTCGGACTATGACCACGGTCCATCCCGGCCGGCCTCAGGGAGGATGGTATTGCACTATCTTTTTACTCTTTTTGACTCTGCGGCCAACATAGATGGCATCTTCAGCCTCCTGAGGACTTCAACCATGCCGATCATGGCCCCTCCCGCGCTGTGTGTCCGGAATTTTCAACTAGTCTCCGCTACGTTTGCTTTTTGTTTTTCCTTTGTTCTGATGATCGTGCCATGGGGTTTCCTGACTCTTCCTGCTTGTTCTTTGATTTGATTCCTTTCCTCTATCTTCTTTGCTAGTCAGGGGTTTTTTTTTGGGAGCGAGATGTGCAGTTGCTTCCATACCACAGGGACCTGGGGGGATGCCTTTTTCCCACCGGTAGTTTGGGGTTTTTTTATGCCATAGCGTAAGCTGCATGCAAGATTTTGTACCCTAAAACAATAATAAAATGAATAAAAAAAAAAAAAATAAATAAATAAAAAAAAAAAAAAAGAGAGAAAAAAGTTCAAAGGCAGCATCCTCCGTCTCCTCTACATACCCAGCGATTGAAATCTCAACCCCACGAGATTATCACCACTACTGCAAACTCCACCCCTTGTTATGGGTTCCCCCTAGGGGGTGGTGTTCAACTCCCCTCAAGTTCTCCTGCCCTTAGGTTTATCCCTTAGGGCTCTCTTCTCTCTGGGTTGGTGGATTTCGTGTTCTTTTGATGATGTTTCCTCTCTCTACCCTGCTTTTCCTGCTCCTCGCTTAGAGCATTGGCAGCGTCGGCAACACACCTCTCGACACTTATGTCACAGAGGGGCGGGAACCCGGGTTGCAGTGAGGGAAAACATCTCAACAGGCTACGGTCGATTCCCCTGTTCTGTATCTTTCATTGAGGGGCTGCCTAGTCCAGACACAAACGCGATTACTGATAGTTTCTACAGTGATGAGTTGGGTCTACCCCTCCTTCTCCTCTTCTCCTCAAAGTCGGATTGGCTGGCACCCTACTGCTCCTTCACCTTCCTGGCTGGTACCCACAACTACCTGGGTACTATCCATAACTGCTTATTCTTCTTCCGGACTTTGACCACGGTCGATCGTGGCCTGCCTCTGGGAGGATAGTATTGAACTATCTCCTTTCTCTTTGCGAGTGTTTTGCCAAACACAGCTGGCCATCCAGGCCCCTCCTGATTACTCTTTAGGTCAGCCTGGCAACCCTCGCGGTGATTATGCAGGAACCTCTCGACTGGTTACTACGTGGTTTGATTTTTGACTTTGCTTTTTGTCCCGAGAAGTGTGCCATCAGTTTTCCTGATGCTTCCTGCTTGTTCTTGGATTTGATTCCTTTCGCCTGTCTGCTTAGCTAGTGAATGGTTTCTTGGTGGAGGCGAGATGTGCCGTTGGTTGTATACCAGAGTGTAACATGTATACATGTTCCGGTAACTATATACAGGAGCGGAGTGCAGCATTTCCTATGTTGAGTTTGATTACTTTGTTTACTATGTTTAGTTTGATTACTTTGCTTACTTTGATTAGTTTGATTATTTTACAGCCCCGAAGCTATAATAGAGCCCGGTAGGTTGTGTTAAGTTTAGTTTTGCATGTTTATTGTTTTATTGAGGATCACAAGTGAAGGAACAGTCATGTAAGCTGAAGATAGCATTAAGGAGTCTTGTGACTTTAAGGTTTCATGTGGGATCACAGGATATGCAGGGCAAGGTGCACTGGCCAGTAATGATCGTGGTTGGAGGATATATGATTACTATCGCTCTGAGAGGACTGTTGTATTTAAACTCTACTCCTGCCTAGCAGGAGAACGGCAGACTTCAGCAGGCTCATGTTTTAACAATATACTTGGTTGAACGGCGATCTAAGAGTTCCACTTACCCTTTAACTATTATCTGTGTTTATCCTCGAGCTCTCTGAAGACTCCCTTGGACCAAGCCCTTCCCGGTCCACCGCTAGCCCTCTATTGTACATTTTCATAAGGCAGGAGTAAACCTGTTACACAGAGGGACTTGGAAGATTGGCTTTTTCCCAGGGGTATTGGAGGATTTTTTCTGCCATAGCCCGAGCTGCATGCAAGATAGTGTACCGTAAAACCATAATCATATGATGCAAAAAAAAAGAAGAAAAAACAAGGTACCAAGACAGCATTCAGCTTTAACGCTATGGCCCACAAAAATGGTACCCTCCTCACCACAGGAAACATCCAAACTCCCAAGTCTGTTTGCTATGAGACAAACCGCATATCTCGCGTATTGCGCAACCAGATCCTACGAACATACTCGTATAGCCGAAGGAAGTAGAAAGGAAAGAAGCAAGCAGGAAAGAGAGGAGAACCCTTAGTGACATCCACAACAAAAGGATACAAACATAAAGAATGAATAAACCCCTGACAAAGGAAAATTACGTCTGATAAGTGACGTGTATCAGCCTGACCGAGGAGGTGAGAGTATGGACCTGCACACCAGAGCGATGCCGGTGCACGAAGCGGTGCCCGATGGCAGGATTAAAAGGTGGAGGGAGGTGCCTCTGATGAGGGGTCGCCAGAGGGTGTGCCAAAGTGGCATGACCGACCGCCAAAAAGACAGGCATAACCGTGGTGGGTTTTTTTATAGCGACTGAAGATCGACCGCTGAAAGGAGAGCAGTAAGGTGCCAGCTGAGGAGGTGGAGAGAAGGGAAAAGGTGTAGCTGTAACCGAGTAACGGAACGAAAGCCAAGCGGGTGGTGGAGGAAGGATGGGGACTGGAACGCAATCCAAACGCTTGAGACGACAGACTAGAGTAACCGTGGCCGATGCTTTTCTGGATGGGAAACGAGGACGAGATGCTGAAGTTACTAACCGAAGTGTTCCCCAACATGCACACATATCCCAGAGGAAACGTACTTCGCAAAGGGCTAGGAAAGCTCAGCGACAACCGTGAGCGAGGAGAAAAGAATGCCGACCGTGCAGAAGCTAAGTGAGGTACAAAGGAAGTGCGGTGTAGGGGGGGAGAACCGAACTTCATGAGTGGGAGTCAACGATGAACAGGAACGAGGACCCAGTAGAGAAGGGGGTAGACCCCCAAGGGAGAGGAGGGGTTATGGCATCACTCCCCTAGGCAGGAGCCATCAAGGGGGAGGAGAGGGGGCTGTGGTGGATCCTACAATGATTTCCCTGGTGTTGAGATTTCAATTGCTGGAGGTGTAGGGGAGATGGTTCGTGGTGAATCTTTGTGACATTTGTTTTCTTTTTTTTTTTTTCTTTTTTTTAATCTCGATTATTAATTGTTTCTATTGGAGCAAACGCACACCTGTCCTTATCCCACTGTTCTAGGTACAACGGACTTTCAACCCAGCATGGGCCACGTGGTCCAAAACCTCCAAATACAGTCCATCCCGCCACCCCCAAGCTAAAACCCTCTGACCCTGCCCGACAGTGAAACCTGCGCCCGGTACTATCGGTAGAAAATACAAGGAGTTGAGAAAGCGTGCCTGAAAGCCACGAACCAAAAACCCCCACGAAAGCCTAGCCTAAAAGAAAAACAACCTCAACCGACAGTAGACACAACTAACAAAGAAAAGCAAACCCACTCCCCTAAGTCAAACAACCTATAAGCTAAACAGTAGTAAAACCCTACCGGGCCCATCTTCAGAAGGAATAGGGACTCCTGAACGATGGGTCTTGAGGATACACAAAGTGGAGGTAACTCCTGGGGGCATATAGAACAACCAGCCGCGGCTCAGGAGCAGCGACCGGGTTCGAGAGGAAGTCGACTAATGAAAGCAGGCTCGTGGCAGTCAGAGGAAGATCCGGTTGGCTATTTTGGGAAACAGGACCCGGAAAGAAGGTTTAAACATGCGCCCCTAGTCTGAGGACATCCCAAGGGAGCAGATGTCTGAGGGTAGGCGGAGAGCCGCTAGCTGTAGGGTGCCAGCCGATCCAAACGTCCGGGAGAGGGGGGGGCGGAGTTCTAACCGACATGCGAAGTGCGAGGAAGGCTGGTGGAAAGGGTGTGACGATGTTTCGAAAAGTCCGACTGTACCTGCAGTGCACAAAGGATATAGTGCAATAACCGAGAGCTGCGCGATCGGGTACAGCTACTTTAACGATCGACCAAGACCAAAAACGACCGTTGACGGGTAAGGGGTTGCTGAACCTGGAGGGCTGCCTAAGCGAGCCCGGTGAAGAGGGGGTGAAGGCAAACTCAGCCAACCCCTTGGAACAAGTTTGCAAGGCCTGACAATCAGGAGGGAAAGGAAGAGGGGAGGGAGACGGCTTCACTTAGACAGAGGCAATGTGGCGTGTCTGAGGAGAGGAGGGTCGATGGAAGTGAGATGCTTTCTCGTGGTGTTGAGATTTCAATCGCCAGAGGTGTAGCGCAGAAGAAGGATGGCGAAGGTTTGTGACCATTTTTTTCATTTTTTTTCATTTTCTTTTTTGAATCATATGCATTTGTTTTAAGGTACAAAGACAGCATTCTGCTTTAACAGTATGGCCAACAAAGACCGTACCCTCCTCACCCCAGGAAACATCCAAACACCCAACTCTTTCTGGTATGAGACCAACGGTACATCTGGCCCATCGCGCAAATAAATCCTACGAATATACACGTACACCCGAAGGAAGTAGAAATGAATGAAACCAGCAGGAAGGAGAGGTGAACCCTTAGCGACATCTACGAAAACCATAAGGTGAACTAAGGAAATGTATGAACCCCTGAGAAAGGAAAATTATGTGTGATAAGTGACGTGTATCAGCCTGAGCTAGGAAAAGAAAGGATAGACCTGCGCACCGGAGCTGTGCCAGGGGACCAAGCGGTTCGCGATGGCAGGGTGGGAAACTGGAAGGAGCAGACTCGGTTGAGGGGTCCCTGGTGGGTGTGCCAAAACGGCAATAGCGATAGCTAGGAGGACAGGCGTAACTGGGGGGGGGTTTTTGTATAGCGACCCAAGATCGAGTGGGGAAAAGGGAGCAGTGAGGTGCCAGCTGACGAGGTGCAGAGCGGGGAAGGGATGTAGCTGTAACCGAGGAACGGGATGAAGACCAAGAAGGTGGACGAAGGAGGAGGATGGGACCAGGAAGGACTACGCCAAACAGTTGAGACGACCGACTAGAGTAACCGCGCTGAGGCTTTTCTGAATGCGAAACAAAGACGAGTTGCTGAAGTTACTAACCGAAGTGTTCCCTGACAGGAGCACATAACTGACACGGAAAAGTACTTCGCAAAGGGCTTGGAAAGCTCAGCGCCCACCATGTGCGAAGGGGATGGAATGCCGACAGTGCAAAACCTAAGCGAGGTGCAACGGCAGTGCGGGATAGGGGGGCGAACCGAACTTCATGAGCTGGAGTCAATGCTGAACAGAAACAAGAACCCCATAGAACAGGGGGTAGACCCCAAAGGGACAGGAGGGGAGATAGCATCACTCCCCTAGGCAGAAGCCATCAACGGGGAGGAGAGGGGGTGGTGGTGGATTCCACGATGATTTCCCTGGTGTTGAGATTTGAATCGCCGGAGGTGTAGGGGAGATGGTTGGTGGGCCAACCTTTGAGACCTTCTTTTATCTTGTTTTTCTCTTTTTTTCTTTTTTTTTTTTAAGTCATCTGCATTTGTTTAAGGTAGAAAGACAGAGTCATCCTCCATCTCCGCTGCACACCCGGTGATTGAAATCTCAACACCACGAGATTATCACTACTTTTCCTTTCTCCACCTCCCGACATGAGCTTCCTCTCGGCGGTGGAGTCATACATCCTCTGCGCTCCCCTCCCCTTAGGTTTATCCCTTTGGGCCTTCTTCACTCTGGGTGATGGATTTCGTCTTCTTTTGCTGATGTTTCCTCTCCCTACCCCCCGTTTGCTCTACCTCGCTGAGAGTATTTGCACGGTCCGCAACACTCTTCTCACCGCCCGTGTTATTGACGGCCGGGTACACGGTTTGCAGTAAGAGAAAACATCTCACCAGGCCACGGTCAATTTCTCAACTCTCTTTCTCTTTAAGAAGCTGCCTAGTCCAGAGAAGAACGCATTTTCCGATAGTTTCTACGGCACAGAGTTGGGGCCACCCCTCTTCCTCCTCCTCATTACACGGTCGGATCGGCTGGCACCCTACTGCTTCTCCACTTTTGTGGCTGGTACCCAAACTACCTGCCTGGTATCCATAACTAGTTCTTCACCATTCGGACTATGACCACTGTCCCTCATGGCCTGCCTCTCGGGTGATAGTATTGCACTAGCTCCTTCCTCTTTTTTGAGTATGCGGCCAAAATTGATGGCCCGTTAGGCCTCCCCAGGACTTCGATTATGCCAAGCCTGGCCACCACCGTGCGGTTTGCATGGGAACTCGCAAGTGGTTGTATTTGTGTTTGATTTTTCATTTTTCATTTTGTCTGGATGAATGTGCCATGTGCTTTCCTGATTCTTCCTGCTTGTTTTTGATTTGAATCCTTTTGTCTATCTTCTTAGCTAGTCAAGGGTTTCTTGTCGGGGGCCCGATGTGCACTTGGTTCCACACCAGAGGAACTTGGTTGGTTGGCTTTTTCCCACGGGTATTGGAGGTTTTTTTATGCCATCGCGTCAGCTACATGCAAGATTTTGTACCTTACAACAATAATCATATGATTCCAAAAAAAAAAAAAGAGAAGGTACAAAAAACAGCATCCAGCTTTAATGGTATAGCCAACAAAAAACCTATCCTGCTCACCCCAGGCAACATCCAAACCCCCAAGTCCCTCTGGTGTTAGACCAACCACACATCTCGTCAATCGCTGTCAATTGATAGCTATCTGTGCCAGGCCGGGTTTACCATTTGGGCCGGTCGCTATTCTTTTCCTAGGTACTTGATAAGTGTTTGTGATCATATATTATAATGAATCTAAAAGGTTCTGGATCAAATTCACTTGCTCATTATTGTCCCCACAGGGTGCGTTAAACACAAAGGAGACCGCTCATACCACCTGATCGTCAACAATGATTCTATCTTCCAAATAGTCATTTTGATAGTCATCGCTATCATTGTAGCCCTCATTTCGATCAATATGAAGATTGCCTGCCATACTTTCAGCTGCCCTATTTCTATCACAGATGTTGTGATCGGAAAATTGATGACAACTAGAAACACTCACAGGGGTCTCAGCTTGGCCTCTGTTGGCATCTTGCGGTGTTTTCTAGGCTTACGAGATTGCGAGGATTATTTCCCCGGTTAGCAAGCCGCCAGGCATTTATATCTACAGCTTTATATCAGAAGATCAACAAAGATAGTGGGAGCGGTTGGGAGGCACCTCTGAGTAAGATGCTCGCTCTGTAACCTTTCGCTCCAATGAGATATAGGGGAGAGTTATTCGGTTCTTCGACGTCTTGGTTTTGTGGCACGAAGACCACCGTGTGCCTATTGTCGGTATTGATAAAACACGTCATGCCATGCCTTTGTCAGGAGCTGTTACCTACCAGGGATGTTCCAAAAATGGATGCTCAGGTGTGGGGACTTCTGTGCGATCGACAATGTGACTTGTTATCGCACTGGGGCCATACCACAATGCTCAGTTATTATGAGCTAATTGAAAAAGAATTAGCTTTATTGTCAGGAAAGTGGCATGGTGTGAATATTCTTATTCAAATATACTCATGACAGCTGAGACTTCTTCAGCAGCGGTATCCTCAGGGTGTTCCATCTGAATACAATTGTTCGTCATCTGAAGCTTTTTTGGAGTGTCCTGGACCAAGACTCTGATGTGATGTAGAACTTGTTTGATATCTTGACGGCGGTAGTTGGTTTTAATATTTGTGACTTGACATTTAATAGGAGGGAGGGAACTGGAAAAGGTCAGGACAGAGTCCAATTGATCGCCAGTTATGTACGGGGGGTGTCATTCTAGTGCCGTGATGTATTCCTTTACCTGATCTAGCCACATCTGGTACGTTGCCATGGACTCTGGTATGTTGGTGAACTTACACCTGCTTTTGGCGTATGATATTTTCCCCAAACGTGCGCTTCTTTGGGCTAGTGTTAGTTCACAATTTGCTGAAGGATTTGCAGTACATTAGATGTCACTTACCTTGAATCTTCAACTGCAGGCTCGTCGTGTGGCTTTTCACCAGACGAGATTCACTAACTGTTTGAATATAATGAGGTGTGAGTAAACTGTTAAAATATCTATAATGATGATCATGAGTCGTGATTGCTTATGTTCTTGACACCTGACCTGCAATGGCAGCAGCGCGGGAATGTGTTTTTTCGGGCTTCACTTTTGTGGAATCAATTCTTCATGTCAGAATTTCTTGCCGTCTGTGGGGGCAATTAAGGTTAGCATAATAGGGACTAATTCAATAGAAAGTCCATCCTTACTTCAGGTTTTTGTTCTGAGTGGATTCTGTGGCGATTTCCGAGCTATCATGGGAGCAAAGAAGGTTGGAGGACTTCTCTATGATGGTACAATACTGAAGTTACACTTACGAGACAATTGATTTTATGCTGGAATACGCAACAAGATTTCATCAAATGAAAGACCTCTTCTGAGAGTTTTGTGTGTAGAAGTGGATGCAGGAAAAGGCGGACGAATTGTGCAGGGTGCTACGCCGTGAGCTAATCCAGTTAAACCAGTCTGTTCCCAAATCCAAGAGGCGGCGGGCCTACGACGCAGACAGTGAGGATGTGAACGACCAACGTATAGAATTAATACATGCAGAATCTAATTTCAACTTTATTAAGATTCATCAAATAGCCAACTTTCACTATCACATTTACCGGTTGGCAATATTCCGATGTATTCTACAAAGTTTAGAGAGCTCGCACATTAGCAGCAAATCAAGCAGGGCTGGCAATGTTCCAATAAAATTGATTCAGCCCAACAGATTCTGGACAGCTATGGGCGACAGCGTGCAATCTGAATCAGACTTCTAAAGATAGAATTCGTTCTAAGGGCAGGTATAGAACTACCACCACCTGTAGTCGAACTCTTACAGAAAATTAGAGCAACAAAACCCTCACCCTCAAATAGTAGGGTTCTCAAAGGGTGTTATGAAGATATCTGCCATGTATTTGATTTCAGGAGAGAATGCGATAAATCCGTGGACAACATTTGTCGACAATTGATACACTATAGCAGACTCAAGCTTCCCCATCCGCAAAGACTCCCAGAAGATGGTGCGATCCGGGACATGCTCCTGATTGAACTCATGACGCAACTTGAAATCCCTATACTTGAATTCCAAGAAGCTGATATTTACTTTACGATACAAACAGGGCCCCATCCATGGGATCTTGACTATTCTGAAACCACATGAGTCGGAATAATGGTGTCTGGATACAGACTGCTGATGAACAGACATATGGGGTACTCTGGGGTGGTCTCCCAGCCAAGCTTCTGCCTCAATTGAAAATCTGAGACTCCACCCAGCAGGATGCTGTCCAGTTCCCTCCCTGCTCATGAATATATGTGTGTTGTCAACCATAGAAGTCTTTCTGACAAAGATGGCCTTATTACAGTCCAGCTGAGCGACTTGGCTTATGAGTTCACAATTGTAGATATCGGCACAATTATTAGCCTGGCGTATCTCACCCCGAACCCAGACTGCCACTGGCTTGTGAAATTCCATATAGATCTAAGGATGTTCAACAAGATCTATTGAAACCATGCACCCCAATCTTGAAGACGGATATTAGACTGTCTGAATATACACGGCAAATAGAAAATCAGCCAGTAACGCTGCCCTCTCCAGACATGGGATAGGCGATCACTGACATGTAGATAGAAATAGTTACACCAGATTAGTAATTAAAATCTTTATATTCAAACTATTACATGAGGGTGAAAGAGTGAGTCAAGCAAGATCCCCACTCAATCTATACCCAGGGCCATGGGCCTATTGCAATTCAGATATCAGAAGGACGACTAGAGGTGCTCTGAATTGAACTACTCTTTGGGAGGTGGCAGGATGGGTTAAGCAAGACAAGCAACATCTGGACAGAGGATAAGGCATAGCATGCACCAGAGGGCTGCAGGACGAGATGATTGTGGGATGTTGTGTCCTGAGCCAACGTGGATCACAATACGGCGTCATCAGGCACAGGATGCACCAGACACCAAAACCAGATCTGCTACATCTGGATTAGATGCCTGCGCATCCAATGCGAAATAATCTTTTGCTGATGAATGATGAGTACGATTTGTACTGAGAAGACAAAATACCTACATTAATTCAAGAGCAGAGCACGTATCCATATATCAAGTGCGATAGGCTTTACATTTGCTTAAAGCTTTCCTTTTAACATACAACTAGGCTACCCATTATGACACGCTAAATTAGGATAAGTGTCTCTAAACCGAGGTAGATGATCTTTATTTAGGAACTTTAGAATAAATGATTTTGGTCAAGTAATACCTGCTTTAGCATTATATGTTTATTGACTTAAAAGGAAAACCAAATAAGGAAAAAAAATGAAAACAAGTGGAAAAAGATACCGGAAGAAGAAAGGAAAACACAGAAAACATTCTATTTCACTATCGCTTTGCTGGAGCTATGATCTGCATGAGAAGGGATAGGCATGCTGAATGCTGAGGATGGTTTTCTATTCTCCATATTGCGACTAGTTTGTCTTCTCCAATACTCGGGAAGCCAATACGAGTGATAGTGCTGTCATCGACCACATTTGTCGCAATTACAATTTGAGTGACAAAGTGGCGGAAGAAATTTCTAGCACTGTCACAGGTCTTGGGAATTACGGCCGGCCACATGTGAAAAAATAAGGGGATGGCCAGGGATGGCGGAGGACAGCGTGGGGCTGCAGACAAACTATGAGTGATATATGATGATGCTATATGACTAACAACGATGAACGATGTGTCTGCAAGAAAAAGAAGGTTAAATAGATTATCAAGTGCTTCAAGTATTAAGATAAGACTGAACCAATCACTCCACTAGCTTTATTTTCTCTTTAAAATGCTTCCATAAGTCTTTTGCTTTAACTAGAGTCGCGGTTGTGATGTTGTAAGAAAGCGAAACAGCGGATGCAACCGCAGTTGACTCGCAGCACAATGTGTCGTATTTGCCACAAGAGTTACCGAGAAAAGTCAATTGACCCTCTCAGATCCGGATATATGCAAACAATATCAGAACTTTCTGATGGCGATAGTTCTGGTGCATATTCCTGCGGGTGGTTTTTCAGTTCTAATTTGGAAAGCACTTTTGACTTTTGTTTTCTTCTTAAAAATGTAACAAAAAACACCACAGGGGCCTACAGGGCCTCGTGGGGCGTTCACTCCTACCTCAATTTGCCCTAGTCCATCTAGTCACTCGAAAAAGACGGACTACCACTGGCGCTCAGTCCAGTCCTACCTCCAGGACGGACAGACAGGACGGTTCAGAACACTGTAGCTCACTGATCATGGTAGATGTCAAATGCAGAATTCTTGATGACAGAAAGGAGAATTTTGAGGTCGCTCAGATGCTTGGAGGCGGAGAATTTAGACAGGTGGCCTCCAAGCCCCTATACCCTATCCCTGCAAGTGGATACGAGTCCTACTTTGGGCTCTTCCAAGTCCACTGAGGGAAAATCTGAGTTCTGACTCCATATAGACCTGGTTTGGAATGTGGCCATGTTCATGTTCCCAAGATGAAGCAGGTCACACAAGAGTGTTCGAAGGAGGTTCATTAATAATAGCAACAAATTGCCTTGGAGTACGATAGGTGACATGTTTGGATATTCAGTCAAGGGTTAGAGCTAGGTGGACGGGAGTACGGGAAGTGTTCGTGTTGTCATTGTGAGACGGCATTAGATGAGCAGGTGCAGCTGAGAGGGGAGAACCAATGGGGGGAATGAGAGCTGGAAGGCTTGAAAAAAGGCTACAGGAGATGGAAAGGAGAGATTGGTTGGTAGAGTAGAATAAATACACGATTTAAAAAACAGAAAAACAAAAGCGAGAAAAAAAGAAAAAAAGAAAAAAAGTTGGATGATGGGCTCGTGCCCGTTAAGGCGCAAGTTTGTGGGTGGTGCTTGGAAGTTCCATCAAAAAACACGCAGTAGGCTAATAGTAGGATTATTTCGTGGCAAGGGAACTCTGTAGCCAGAATAGGTGTACATTTATTTCTTGTTATTCACAGTTAGGTTATTTAACCAGGAGTTTCTCTTTTTTCACAGGTTAATATATTGGAAAAAAAGTATCAATTAACAGTCAATACCAAAGGAGATAACAGTAATTTACATACCACTGATATTCACCTTGTAACTAGAAAAAACCTTTTTAAACCTCAATATCTCTATTAAAACTTGAGGTATTTCCATTTTCTCCCTATTAGCCAGTAGAGAATCATCTACTCTTTCACCTAACGGAAGTAGAATTATTATGAGACCTGTAGTCGAAAAATCCTTTGTTGGTTGAAGGTGGACAGTATTTTCTCGGCAGGAACGCTCCAGCCCCCGAGTTCCTTCGCTAGGACGCGATAGTACTAAAGAAGGCATTTTCACACAAGACAGGAATTCTATCACCTATTGACTAGAGATTCTGTGTGCGCGAAAGTATTCCCATGGGGCCTTGCTGGGGGACTGTTCGGGGAGTGTGGCTGTGTGAGAGGAGGACTGTAATGCATGCTCAATGTAGGGGTGTTTTTCTTAGAACACAAGGTTTATTCCACTGGTAAACCTATATTAACAGTTCAATAACCTTCTAGCGGGCGCTGTACAGTACAGGAAAAACAATAAACTAATCATAAATAGATGCTTGACCCACCCCTGCCAACACCCCCAACACCCGCAAGGCGTAAACCCATCCCCGCCCACTCTCTATGCCCCGCAACATGTAAACTCACCCCCCCCCGCAGCAGCTCCAGCAATCACGCCTACAAATCTTGTGGGCATATCCTCATCTTGTCTTACGGTTTTGACTCCCACTAAAATATTCCTAATTCCAACATTGAGCTCTCTATAGACACCTAAAGGACTCCAGGTCCCAGGTGTCCTGGGAGTCTTTCTCAGGCTGGGGGGAAGGGCGCCCGTCCTTTGGAAAAGACTACCACCTAAGAGGGTGACTGTAGGTCTCAACAGTGCTCGACCGATCGGTAACTCCCGAACGGTACCTGCTGTCCAAGCCCGTCAATATAGTCCTCAGCCGTCACCTGCAGTCCTGATCGGTTACCTGCAGGGCCAGCCCATCACCCGGTAGCCCCCCCTGTCACACGGAGTTATCCGGCGAATTGCCCCACTTAAGACACCTAGAGTCCTCGCCCGCCCATCCCGTCCGTCTCGGGCGGTTACCCGGATGGACGCCAAGCTACCCGTCCGTCCCGGCAACCTTTCAAGTACTACCGTTAGTCCCGTCTAGGCCCGAAGACAGGCGGACTGAACTCTTGGGTTCGTTGGTTATGATTCGCTGGCCCGGGGAGAAGATTGGATTTTCAAAACTTTGGGCAGAAGGGTTAAGCTTAGTTAAACCATCAGAAAATTCGACAATGGGATAGGGGAGGAAGGGAGGGAAAGGAAAAGGGGAGACACTTGCCCAAAAGGAATAGGTCATACGAAAATAAAAAAAACACTGACAAGGCTGCCTTAGCCGTAATGCTTATTGTTATGAGATCTGAATAGAGAGATAAACTGGTTCGCAGATGAGGAAGGTCAAAGAAGTCAAGGAGGAAACATGTGTATATTGATCGGATGCGTATCGTACTTGCTTATCCTCAGAATCTACGGCCGGACAGAGAGTTTATATACAAGAAAGAAAGACAATTTGCATCCTCCTTGGACGTATCAATCTAACAAGAGATGCTACCGGAACAAGAGAACCGGTCCTGTTCTTCGCTCTCTATTCCAATCTTCCATCGCATTCCTCTCCGATCCATGCCGGCCATTCCTCCGAATTTGCACCATGATATACTAACTTAGGATACCCCTTCCTCCTGAAAGGTTTGTAATGCATGACAAAGAAAACCACTAATGCACAAGTAACTAGATAGAAAAAAGCACAAGGAAAAAGGTTCTTCTGTTCGAAGTGATCACAGCTGAATTTCAACATGCCCCCTGAGTGGTGATTCACTCAGATCCGGTCTGAGTTTCCTCACTATCAACATTCAGTTTCTGAAACTTGCTATTCCCGTCTTCCAACGATGGGCCTAATCCAAGGCGGAGAGTATGTTTGTAAAACTGTGCACGGGGGAGAGGTTTGGTAAAATGGTCGGCGGTCATCTCGTGCGTAGGACAGTAGGAGAGTTCGACAGAGTTTGTTTCAACATGTTGCCGGATAAAGTGAAACTGAATGTCAACATGCTTTGTCCGAGCATGATACTCAGGATTATTAGTTAGTGCGATTGCTCCTTGATTGTCGTATTCTATCTGCTGGATCTCTCTCTGGTCTTTTAATGCCCTCAGATCGTGTAGTGGTTGTTGAAGCCACAAGGACTCTTTCACCCCCTGTGTTCGTGGCATGTATTCTGCTTCAGTTGAAAACAGAGCAACACTGGGTTGTTTGTTGCCTGCCCAAGATACTGCCGCTCCATTGATGAGAAAAACATGACCACCAATTGATTTCCTATCTTCACCCGCCCTTCAATCTGCATCCGTATATCTAGCGCAAAGTCCACTGCCATATATGAGGCCTAGTCTTTTGGTACTGGAGAGATACCGAAATATTCTCCGCACTGCTGTCCAGTGTGTGGCTCCGGGGTTGGAATTTTGTTGGCTAACCGCAGATACCGCAAAAGCAATATCCGGTCGCGTTCCTATCATCGCATGTATCAGCAATCCAACGGCAGACTGGTAGCGCTTGCGATTTGCTGTGTCCGTTTGTTGGTCGGGTGCCGATTTGAGGAGTCGCACATGTGTGTCTGCTGGCGTGCTAACAGTTAAGTAGTTAAGCATTCCATATGGTTCAAGAATTGTCTGGATATATCTCTGCTGCGAGAGGTGCAGCATACCAGTATCTCGATTGCGCCTAATTTCCATTCCAAGGAATGTCATTAGTGGCCCCAGATCCGTCATTTCAAACTCTTCATGTAGGAGAGTTTGAATCCAGAGAACATCCTCAATGCTTGGAGCCGTAATTACTAAGTCGTCAACATAGAGGAGTAAGATAACTTTAAAGAACCGATGAATGTATACGCTGTGATCTTGTTCACTTCGCTGAAATCCGTGGTCAAGGAAGAAGTTGTTAATTCTACCATACCATGCTCGCGGGGACTGCTTCAGTCCATAAATCGACTTAACCAAGCGGCCAACCATTGGGTCTCCGGCTTCCAGAGTGCTGGTTTCAGTGTAAAGACCCTCTGGGATATCCATAAACACTATCTTATCTAACTCGCTCTGGAGAAACGCTGTCTTTACATCCATGCCCTGAAGTTCCCAGTTGATTTCACAAACTAATGCTAGCAGAGTTCGCAGACAGTTGAACCGCAAAATGGGGGCAAACCTTTTGTTATAGTCGATACCTTCTTTCTCAGTATAGCCTTTAGCGACAAGGCGAGCCTTGAAGCGCCCGTCGTCTATGCGCTTAAAAAGCCATTGGCAGCCAATTGGTTCGCGGCCAGCGGGCAGTTGTGTAAGTACCCAAGTCATATTCCGTATTAGAGAGTCAACCTCCAACTCCCAAGCTTCATGCCACTGCTTGCGATTCTCGCTTCCAAGAGCCTCTTCCAAGGTTTGTGGCTCTTCAACATACACAACCATAGCCCGTCCTGTGTTTGCGCTAGTTGCTTGTTCACTATTCCTTTGTCGTCCAGAGCGTCTTGGTTGGACTTGGCTAACTGTTTGTTTGCTAGCCCTAAGCACTGCAGCCAGTGGTCGAACAACTATGGTATCACCACAAAACTCTTCTAAGTTAGGGTAATGGCTACCCAATTCGATTATCGATGATTCCGGAACCTCGCTAATTCTCCTTTCTTCTCCTATCTGCTAGTCTTGAAGATCCGGAAGCTCTATTTCGATCTCACTGCCGGTTTCAACAGTGTTCGAAATCTGCTTTATTACACTATATTCATTGATTATAACATCTCGCGAGCACTCAATCCTTTTAGTTGTCAGGTTAAAAAGGCGGTGTGCTCTGCTTCCAGCTTCCTCCTCATACCCAAGTAAGATGCACTTGACTGTCTTAGAGTCCAACTTTCCACGCTTTTCTGTTGGTATATGGGGATATGTTATAAAAAATACAGGCTGAGGGGACGGAGAAAATGTGTAAAATAGTTGAGAGAGATAGACTAGAAGAGGGCAATTCGATTGGGTACAAGATAGACGTTCAATTTCGCATATCATTTCTAACTACATGATCAGGGCCTTTTAAGATAGAATCTGTCTGCCCTAATGCCATGACCGTGTGGGTGAAAATCTTTCACTTCCTACACGGAGGAAGAAAATTTTCTCCGACTGAAACAAGAGAAAGGTTTGAGCAGCAAGGAGAAAACAGTTTCAATGAGAGTAAGAAAGGTGCAGTAGGGTGTTTCATGAAAGAGCTAATAGGAAAGAATAAGGTTCAAACGATATCGAGTAGACGGGGACAAAATTCCAACATATGTCACTGACCAAAAAGTCCTTAGGTGTGCGAGGCTTGATTTCTTTCCGTCCCAACACTCCAGACGAGATCTGTCAAGATGCGATCGAGAAGGCAGTCAGTTATGAATGTACGCTGCTGTTGCGACTGCGAATACCCAAAACGCTTTGTCCAATCCTGCCTCTTCCAGAATACAACGCGCTGACTCCATTAAGGTTCTATTGGCCCCCTCTGCCAATCGATTATGACTGGGACTATAAGGAGGACTAACACTATCGCTAATCCCATTCGCACGTAGGTAGGATTTGAATTGCAGTCCCATATACTCGCCACCATAGTGGCTTCGCAATCTATTTATCTCCCATTCTGCTTCTTTCTCAGCACGAGCCTTGTAAGCCTGAAAAGCTCTCATCGCTTTACTCTTGGTCTTCAGAAGGGTTACTGCGATGCGGCCACTTTTCTCGTCTATAAAGGTAATAAAATATTTTTCTCCATTGATTGTGCTGCCCTGGATTGGCCCACAGATATCAGTATGAACTACCTCCAGTAGTTCATTTGCTTTGTCTCTTGAACCGGTTATTGCTTCTTTGTTGTGGCGGCCACGAGCACAGGTTTCGCAAAGGTTCTGTTCTCCGCTAATTTCCTTGGCAGTTTTGATTTTAAAGTCACTAACTCTTGGTTGGAGATAGTGGTTCGCCGCTTGGTCAAGAGTCCGGTGTCCAAGCCTCTTATGCCAAACAGTAACTGTTTCCGGTATTGGTTTGTTTGATGCAAGTCCCAGGTGAGCCATTTCGAACTTATTTTCATCTTGTAGTTAATACAAGTTTCCTTTTCGTTTTCCCTTCAAATAGTCTTGTTCCTTAGATATCGTATATATTGTCGATCCAAAGCTGACATCGGAGCCAGCATCAATAAGCCGTCCAACGGATATAAGATTTCCACCTACTCGGAGTACAAATAGTACACCAGATCATACAAGAGATCCGATCCCAATATCCCCCATTCCAATGGCTTCGATCAGGGATCCGTCGGCAATCTCTATTTCTCGGTATGGAATCTCTTTGTAGGTACCACTAAGAAACATCTCCTTCCTGTAGCACAAATGCTGAATCACTCCTGAATCGATTGTTCAGTCCAGTCTACCCTGTGTTGTACTTGTACTTTCGGCGATAGTACAAGGTAGGCCACTTTGATCGCCGCGTGATTACTGGTTGGCCTCCTTCAGCTCGTCTGACTTTTTCTGGTAACAATCCCTCCTCCAATGCCCATCCTTTTGGCAATAGAAACATTTACCCTTTCCTTTTGGTTTTCCTGCCGATTTGTTAAACCCAACAGCTTTTTTCAGAGCTTCCAAAACTAGAGGTATGTAGTGCCCTCATTCTGCCTCTTCCTCCACCATGTCTACCCCCTCCTTGTCCATGTGTCGGATCTCTGACAGTGAAAGCAGCTGCCGGCGAACTCTCCTGTCCACCTTGATACCCCTTTCGTACTGCCTGTCGGCGTGCAGTTTCCTGTAGGAGCCGACCATGAAAGGTATCGAATGACACTTCCTCTTCCCATAACTGGAGTGCCATAATGATTGGTTCATACAATTCTGGATGGCTGAGCCTCAACAGAGTCAGGAGTTTGTTGATGTCCATACTCTTGCCCGATGTTGAATGGCTCTCCACCTGATTGGCCAATTCCCTAGACTTGTTTAGATGTTCGGCCATGTCGTCTCCTTCCATTATGCGCAGTGTCCAGAGTCGCTCCATGAGTACCATGCAGCCGCTTGAGACTATTCCTTGGTGTACTACCTGTAAGGCGTCCCATGCCTCCTTTGCCGTACTGCATTCCTGAATATGGGTAATTTGGGAGTCTTTAACATTCAGAGTCATGAGGGTAAATGCAGCATTGGCCCGTGCCACCTCTTTACTATGATTCTTATCAACCTCCTCTTCAATAGCTGTAAGCAATCCCTTCTCCTTAAGGATTCGTACAATTCTGAACTTCCAAGCCTGGTTGTTAATTTTGCCAGCAGCCATAGAACCATCGACCTTTTCAATGGATTGGGTGAGGGACGTTGTGGCTGCTGGAAGTGCGGTGGCAGGCAGTGTGGTTGAAGCTGATAAGGATATCATGCTCGATATTTAGAGTATAAGCCAAGGAGGAATTGGTATCAGGGCAGGTACTTGAAGGAGCTGGTGTAGTGCGCTTTAGATTGTGCAGACCGGGCTCATAACCTATTGTTATGAGATCTGAATAGAGTGATAAACTGGTTCGCAGATGAGGAAGGACAAAGAAGTCCAGGGGGAAACATGTGTATATTGATCGGATGCGTATCGTACTTGCTTATCCTCAGAATCTACGGCCGGACCGAGAGTTTATATACAGGAAAGAAAGACAATTTGCATCCTCCTCTGACGTATCGACATAACCAGAGATGCTACCGGAAGAAGAGAGTTCCGGTCCCGTTCTTCGCTCTCTCTTCCAAAATTCCATCGCATTCCTCTCAGATCCTTGAGGGCCATTCCTCCGAATTTGCACCATGATATACTAACTTAGTATACCCGTTCCTCCAGAAAGGTTTGTCACGCATGACAAAGGAAACCACTAATGCACAAGTAACTAGATAGCAACAAGTACAAGGAAAAAGGTTGTTCTATTGGCACTGATCACCAGAGAATTTCAAGAATGATCAGCACCAGGGTTTCCAAGCGGTCAGTACAGACTATCAGGGTTCCGGATAGTGCAACCAGGCAGGTCCTGACCAGGAGACCGACAGGTCAGTCCAGAATGGAGGAGGAGAATGGACTTGACCGAAATATTCGGTCAGGTCAAGTCCAGTCAAGTCAAGGACCTGTCTATTATGGATCACTGCCGAATCAAAGCAGCCGTTGCAATGACATGGTTTAATACATATGATAGTCCTACGCTGTTGAGTTCGCCTGGCAGTTATAACAACCCGCCATGGAAAAGTTATCCTACAGTCGCTTGATACTCCACTGAAAATAAAGCTCTGTCAGACTGATCCCATATTGGTTCTTAGTCGTTTTCGTCTAACCGAAATTCCAACATCGGATATCACTCGAGTTACGGAGTCTGATCCTGTCTAGTCTAGTCGGTTGTCTTGCTATTCACTCCTCTGTCGGTCAAATCTTTATCCTCTGACTGGACTTGACTATCACTGGTCCATGTAGTGCAGACTGGTCCAGCTCTGGAAAATCGGGAATCTTGGCCAAAGACTGGCCACATTCTATCACTTGGTCCTCCCAGTCCGACCAGGTCCGGTCCAGTTAGTTCCAACAATCAACACACTCCAGTCAGTTCGATTTCTACCTTCAGACTAGGCATGACTTTGACTGTAGTGACTAAGTCCAGTCCAGTCCTCCGGCGACCATGCGGAACCCCGCTGACCCTGGTCCAGAGCATGGGTCGGCGTTCCGGCCAGTGCAGCCGTGCTTTTGACAAGCCTGGGTCAGTCTGGCTTAAATTATTAAGGGCCGCCAAAGCCTGCAGGCCTCCAGGCAACCGCCAGGTCGAGAGGTAGGCAACCCAGGCCAAAGCCCACAGATGCCCATGCAAAGCCCGTAGATGCCTAGGCAAAGCTGCAAGATGCCCAGGCAACGTGCAGATATCTTTGAACGGCCTGCAGGCTTTTAACGGCTAATCACGCAGAGGATCGAAATAGAATATTGAACTTACTTCACTATTTGTAGATTTCGCTTACGACGCGTAAATGTCCTCTTTGCGAGTACTAATCAACAACGATTGTCTTCATATCCACACAATGAGACAATGACTTCCTTCGGCTCTTCACTTTGCATAATTATTTAATCATTTGGGCTCGCTTAGCTGGGATTGCGCTACAATTAAGACTTGATAAGCTTGAGGGTGCCACTCTCTGCTATACAGCTGAATATTAATATTGAATTTATGTTGTCTAGTTCTAGTACTCGTAATTTAATGTTAACCGAGATACTCCCTCTAGCCTTATTTTTACTAAAGTTTTATCTCCCAAGTATGATCTTATTAATATTATGTAACCGCATCCCATAAGGTAGCGGTCTTGCAGAAGGGTATTGGTATTAACTCTAACCAAACCGGTGGTATAAACGAGATCAAGTACCAGTGATGCCAACAAGTAATTGAATAGACTCTATTACTGTTATCGAAACTACTAAGCGAAGGCCAAGTGCTTTGAGCCTCTGTGAAGCTCAAAGATTCTCGAATCAAACGGAATAGAAGATAACTGTTCAACAAACACTATTGAAAACTGTGTCTCTCGAAGTGTGATCTCTCTAAGTCCAGACAGACACAGGTATTTTGTAACTTGTATACATGTTCCGGTAACTGTATACAGGAGCGGAGTGCAGGATTTTCTATGTTTAGTTTGATTACTTTGCTCACATTGTTTAGTTTGATTGTTTTATAGCCCCGGAGCTATATTAAGGCCCGGTAGCTTGTGTTAAGTTTAGTTTTGCATGTTTGTTGTTTTATTTAGGAACACAAGTGAAGGAACGGTCATGTAAGCTGATGATAGCATTGAGGCAGTGTTATGACTCTTAGGTTTCATGTGGGATCACAGGACATGCAGGGCAAGGTGCACTGCCCGGTAATGATCGTGGTTGCAGGATATCTGATTACTATCGCTCTGAGAGAGCTCTTGTATTTAAACTCATCTCCTGGCTAGCAGGAGAACGGCAGACTTCAGCAGACTCTTGATTTATGAATATACTTGGTTGAACGGTGATCGCCGAGTTCCACTTGCCCTTTAACTATTATCTCTCTTTATTCTCGAGCTCACTGAGGACTCCCTTAGATCTAGCGCTTGCCGGTCAACCACTAGCCCTCTATTGTACCTTTTCGATAGACAGGAGTAAACCTGTTACATTTTTTTCACCTCAGCAGGTGAATTCAAAGGTCTTCAGGACAGAGGACCGCCAGGTTGGATTGATCACCCTTCCTATATCTTGATAACTAGCTACAAGCAGGAGCGGCAGGGACAGAGTTCCCGGCTCGGGTGCTGCATTCACAATTGCAGAAAGAAGCAGGAGTACCACAAGGTCCGGCAGGACCTACGGACGCTCTACACAGACACCACAGACACAAGAGCCTACACCAGGCCCATCAGAACCACAACCAGAACAATCAGAACCTGAAAGCCCACTATCAGAGAGTGGCCTCCTTCCAGGAGATCTCGATACAGACTCAGAAGAAGAAAGACCCACACAATAACTTCTCCAAAGAGCGGCCCAACGCCAGGAGCTCGAAGCAGAAGAGCTAGCAGAAACTGTAACAAGAGCAGCGGCCACTCTACCCATACAACATTCCCCACCTCGCCCTGGGATATCAAGAAGCCAAAGCTACCTAGGAACAGTGTTTGGCTCGCTGGCTTCCGCATTTCAAGCCTCCAGAGACCAGACAACTCCTGGAGCATTCTCAGACACACTTGAAAGAGCAGAAAGACCACGAGGCAGGCAACCCCCTGAACGTCCAGGACCGCCACCTCCACCTCCTCCAGAACCCGAAACAGCCACTGTGGCAGACCCTCCTCCAGCCAGAATACCGCCGCCTAAGATACCAGCACCAGCTAAGTTTAGTGGTGATGGCGATGACCTTAAGCCAGACAAACTGAAGCGATGGCTCTTATCAGTTGAACGATACCTATCCAGACACCATATGACCGAAGCCAATACACCAGACATAGTGGATTGGTATGGCGGTCTTACAGAAGGCAGAGCAGAAGGAGCCTTCCTTACATTCATGAAGGACAGAGAATAACCTCCTACCCTTGAAGAATTTATCAATAAATTCAAACAGCTTTTCGAATCCTCTACCAATACAGATGACCTGTACCGAAAATGGCAGAAAATACACCAGAACTCCGGCTGACAGCCAGGACGCATCACAAAGTTTGTTGGCGATCTAGAAGACATCAAGGCAGCCCTACCTGATGAAGCAATCACAGACTATGTCTACAAACAGAGATTTCTCGATGCTATGGATACAAGGCTTCGTGGAAATATTGAACCACAGATTAGACCCACAGACACCATGAATGATATCATAGCTCTAGCAGAACGATTCGACGCTACCATGTATAACACCGGAGTATACAAGAGCACTGGAGGAAGCTCAAGCTCGAGTAGCAAGCCACCCAAACCAAAGAATACCTGTACCTATCGAAAACCCGCCGCTATCAAATCCGAATACAAAGGAAAAGCCCCAGCAAAGAAGAAGACCTATACCAAGAGTAAGAAGCCCAGCAAGGCTGAAATGGACCGCAGAAAGGCCGAAGGAGCCTGTTTCTACTGTGGCGAAAGCGGACACATGGCAAATGAATGCCCAAAGAAGGAAGTAAAAACCAACCATGTTCGCGCCTCTGAGGACACAGAGGATGAAGAATCTGAAGCAGAATCTGTCAGTAGAGAAGAACTGAACGAAGATGGCTCAGTCCTGTCGTTCAAGACCACTGTGGGCATACCACTTAAGACCCAACCCATCAAAGCCCTCGAATTTACAATTCTCATCAATGGGAAATCCGCCAGAGCCCTAGCAGATACAGGAACGATTGGCGGAACCCTAATTAGCAACAGATTTGTCACCACAAACAACATCCCTTATACAGC
>Ga0307509_10003207_pt1 | contig 25302 bp, 33 predicted proteins | sample 10_EM_MG_FD_202245 | JGI IMG/M metagenome (GOLD analysis project Ga0307509, IMG submission 202245) | Populus trichocarpa ectomycorrhiza microbial communities from riparian zone in the Pacific Northwest, United States - 10_EM | ecosystem: Host-associated > Plants > Roots > Unclassified | place... | reverse complement strand
CGATGATTTTGTTGTGTGTACAAACAATGCTGTGCCAAACTCACTCATTGTTATAACACATGATTTGACCCAAAACATGTTTTGAAATCAAGAATTTTACAAACAACGGCCTGCCAAACAGCCCCTTGGCTATGCTATATGTTAAACTCTCTGTGATTCCCTTTTATTTGATTAATTTTTGAAGAACAAAATTTGTAGTTGTCTGCCTTTGTGGTGGTTGGCTAAACTGGTGCATTCTGTAAGAAAAACCGAGTGGGCGTCAGTTTCTTTTGTAGCCAAGTTATTACAGTACGGGCACTGCTGGGTGTCAAAATAAAGTGAACACTTGTGCCTCCCAGCCAAATGCCCCAGCTTAATACCAGCAATTAGTACGATATGGAGAAGACATTTCTGGCCATAGCATCAAGGTCTTTATATTGTATCTCATGTGGCCCATATATGACATTCCGCAACACGGTTTGTTGGAGATATTTTGTAGTGTGAGGGAACTTTATGGAGCTGATTGAACCCATTGTCACCCCCCCCCCCCCGAGGGGTGGTTCATTCATTGTAGTTGAAATTGCAAGATCGGATTTCTATTCCATAGAGGGAAGCGGGACTTGTGTTATACTCTAGAGTTTTTAATTTTAAAATTTTGACATAGAGTGAGGAGTTGTGACCGCTACTCGAATGTCTTCAGGATGGGCCAATGATGGCCAAGTGCACCTTTCCGTGCAGAAGGGGGGCCATTGTACCATAACCAATGGCTCCTGCAGGCTATAGCGCAAACTTTCCAAACTTATAATAGCAATGACAACTTCTGTTCAAATGTCGGGTGCGCAACACTCGAACACCTTATCATAGATATCGCATTCGCACGATACTCCGGCAGTTGGCAGCGGCAGATGGATGGCTAAAGGGGGGGGTCTTCTGTAGCTGTAAACCAGCTCCCATTTTCTTTCTTACATCCCCCGGAGGTTCCTTCTTTCATTCCGTGTTTTATCTCGGGTCGTACCCAAGATCTTCTTCAGAGGGCCCACAACAGAACCCAGATTGAGGTTGCAAAATCCCTCTCAATAGCGCATCCTGCAAAACATTCCGAGTGAAGGAGCCCACAAATCTAACTTGAATATTTGGCCCGTAGCTAAGAGCGCCGCCATCTTTACCATTCCATAACGTAGATCTCCTTTGGTCATAGCCTACCATACGAGTACACTTTATGTCTTTAGGAGCCAACAGATCATGTGCATGATCCTAGAGACCCTCTGAAAACGTCAAACAGGATCAGGATTACACAGCCACCTGATCCAACTTCACGAACTCTGTTAGACACTACCAGGACGCGCTAGGCAATAATTCTTGTATTACGTTCTCGTATGCGAGTAGACTACACTACTGATCACAAAGAAGGAGGAAGTTATGATGCAAGTCTCACCCTTTCTGTCTTATCGGGGTGGTTAATTGTAACTCATTGACCATACCGGTAATAGATGAATTGCCCAATAGGGGATTCGTTTTTCTAATGACCCTTACATGAGGAGTGTCGTTTGGTGCGAAGTTTTTAGAGGGGATTCTACTTGCAGTAATGCCTTAGATCAAGGGTTTTCTTTGCTGGGGAAAGTACTAGTACTGGTAGAGTGGGAATGCCTTGATGATATAACGAGTCATGGTTTGCACGAATGAAGAGCGTCATATCATCCCCGAGGATTCAAAGCCTGTTTCCCAATCTAGTTCTGCCTCACGGATACAAGTAGCAGAAGTAAGCTGGAGGCTCACCCAACACAAAATACGTCTTTGGGTATGGGAAATACTTGCAAGCCTGGAATCGAGATGATCATCCTTGGGATCACGGGGGAAGAGCCTCAGGCTTGGCTGACGTATATTGAAATTGTGTCATCACAGAACGCGTCTTCCCTTCTTCCAAGTTCTATCACGAACGAATACTACTTTGTGGGAAAGCCACCAGGCTTATCCATTAGATAACCCTAAGTTTCGTGAAGCCCCCTAGGGGGGTTTTGTTCCTATAAAGCGCCAGAAGAATCCCAACCTGAAGTCCCCTCACCAACAATCAGGGCGCTTTCTATTGATACTTGACCACTTCAAACAAACACTACTTTACACACTCAATACTCTCTTCAAACAATAAACAAACTCCTCAAAATGTCTGAAGCTGGAAATAATCAGCCCTCCACTCTTGGGTCCTACGCGGACAGCGGCATTGCGGCTGTTCAGAGTGTCGTCGGCAGTTTGACTGGTAAATATTATCGTGGCTCCTGAATATTGACCACCGTCACTAACCTGAAACCTAGGCAACCCTGTTGACCAACGCCAGGCTGAAGACAAGAAGACTCAGGCGGAGCTAGAACACGATGCCTCCCATGTAGCCGCCAAAGCTGGACCTTTCAATCTCTCCTCCTCCGGTGCAGTTACTGTCGACAACAAGGACCGCCGCGACGGAAAGGCTGATCAGATCATTGGAAGCGGCAAGGAATTCGTCGGCAATGCCGTTGGATCCGATAGTCTTAGACGCGAGGGCAGGGATCAAAATTCCGAGGGTCAAGGGCGTGAGGCTGCCGGACAGCTTAAAGATTATACCTCGGGAGTTGGTAAGCCATAAATATACTCTACTTCACTACTGTGGGGTATTACCTGCACGGAATGTGCTAATTATCGGTGAAGCCAACAGAGTTACCGGAACCGTTGGGGCTGCTGTTTCTAGTCTGACTGGAAATACCCAGGCACAATGCTAGTTTCCCGTATTCTGCGCACCCTTCTATTCTAGATCTTGCTAACTCGGATACAGCTGACTTTGGGGACCAACATGATAAGGGAAAGACTTCCCAGCGCGGCGTCGAGGCGGACATCAACTGCGACTGATAGCCCAGAGGAGTTTCATGTGCAACGGCCCCTACGGGCTCTTTGTTTTCTAGTCTCTTGGGATTAGAGGCTAACTGCTTTTTTCCGTTCATTCGATACCCCAACTATTACGTTTTACTGTAAAATTAGCCAACTTTCATTCAACCATTGATCCCCTATTATTATTCATCGTTATTTGTCCACCTATTCGTGTGAGCCAGGGGAAGAGATGGTGGTGATTCGTGACGGACGTTACATTCTAATTCGAGTGACCGATACGGCGCTTGGGTAACTTAGTAAACCTCGGGAGCTCTTTTGATATCATCCAAATCCCTGCGGAAACAGGAATTGATTTTTTTCTCCTTCAGATTTCTGTTGGCATTCCCAAGCACAATAGTAATCGCTAGTGTGCCATTATATCACCGTAAAAACCTGAATAATTGGACGGTCTGCTGGAAGGAAAAAAATAGGTGGGAGCCCGCACCCGATATTCGCTACTTGGAAACATTTTCAGACCATAACAAGATGACAAATTAGGAACATTTGACATCCTCGAAGGATCTCTCAACCTAAGGTGATCCCCAAAAGAGTTCCGATATTTGCCGTGAACATAATCAAAGTAGAGTAAGAGTGTACTAGGGTGGGGGAGTTAATCCGCCGTATCGGTCAAACTAGCTTAGATACCCCTCCTAACAAATGAAAGCGACAGTGAAGAAGGGTTCAGGGAACTTCTCTTTTACAATCAGTAGACTACTCGAAGGCCCAGATTCATAGAGGAAACCACGACCCCCCGTTGGATAATTCACTATATTTGCAACTATGTACGGGACGATACATTTGGAATATTCACGTACTGACCCTGGCATCCGAATCCTTTACAGAGGAGTACTGGTAGCAAGGAAAAACCTGCAGTAGTAGAATGCCAGCTCAGAAATTCTGTTGTATATGCCTCCAACTACCGGTAGACATTCCATAATTACAAGCAGAGAAGTTCTATCCCGGCTTAAAAAAACAAAAAAACATACGGGCCCGAGAAGACCAGTTACAGAACTTCTCCAAAAGTGAAGTGGGGACACACCAACAACAACACCCCCCGCCGTCCTAAACAGCGCAGACTATGCATCAGAAGCAGGAGGTTCTCAAGGGGTAAATCGCAGATCTAGATGCAACGAGATGCGGAGGTACCAGAATCATAATAGGCGTAAATTTAGCAGCTACTGGCGATGACGTCTGGAAATCCTCGGGGTCAGAGCCTCAATCTGACAGAGGGAAACCCCCCCACTACTCGAGTAAACTATTTCTTACCCCGCCTTGCGGCTACCGTTTTAATCATCCCCCACCAACACCAACGTCAACCAACTTTCGAACAATTTTCCTAGGGAAATGCCTCGCGATCCACTTATCGGCCTCGTTGGGAAGCCGTCTAGCGGTAAATCTACAATGCTAAACTCGCTAACCGACGCCAGTTCAAAAGTTGGTAAGTATGCTGGGTCCTAAGTAGCGCCCGAGGAATATGAATTCAGCTAAACTGTGCCAACTCGGTGCCTAGGGAACTTTCCGTGAGTTGCTCCGAAAACCCCGCCCGTCTAGTTATACCTACTGCACATATTTATGCTCACCTCCGCAAGATTCACAACCATAGATCCCCAGAGAGCAATCGGATACCTTCAAGTCGTAAGTCTTTCTGCTTCACCTCTCAATCCAAAGCCCTAAATAAAGGAAGATCAGGACCTAAGATAGAAAAATCACCGTGTCATACCGTTTGAATCCAGGACTGCGCATGCATTCGATTTGGTAAATCAGACCAATGCAAACCGAACTACGGCTCTTGCAATAATGGCAAACGCTCCGTACCCATTGAGCTCCTCGACGTCGCGGGTCTTGTACCTGGTGCTCACGAAGGGAGAGGGTTGGGAAATAAGTTCCTGGACGACCTTAGGCATGCTGATGCGCTGGTTCACGTTGTCGACGTTAGTGGGACTACGGATGCTGAGGGGAAGAACACCAGAGGGTACGACCCATCTCAGGATATCGTCTGGCTGAGGGGGGAGATTTTGCAGTGGATTCAGGGAAATTTGATGGAGAAATGGTGGGTGGGCTCTTTCATGACAGTTTGAGGTTCTTGTGCCCATCTCTGATATGGTGTGTGAGATAGGGGATCAATAAAGAGGCGGCATGTAGCTCTGAGTGTGTTTCTCCCTCATTCGCATTCATTCTTGAGAGGATATTGCTTAACTTTGGTTCTCAATGGACAGAAGCTTCACCAGTTGATACTCTTCAGGGCCAGTTCTCCGGATATGGCTCTAATCAGGCTATGGTCGCCCGAACTTTAGACAAACTTCAACTAAAGACACCTCTGGAGAGTTGGGATCAGGGGACAATTGAAAAAGTGGTCAATGCGTTCACGGACGAGAAGTTCCCGACAGTTTGCGCCCTCAACAAGATCGACCATCAGGATGCGGATAAAAACATCGCCAAAATCGCTAAGCAGCAAGACCCAAATGCCATTGTGCTTACTAGTGCCATCTCGGAGGTCTTTCTGAGAAAGTTAGCGAAGCAGGGCTATGTCAAGTATGTTGAGGGTAGTGACTTCGTGGATACGAGGGAAGACCTAATCGCAGACGGCGATCCAGATGGTGGAGGATTGAAAGAGTTGGATGATAAACTCAAGGCGTTTGCTATCCTTACCCCCATAGCTTTATGGCTAGGTGCTGATAACTTGGCGCATGCAGGCGCGTGGAGAACTTGAAAGACATGGTCCTTTATAGATTTGGAAGCACTGGGGTTGTACAGGTCCTTTCTAGAGCTGCTCAATTACTCGGCCTAGTTCCTGTGTTTCCTGTGAGAAATGTGAATACTTTCTCATCTGGGGCCAACTCGACAGGTGTTTTTCGGGATTGTGTTTTGATCAGCAAGTACATACCCTTCTTCCATAAAACAGAGCATATCTAATACCCAGAACAGGAACTCAACTGTGAAAGACGTTGCAAGGAAGGTCATGGGAGATGTTACGATTGCTTACATAGAAGGTGTTGGAGGCACAAGGGTTGCTGAGACTGACATCGTGGAAGTTGGGAAAAACGATGTTTGTTTCGATTTCATCACCTTGCCAGTACTCCCAAGAGCTATTACTAACACATTAGATGGCAGATTTTGACATTCAAAGTCGGGAAGGCTTAATACCAGTACGGCCCTAGTCTAGTGGGCAAGGGATAATTCATGACTTTGTATGGAGAAGCTATTGTAATGTTAGAGAGGGCCTCGTACAGGGGTCATTGGTTTGAGTTTCGGGCCAGGCGGATATGGATATCGCCACTGATTTCGGGTATCGAGAATAAAGTTTCATGATCATGAAGGGACAAATACAGAAGTGATTGAGTCAGAAAGTTTGATAAAGAGAGAGTGGCACCTAATAATGATAAAAACCCATCCCAAGTACAGCACAATAAAGGTTACATTTAAATGAAGAAAAAAAGAGCAAGCCTGTACAACGTTTCGCACTTTTCTCTATAACTCCATCGACCCTCCGCAAAAAAAGAGCAAGCCAAAAAAAGGAAAAGAAAAACAAGACACAAAGCGCCGGCCTATGCTCCCACAAATGCGCCAAAGCTGTTCCACACGGGTGGGTAAACGAATGGCATACTCCCGCCCCGCTCATCTTGCATTCCCATGACCGGTGTGTTCTTGAACTCCTCCTCGGGCTCCGCCTTCTGGCCGCGCGTTTCCGCGAACATGGAGCTCTCCGCTTTCTCCATTATGTCGCGTTGCGATTGCTCGGGTTGGACGTTGAGTCCATGCTTCTGCTCCGTTGCCGGTGGCGTGGGGCGTTCGTCGTGAAGACGGGGTGTCTGCTGGGCAGTGGCCCTGGTGAAGAGAACAGCTGGAGAAGAACGGAGGGTATTGGAGATTGGTCTTCGAAGCATCGTTTTCTTTTTTCTATCTATCTATCTTTTCTTTTCTTTGTTTGTTTTCTCGAGTAAAAAAAAAAAAGTTTTTGGTCTTTATCTTTTGTTCGTGTGTGTAGTGTAGGTTGTGATGAGGACGATAAGGAGGAGGACGAGGACGATGATGATGATGTGGGAAGGTAAAATGGGAGGAAGGGGGGCAAAGGAAGGTCATTACCAAGTGAAAACAATTAGTATTTATACAAAAAAATTTCGTGGCTTGGTTCGGATTCTGTTGAGCTACGGTAAGCTATGACTGTCACGCTTCATATTATTATTTTTTCCTTCTATGACACCACCACCACCGCATAAGTCGTCCGAGGTGTGATGAGTTAAAACTTACTGTATCATATGTATGTATCATACTGTATCATACGGTACTGCGTACGAGTAGGTGGACTGGGTAGAAACTGTGGGAATGTCTAGACGAAGGGAGGAAAAGAGGAAGGAAAAAAAAAATGATATTATGACCTCGTGACGTCGGTCCATTCCGACTTTGGGAATGTTTGCCTCTTTTTTTTTTTCCTATCTCTCTATCTTTTTTTTTTTTTTTTCTTTGCTTGTCTGTCGCTGGCTCTCACTGGGTGTGTGTCTATGTGTGGGTGTGGGTGGCAACAAGGAGCAGGCAGAATGGGCGCCCCGGCAGGCTGCCGCACAGCAGCGCACATCACATCCACAAACGAACTGCAGGACCCAACAACCCGCCCGTGCTTTTTACCGTTCCTGCGCTTGATGCAGTTTACCGGAGGGATTCCATTGAAATTCGCGGCTTTTTTATTTTTCCTTTTCCGGGCCTTTTACTGATCATGATTCTAACTAATGATGGTTTGGAGGGAGGAAGAGGAGGAGGTTTTTTTTTATATTTTAATTCCGATAGATATGATATTTCGGGTTTAATTTTGGTTTTTATGGGCTTTTGTTTGGACACCGAGTGAGTTGTTTGTATAATATGCGGTCTTGTTGTTAGGTGCCAGGTTTTGAGATGCTGTTTTGGAGGGAGGGAGGGAGGGAGGTTTGGTGACTTGTGGTTTGTTAGGAAGATTTAATGACTCTTAAGGTTGGATAAAAGGTCTTTGGTGATAAGTTTATCGGTTAGATTTGTGTTGAGAGTTGAACTTTGTAAATAGGAAAAATGAGGGTTTAATATAAAAGAAGTTACCTTGGATACAAATAATAGGTAGGAATTATATGAATATTATTATAGGTATGATATTTAGTTTGATAAAGAAAAACTTTATTTGTGAATATATAAAGAACATCTATGTTTATGCTAGTAAATAATTCTTACTTGTAACTTATAGTTATACTAACTTCTAATATCACCTATTATATTAAGAAATATCAATTGCACTCTATTATAATATTTTAATAAGTACTCAGATATATTCTAGTATTTATCATAGATAAGAATTTATACTTAATACAATTGGAATAATAACTATAGTAGCAATTACTCAAAGTTTAAATGATAATAATATGATCATAATAAGTAGTAAAATAATAAATGATAAAACTTTTTCTTAGATGATAAGAAAGTTGTTAAACTAGAATAATAAAGAGGAATAAGCTTGATAGTAATAGCAATTATAATAACTAAAGTAGATTAGTTATTAGAATTATAAGTGTGTTTTAAGAAATAGTTTAAAGTAAGAAACACTAGCTAGCTTTACTGGAGTATGGTTAACTTCCAACTGGTAGATATAGTACACAATTTCTTTCACTTTAAAAGATGATTTATATATGGAATTTAGCCTCTTTCTAGACTTTATATCAAATAGAATGAAATTTAATATGGATTAATACCTTGATAACTTAGGGTGCTTTGTAGTTTTTTTTATTTAGAAATAATTGACTAGAACAAGATATTGCAAGTATTTTGTCACTCTAACCAATACTCGTATGTCTATTACTGTTTTATCATCCTTCATTTCACTTCTTTCATTCTTGTAACCATACTAAGTTAGCACTAGCAGATGACATGTATCACAGACGCCATTGGTCCAATACGGGGGACCCTAAGCCTCAGTTTCCCTACCACTTATCAAAAGTGTTGAATAATGAGCGCCTTATTTATTGAATTCTGTGATACGAAATTCGTACCCCCCCATTCCAGCCTCGTGACCTTCAAAACCGGGCTTCCACAGCAGCAGATGTGGACTCACTTAGCCGCAAAGGCTAAACAACCGGATGAAGTCCCTTCCCTTCCGTCGATTTTGAGCCAGTCGGAAGGGTCGGGCTTCGTTACTCATGTTACTCGGAATTGTAATTGAACGACCTTTGTGAATGCAGCTGCTATTTCATATCGCCAAAATCCAGCCCCTTCCCCTCGACCCTCGCGTCATGCAGTAGTGGTCAGGTTCAAAAGAGTGGTTCGGATACGAGTACTTGTATCTGGCAATATGCATCTCGAAGCACTGCTATTGTTACACAGCCGCCTCAGCAGCGAAGCAAGAAAAAACCCAACCCCTGCTTCATTTTCGGATACTTTATGCCAGATAAGATTTATGCTCTTCTCCCCTTGCTATCCGGGAATTGGTTCTGGTACTGGTACTGGTACTGCTGGCTACTGCTGCGAATTTAGAAGTACCACACAGGTAAAGTCACCGTGGGGGGGGGGGGGGGTTTAACATCCTCTTTAGGAATTTCGGAAATCTGTCATGGTAAGACAAGGTTAGGCATCGAAGCCGACGAGGTTTTGATGGGCTGAGTTAACTCAATGTAATAAATTTATCCCCCCGAGCAAAGGCTGGCGAATTGGCGATCCGCGCTATTGAAGTGCAGTGAGTGGTTGTAAAGGGTGTTAGTAACAGCGTTTGTATGGCTAGTAGTTATGTGATAAGAAGTTATGCATTACGCAGATTTGTTGTGGTGGAGTCATCAAATTTATTATAAGGAGACACCGCCAATCCAGGCATACGGCGGAGGTGGTGGAGGTGGTGGAGACAATGTCTGGATCAATTCGTTCATAATATTATTATCAAATACCAGTATTCGGCCTACGCACCGGTTTTCCGGGGAAAAGGCGTGTTTGTTTTGCTGTTTCCGCACTTTCGATATTGGTGTGCTGTGAGAGTGTTGTGTTGTTCAATATGCGGGCTCTTCTCCAATAAAGCCTAGCCTTCTTTACGGTATTCGAGTACCGTACTCGAAGATGGTCGACCTGATGATACAGCTGGAGGTTACGGTTTAAGTGGAATATGGTGCACTGGTCGAGTACCGGTATCTGCTCAAGCCTGAGTCTCTCGTGAACCCTGGGGAAAAGTTGTGCTTCATCGTGGGGTACCGGTATGTCTCCACGGAATGCGGCGATGCATGTAAGATGGGCTGCTTCTACATACCGCTAAAAATTGGACCAAGCCCGATTCAATCTAGCACGAGTATATGAACCTCGGAATACTCGAGTACCGTACTGGTGGTGTGGTGTGTTGGGTACTTGAAACCAGCCGGAAACCGAATATCTCAAACCACAACCACATCTTGAGGGAGATGTATGACTTCATAGAAGTGCTCAGAATACACTTCTCTCCAGCCGGATGCTTTCAATAAGAACAATATTCGTGGGGATAAGTGTATTTTCAAATTAACCACGTATGGTCCTTTTCAAGGTTGTTTTAGCCAAGTGCCACCGTTTTGTATATGTGATATTATATCATTTAAGCAAAGTAGATTGCCCCCGAGTATTGGTTTTAAGTATGATACCCGACACAATATGAAATAACAATCCATTCCGCAAGCGTCTCGGCACCACGAGCACCTCAATTACTCAAGTATGGGAAAACGTGGCTAGGCAGTTGATTTAAGCTCAACGACTTTGTGGTTCTCCTATGACGCCTCTAAGCTATCGGTAGGTCCTTAACCCCTAGCAATTGCGTTGAAAAGGTTCCCATTGAGTACAGCCGCTAACTAACCAGCTATCATAAAGGAAGATGTGCTACCGGTAGGGTTGATCACTCGTTACGCCCTTCACCCAACTTGAGGCTCAAACGGTTGGTTGAGAAAATTGCTTTGGGTTGGAATGCGGAATTTAAGCGGGTCCGGCCGGGAGGGATGGGCACCGGTATTCAAACATTCTCCCGGACTATCAATGCTCGAGTACAGTTTTAGGCTTTTTTCTCTTTCCTCTCCTTCTTCCCTTTCAGTTTGTGCTTCCATCCTTGACCTCAAACCCGATACCGGCACTTTGCAATACTTGTACTGTGCTGTATCTCTTATTTCTTAGTCCGGCAGCGCAGCTCATTCTATCGACACTCGAAAACGGGGTTGACAAAAGGGGGGGGGAATCAATCAGCAAGGAAAATGCAATATGAGACTCTTCCGACTTCATCCCTGGCACCCTTCGTTCGACTCAATGATATCTCCCTGAACGGTGTCGAGATTACTCGTATCGGGGGCGAGCCAATTGATACTGGAGTTGGGATTAAGCATACTCCCGCAACTTATGATCCTTCACGCCCATTCCTGAAAATTGATGCAGAGCTTGTTATCTGTGCCAAGACCGTTGAGGGGCATGCCAAAGCTGACGTCCATCTTGCCGAAGCGTTGGCCGCTGCTGGGGAGTTTGCTTTGACCCCTAGGGGTGCTATAATGGTATTTTTGGTCATTAGTATGAGTACCGCTGCTGGATTGGGAATTGGTCAAAGTGGAGCTTGGAGTGGGTATGTCACCTTTTACTCGCCCACCAGATAGGATAGCATTGACAAATGAGAGATTAGATATATCAAGTTTCTTCCAGCCGTGTCAATACCCACAACTTGGACTGAAACTGAGCGGAAACTCCTACGCGGGACGTCACTAGAAGTGGTATGGATCTGCGCTATGCGTTGAATTTTGAAGAGTATCTTTTTTATGGAACTGGGATTATGAACTAATATTTGGAATTGATTGCCACTAAAATCCGAAGGCGGTGACAGCAAAGCTTCAAGCCCTTGAACAAGAGTTCGAAGACTTTCGAGAGGCCACGAATGAGATCAAGTGGTGCCGGAAGGCCTGGTGGGATGAGTCAAAGTTGACCCTAAGAGACTGGCAAATAGCAGATTCGTGGTTCAGATCTAGAGTTTTGCAATTCCCAATATTAGGAATTGGGATGGCACCTATTTTGGACTTTGCAAACCACAGCTTTGAAGCAAACGCCTACTATAGTTTCGATGAGAGCTCCGGTGTGGTCCTGCTTCCGCAAGAAGCCAAGGCTGGTACCCTGAAAGATGGGGGGGAAATAACAATCAAGTGAGTCGAACAAGAGCTATCACTAACTCTAACCTCTCAAGGCGGATTACTAACCGCAGACATGGGGGATTCTTTTTTTCAGCTACGGCCAAGAAAAGAGCGCCGCAGAAATGGTGTTTTCCTACGGGTTTTTGGATGCAGCCATGGATAAGGCTTTATGGCTTGTATTAGACCTCCAAGGCATCCCGGATGATCCGCTCGGGTTTGCTAAACAAGCAGTTTTCAAATCAGCCCCGACGCTGGGGATATATGACTTAGGGCATACCGTGGAATGGACAAGTCATTTCATATGGTTCGTCATCTATATGAATATCAATTTTAACCTGCTAGTTGACTACCTGTACAATATGTCTAACTCCTAAACAGGCTAATGTGCATTAACGAGGAGGATGGGTTATCATTTAGGGTCCTGCAAGAAACAACCGGAGAGCGCCATCTTCAGGTACTTTGGGACTCGAAGGAGATTGAAGATATCGCCAAGCTTGCAGATCTTCTGGAAGAAAGCAGTTCATGGCCGGTATACCAGCTACGAGCTACAGCGCTCGTTCAAGATCGCGCAGAGGCTCAGTTGGCCCGACTAACGGAATCTGAGGAAGAGATAGCTTGGATTACTGATCAAGAATCGTTCAATATCGGATCCCAAGAGCTTTATGTCGCAACTAAACTTCGAACGTTAGAAAGGGCGTTGTTGGAGAAGGCTATCGAGGTACTTGAGACTCAGGTATTTACACCTCCAATGTCTATTTACCCGTTTTTCCGCTACAACCATCTTCCTTACATACTTCAAGAAGCCGCTGATGCGCTGACGAGTGGAGCAGAAAGAAAAATTGCTGGGTTCAGAGGTGGTACAGAACTATCTGATGCAGGCCCAGGGGAGCTCTGCGATTCCCTGTGATCCTGAAGCCCCCGACGACGGAGATGACCTTTCATGAGGAGTTACTATAGGGCAAGATGGGAGGCACCACGACCACATACCGGTGGATGTGTAAGACTTTTCTGTTAACTACTGTAAGAACTACGGAGTGGGCATTCCAGCAATATGGTTAATATGCTCGTAAATGCACATGCGCCCCAAAGGAGGGAAGGTATAATCGCTCACAAGGGCCGTCGGTTAACAGTGATGTATATAGTATTCTTGGATGAGGCAAAGATCGGGACCAGAATCCGAAAGTTATGTTCATCCGAGGTTGGTGAACTCTATGTTTTTGGGAGGAGCACTCCAATCCTACTGTGATCCAAACGATTTCCCCTCCTTCTGGGGTCGGCGATCCCGTCCCCGTCCCCAAGAAACGGCGGGGAAGGACAGCTTCAAGGAGACACGCTAAGAGGCGACCGAAGCATTGGACAAACTATCACTCGAAGCCAGACGGATTCTTCACGGAGGATGTCTTTGAACGCCCCACATTTCCTATTCAGCTCATTATATATAGACGAACCGTCATCCTCATTGCCAGCGACCCTTGGGCACACAATAAGAAGGTTTGTCGAGCCAGAGACATGGCCTTTATTGGAGTATGATACCATACAAACTTTTCAAGTCCGCTCTGAGATTATGATACCAGCGGAAATCATCTCGCCAGCCCACGAGAGGTCAAGTCTAACAGGCTATGAGAACTGTGAACACCAGTTAATGGGATCTAGCACATCTAGCGGGCCTGTCTTATTATGTGAGGCAAACGCCAATCTTTCTCAGGAGCTTTTGCCCCTGAATTCGCAGAGTAAAGGGCTGGCGGAGATCAGGGGCTCTAAGTGATTCTCACTCGATGCTTATACATGCACCTTCTAAGAAGTTAGTCAGTAGTGGGGTAGACATTGATAGTATAGAAAGCCCGAAGTGGAAAAAGTTTCATAGAAAGAAAAAAGAAAGCCAGCAGATGGTTAATGCAGAAGAATGATCCCTGTATTGCACAAGTACCGTATTATACGAAAACACCTCCCCTGGTACTCGAGTACCGTACTATCATAGTACTTTACCTTGTCTTCGTAACATTTCGATTTTAGGCTTATTTCTTCCTTCCTCTTTGATCTTCTTGATTCCTTTATGCTTCCAAAGGCGGAGGAAGGATTATGTCACATCTCGCGAGCCACGCGTTTTGAGTATTCTTTTTTTCCTTCTACTTCTCGGGTCTCTTTTTTTTTTTACATATGCCCCCCTTCGACCTCTCTTCTCTTATCTGGTCTGCCGGATCCACTTCGCCAAGTATGTCCCGTCCTTGCTTGCTTGCTGGCAGCCACTGTCCGGCACTGCGTGAAGCCGCTTTTCTCTCTTGCCTCCTTCTTTTTTTCCTTTCTTTTTCTCTGTCTCTCTTTCTTTTTTTTTGACAGGCTGGCTCCCGCCACTGTCGGGATCAAGAAAACCACTTCTATTCATAAAGTCGCCTCAAGCCATGAGCACCCTAAAAACCCTTGCGATTCGCTAGCGGATTATCAGTGGAAATCGCCGCCTCGGCCCATGAGGAGTTTGGCGAGTCAACGGAATTGCGAAAACTACTATGTTATCGTTAATGAGATCCAACACATCCCAAGGGCTCAGGCTGGGCTGTACCCTGCCGGGAAAGCGCTATCCTCTACTCAGGAGCCTTTGTCTCTGGATCCAGAGATAGCGAACCGGAAGGGTTTTTACGGTACGGTAGAAAGAAGAATGGAGAGGACCTGAAAGGGTGAATGTTGGGCTCTCCTGAAAGAGGAATTTGTCTAGGTACCGGAGTCTACAAGTGCTGGGTTGCGACAAGTACAATAAACCAAGTTTCCCCGCCTTTTTTGAACCAACTACCGCACGGTGCCGGTATCCACTCGTACATGCACGAGTGCAGTACCACTCGTACAATCCACCATCAGCTAAGAAATAGAGCCCAACTGCAATACGGTAGGCCCGGCTGAGCAAATTAACAAAATTGCGAACACGAGTTAGTGAGATTCAGAAAGTCCAACTTGCTCAAAGCCATACCGCCTCAAGTAGATACGAGTACTTGTACTATTATCCCTCTTGGGGTGTTTTACCCTCTGGGTGTGGAGATTCGAGGCTGAGAGAGAGTGTGGATTATAAGAGTTTTTACGGTAGTTAGACGCCTTGGAGTGGGGCTTCTATTTTTTCTCCTTTCTCTTTGCTATGGACTGGGGCACCCCTGTTTGTTGAGACTGTCCAGCTCCCAGGGGATAGCATGCTCATGCTGACTAGCAACAAGAGCCAACCCAGTAGCAATACTGCTAGGAGCAGCATGAGACCCATCCTGTGCTCAGTATCGGTGGCTGCACATCGCATGATTGAATAAGAGCCCATATTGATCTCTGTTTGGGTATTCCCAGGTAGACGAAAGTGGAAAACGTGCTGCTACGGTATTACACGAGCCCAAAGGTTTATACTTTGCTCTAGGGGAGGGATCACTATTACTTGCACTGGACGCTATTGCTTTCTTTAGGGTAGAAATTGGGACCGGCACTGTAACGCCTCCACACCCTGGTTGACGCACATCCAACCAAATCTCCTCCCCCATTAGCTACTCGAGCTCCCTTCTTCTCTTTAGTTCCTTCACCCCCCAACCTCCTCCTCCCCCGGATTCCCCCGGATCAGACACATCGCTCTTCTCTTTCTCTGCATTTCCCCAGGCTTTCAAGGAAGAACTCATTCCGATTCACTAGTTTCAAGAACAGGGCGACCTTCCGACTTGTTCAAAGTCATCATATACCATACTCCGCCCGGGTTTGCCCTTGGATACACAAGAAAGCCAGGGAGCGATAAAGACTAGGGAAGCAGGCTGAAGGGATCTCGCACACCCACACCCACGCACATATACACCATTCACACTCACACGCTCACTCGACTGCTACAACCCTATCACCAAACCTAGACCACCAAGAAGAAAAAGAAGAAGAAGAAGAAGACGACTATAATCGTCGACCTCGGCCAAAATGCCTGGAATACTACCAATGAAACTTATCAAATGCGGCAGCAGCCAAACACGTATTGCCCAGGCTTGCGACCGCTGCCGCTCAAAGAAGATACGATGTGATGGGATACGACCGTGCTGCTCACAATGCGCAAACGTAGGCTTTGAATGCAAGACGTCCGATAAGTTGTCTCGGAGGGCGTTCCCGAGGGGGTATACAGAGTCATTGGAGGAACGGGTGCGATGCTTAGAGCAGGAGGTTCGTGAGATGAAGGATTTACTGGACTCGAAGGATGAGCAACTGGATATGCTCTCTCGGTTACACTCCTTCTCACCATACTCGCCGCCCGCGAGTGCTGTCTCTGGTGGTTCGCATAGAGCACATAAATCTCCGGAAAGCGCGAGGAGCGGTTCGGCGGATTTGGGACTATACGATACGTTTGCCATTCATGAAACCTCTTCTTTAGTGGGAGGTAGCGGAGCGGATGGTAATGGTGCCTTTTACGTCGGCTCTTCCAGTGGAAGGCCATTTTTAGGTATGTTTTTACCTCAAGATCTCGAGCAAAATTTTGCTTTACTTCGAGTGCATCTCATGAAATCCGCCTTCGCCTTACGAGAAGCTTGCCCTCGTAAGGTCCAATGTGCATCATGCCCCACACTCACTGTGAGATCTTCGTGAATGATCGCTTGGCAATTATTTTCTCATACAAATGCTTATTCATGATTTGAAGAGCTCTTCAAGAAAAAAAGTGGGGTAGACTTCAATCCAGATATCCTTTTTGAGAGTCGACCGTCGGTAAAACCACCTGAACAAAGTAATTCGCACGAGGACATAATAGAAACGCCCGCACGGCTTTTGTCGGATCGCCTTCTGGTTTCATATTTTCAAGAGTACCATCCCTTATTTCCGGTTCTCCATAGAACAACATTTCTCGCTTCCTACGAAAAACTAGTATCTGGAGATGGCTCTCAAGTGAACATGTTACCCCACCACTCGGTAGCCCAGTTATTTTTAGTATTTGCTATTGCACAGCAAAGTGAGGTAGGGCCGAGATCAAGTCTTGCTTTACCAAAAAAAAGAAAAAATATATATTCTAACATCGATCTTAGTCACGAAATGGACCTGATCAGCAATTTGATGCTCAATGGCAGAGGTCTCTTAATGCCATTATTGTGGATAGCACTATTGAGACACTTCAGTGCCTTGTCCTTGCCCAGTTATACTGCTTCTCTAAGGGCGACTACTCCAGGCTTTTACAATACAAGAGCCTTGCCGTTGGAATCGCATTGAGGTTAGGTTTAAATCAGAGCCAGAGGAGGTTCACCTTGGGAGCCCTTGGTAGTGAAATGAGAAAGAGAGCGTTTTGGTGTGTTTATTGCTTGGACAGGTTGGTATTCCTGGAATATTGCCCTTCGCACATCTTACCCCATTTTCCTTGTATTAATTTCCTTGCGAACATAGCTTCTCTGCGGCAATGCTCGGGTTACCCAAGCTTTTTAAGGATGAAGACATTGATACAGAGTATCCATCCGATATTGACGATGAGTATGTTTCCGAAGAGGGCTTTTTACCAACCCTACCGGGAGATTCCACACAAATTTCAAGCGCACTAGCCCTGTTCAGATCATCAAAGGTTCTCTCTAGGGTTCTCGATGCGGTTTACCCTACATCGGGCTCTCATGAGGTGAGCTATACTAAGCTCAAGGAACTTGAGGACGAGCTTGGGGCATGGAAGGCCGGGTTAGCGCCACACCTTAGACTTGAGTTTGTGAATGGCACACCGGCTACCAATGTCGTTCACAGCCGATCACCACTATTGGTATTTTTACCCCGCACGGCCCATGAATACCTGCACACATTCAAGCGCCCTCATTAATTGACCTAAGCTAATTGTCGTTCTCCAGGTGCTGGCCTATCATTATATTCGGTCATTGATTCACAGACCGATCATTGGCTCAACCTTAGATAGCAAAGTATCTGCATCTTTGCACACGATCCGAGAATCCAGCAAGTGCATCATTCAGATTGTGCAATTGCTCACCGAACGGAAACTGGGGTTCTCCTTCTGCCTTAATAAAACGCAATTGCTCCTTATGTCCACTTTTACTCTTTTGTACAGCACAGTAGACTGCCCGCAACACACATCGTTAGCCAAGGAGAACCAGAGGTTAATTACCGGTGTTTTGGAGGAACTCGAGAGCTGTCACCCCTTTATGGCTCAGGAACTTAGGCCCATCGCCAGTGAGGTTATAAATATCGAGCCGCGGATGACTACAACTAATAAAAGCCAGCACGAAAAGCCAAGGGAGCACACACAATCACCCTTGACGCCACCTTTGGTCAGCTCGACAGGGCAAGGACCATTGAGGAAGAAACTTTCTTCGATCTCGGCGGAGTTTAGTTTACGCCGAGGCAAGAATGGGGATATCCGTCGCGCAAGTAGCCAGGACATGTCTAGTATGGGTGACCATGGCATTGTTCGCCTAACCTCTGCATCACTTACGGACCTATCGCCCACGCCTCGAGCTCGGTATCCTGCAGCCGGCGATGCGGCGGCAGTCAGAATTCTTCAAAGCCGCCAAAGCCTGACTCTAGATTCACCATATATCGATGCCCTCTGGGACATGGGATCCAATGACTTGCACTCGAGTTCGCAGAACCCGCCCGCGATGTCGGCGTACGCTTGGGAGAGGCTGGCCGCCGCAATGGAGCAGACACACGCACCCCACATCTATGGGGGCGAGGACGTGGGCAGCGGCACTTTGATCCATCCCTCTGATTCTCTATCTGCCGAAACAGGTACCCGGCCGGTAGATCAGCACTGGAGTCTGAGCGAAACTCCCACAGCCGCGTCCTTCCACGGCACCCCGCCGTCCATATCGTCGTTTTCCACGTTGTCGGAAGAGAGTCTTACTGGCGGCGACGACGTGCGGGCCGGCGCAGGAGACCTGGACGTTGGCAGTGGCTACCCCGAGAGTGACCACCTGGATGACTTTCTTAGACCGCTGATGAGCACGCGTGGCGGTGGTTCAGGTGGAACGTTGTTAGAGGATGAATGGCACATGTGACAGGGGTTTTTTTTTCCTTCGTTTTTTTCGTTTTTTTTTCTTTCGTTTTTTCAGTTTCTTCCCCTTTTCTCCACTTTCCTTTCCTTATTCCATATTCTACTTCTTTCTACTTCCCCTTCTTTCCTTCTTTCCCTCTTGTAGCCCGTTTTAACCCTTATTTCAAAACAATTCCCCCCTTCTCTTACCGTATTATCTCACCACTTCATTCTTTCCTTTTTCATATGTCCCCACCCCCCCTTACACCCATTCTACTTCCCCAAGCAGAGCTGCTTCACCCCCCTCTCTCCCAAAACAGAAGGAAGGCAGCCCTCTTTTGACCATTATATACCCCACGCAATCAAATCGGGCCGAAAGAGGGGCAGTAGCCGCGAGCGGCTACTGACTGGCAGGCAGGCAGGTAACAAGTAATGCGAAGCTGAAACTGTGCTATGTATTGCTGTGTGTTGCGTTTTTTGTTTTCATGTGCGTGTAGTAGCACTCGGTAGTTAGTTTTAGCGCTTTTTCTAAACTCTTTTTTTCCATTTTTCCCTATTCCCCCCCCCTTTTTCCGCTTATACTGTGTACTTGTATTGCTTGTGTTACGTCTCATTTCCTTCCATTCTATTCATTTATCTATTCACACGTACACCCTATCATACTCCTCCACCCCACTTTCCCAGAGCACGGTAGCCTATCTGAATTATGGTAATAGATAATTCTCCTTACTCTCTCGTAAAAAGAAAGAAAGAAGGATATATAAATAAATATAAAAAAACTATAAAAAAAACAATAAACAATATAAAAACCATAAATTTAGATGCAATATTTTGTATCGTAACAAGTATAGTATAGTTATAACTAGCAAGAACTGATTACATCACACAAACACACCATTTTTCCATCCACCGCAGTCCACTCACTTACTCACTTACTCACTCACTCACTCACTCACTCACTCACTCACTCACTCACTCACTCACTCACTCACTCACTCCATATGCAACCCTCCCCATCCATCCATCATCACATCACATCACATCACATCAATCTTCCTGCACAATAGTACCTTACCTTTACCTTACCTTACCAAAAAACCCAAACACAGACCGGTACCTTCCGTCACGGTACTTTTTTTTCTTTTCCTGCATGATGGATAGGTAGTTTAGGTAGATAGGCAGATGGGTAGATACGATGAGGGATCGGGTATGGAAGGGAGGGGAGGGGAGGGGAAGGGTGGGGAATTTGCCTGCCTGCTTGCCTGCTTGCTTGCCTGATGGTCATGTTTGATGGGGAGGGGAGGGCGCCTTGATAGAATAGCTATGGAATAACAGGAGAGAGGGGGAGGGGGGGATAACCTATGCTCTCTCTCTCTGTCCCTCTCTATGTGTGTATCCGCCTGTGAGTATTGTTATTTGCCTACGCCGCCTACAGCAGAGGTAGAGAGAGAATATGAAGGCAAGAAGGAAGGGGGGGGAGGGAGGGAGGGAGGGGAGAAGGTGATTGAGGGTATGGTACGGTATCGTACGGGAGTTTATTTTTCTCCCTTCCTTCTTCTCCTTGCCTTACGGTAAAATTGCTGCAAGCTGTTATGGTACGATACAGGTAGTCCCTGATGCGTGATATTTTTAAGTTTGTTTGAGGATTTGCTACCGGTAGTCTAGATATAGTATCGGAAGTCGGGATGGTACCGCATCTATTTCGCTTTTACTTTTTGTCTACTTTTTTTTGATCGGGGTATGATACAGAACGGTACTTGTATGAATGAATTAGGATATAGCAAGCGCTCGCTCCGTCCTCCTGGGAAACTACGGAACTCTCTACAAGTTTTGTAATAGTATGGGCAAGGAAAGAATGATGGAAAAGAAAGAAAATTCCCAGGATGACAGTGTCCCCAGGAACCCATTCCGCATCAAAGAAACCAAAATTCGTGCGAAAAGCAAAGCACAGCTCTCGAGGCCTCCCGAAAACAGGAAAGGGCCTGAACAAATAGGCTCCACAGCTCACAATCGCGCAAGTTAATTGAATTTGCCCAACAGCTTATCGCCTAATCCTGTTTCACGCCCCTGCCCGTTCCCCAAAGCCTCCACAGCCTTTATCAAATCATAGTTGATGCTCTGACTCACGGCACTGTCCTTCTTGTAATCCGGATGGTTGCGCACGAATTCCCTCATCCAAGCTGCGCCGGTCTGCAGCTCTCCACTTGCCCGTTTCGAGACCAAGCTCAGATATCCGGCCAACTCGCATCGGGTAACGACATCGACGTTGACCGTGTTCAGGTAACTCTCTATCAGTGGAATCAGACCAACAAACTCGTCTTGTCGTCCATTCATAACTTCGTCGATGGTCATCAGTGTATACTCGTCCTCCACAGGTGGCGGCGTCCCAGGACATGATGGGGCAGGCGTCTGAGAGCCATTACTGGCTGGTTTGCGTGGTGGGAATAGGTTCTTGCGAAACCAGAACTTTTTCGTTAAGACTGCATCTCGATGATGCGCTGTCGCCATGTTCTCATCAACCTACAACGGAACCGGCACCCGAGATTAGCAATCGAATTATGCGGCTTTCCGCCGCCTCTCGCCAGGTATGGGGGCTCTACCTTAGATATCGGAATGTAGAAATTCAACCCATAGGACAGAATCGCACGAGTGAGCAGTACAATGAAAATCGCAAAGGCAGCATTCTCGTGGTCAGTCACTTGAATCTCCATGCTCCGAAACTCCACCCGCCAGCCGATATTCCCACCGGGTGGGGGAGGCTTGAAACGCATATGCTGCCAGTTTGTGGATTGGATGTTCTTGCAGGGCAACTATTAGCTAACGAATGCAACCCATGAGCGCAAAGGGCGCGCGCATACTGACCTCGAAATGATCTGCTTTGTCGTCCGGGGACTCATTCAATGTTTCCTGAAAGATAACTAGAGGATCCCGAATGAACAGATGGGCAAAATGGGTTGCCAGACGCTCATCCATGCCTATATACAGGTAATGTTAGCTTCTACTGGAATTGACATAACATCGCCCCACATGCAGGGGCCCCGAACCATTATCCACAAGCCTCTGCTTGATATCTTTATCAATCACTAGATCTAGATCGTTGTATTCCGAACGTAGAGCAGGGTCCTGTGATATATAAGTCGACACAGAATCGTACCGTGATTTTGGTATCACGTAGCGATTATCCTTCTGGGGCTATTATCGGGTTAGCTGCGAATGAAATTCCCCCCTTGATCTCCCATTGGGTGGAGTCGCGGGTGGACTAACCTTCAAACCTTTCTCTTCCTCCGTACGATCGTCAACTGCCCCGGAGATCACGTTCCAACGTACGTCGACATCGGCCAGAAATCCCTTGAATACCGGAGACGCAGCAGTTAAAGCCAACATTATCGGTCCCAAAGGACACAATTGGTCATACAACTGCCTAGCCTCGGTAATATTCTTGGCCTGGAACGTGATCTGTAAACAACAGCATCCCATCCCGAAACCCATAGCATCCATGTATATATGCCCCTCTTTCGCAGCCCCGTTTCTGACGTCATCGTCCTCGGGGTAGAGATGTCTATCGTAGTCTATAGTCGGATCATTGAACGGACGGGGAGTATTTTCATCATAGAAAACAGGCATATTAATGGCTACTTTCATCCCACGCCTAGACCTAATATTGGCCGCAAGCGTCGGGAAGCGAATATGAGGATTAATTGCCTCATCAGGGATAAATTGGCTTCTAGACTGGGGGCCGGTGGGTGGGTAGTACGGCTGTGTGAAGACCCCTTTGGTTCCCAGCATAGGAAAAGAGGGCAGCGTTATGGGAGCCTCGTTTTCGGCCATGTGCTCCTTAGCTATAGTTCTCCTATAGAGTAGAAACGGCTCATCAATAACCTCTTCTTCTTAACCAAGGACGGTAAAGACGCACCTAAGTTTCATATCCCCCTCAACAGCCAGCAAGTCTTTCCATGTTAAACCGAATGGGGCCCCTGGAGTGGCTTCCAACATGAATCGCCCGAATTCGGGGTGGAAAGTCGGGAGCGGTTCGGGGATACTATAGAATTAATATCATCACCCAAACAATTCGTAAGGTCTAGACCCACTGTGCCGGTTCCTGAACACGAGGCACACCTCCTCCCGCCTTCCGTAGGTTCTCATCTTTCGCCAGTTCAGCGAGAATCTCGGCCTGTCTGAGCGAAAGGCAGGCATTCCTGGTTTCCTCGTCATAGGCAACAACCAGATATTCGATCTGATATCGTTAGGCGGGCTGATATAGTGTGGGGTGAATGCAATGCACAACAAACCTCATCACCCCAAAGGAGAACATCCCTTTCATTCTTCCTATACTTGTTCCATATCTGGAGGAGTTGCTGTAATATGATACACCCGTCAACATATATAACCTGGCTGTGCGCATAGACTCAGTTCAATACCTTAATCCCCAGGTCCCGGACCTGGCCTGCATGTTTCTTTGCTTCATCCCATGGGAGGGGCGTCCCAAGTGCTCTGCAAACCCCGGTAATCGGCCCGTCAGCAAATGAGTTATACAATACATTTGCCAAAACGGAAATATAGTAAGCCCAAGAGGGGATTGGCAATTTCCATGTTTGCCCTAAAATATATAAAAAATTAACCTATACTCACAAGAGACCCATTGCTTACGTCTATTGGCACGTATGTTTATTTAGACTACCTTCAAAACAGAGAACAAACAGGAAAGAACCCTGTTAACGTCTTTTTCCCCTTTTGTGTATCTTTTTCTTTTTCTTTCTTTCCTGTCTCAGGCTAGAGTGGGCACCGGTGGAGGTGCAACGCTCTAACTCCAAGTTAACGAAAAACACAAAAAAAGGGAACCCCAGAGGCCGGACAAGTTATGCGGGGGGGGGAGGGGATAATTGATGAAAAAGGATGAGGAAGATGGATTTGAAACACAACAGTTGTGACCAGGGATTAAATTTCTCCCACATTTTTTCATCCTTGAGGAGGTGACGAAAGGTGTTATCGATTCGCAGATAAGCCTTCCTCTGCCCTCCTCCAACGGTTGTTGCGGGAAGGGAAGGGGGTGGTGGGGTGGGAAGGAGGAAAGGTCCAGACTTTTTGAGAATATTGCCACTCCTTTTTTCCTTTTCCCTTCTCTCTTTCCTATTTGTCCCTTCGATGCTTCGGTGTGGCAAGTTTACCTCAAATAAACTATTGAAAAGCAGACTGTCTCAATCTAAAACCAACGAACCGAAAAATTGGCAGAGAGCGAAGAGGTGTAGGAAGCCGACTGACACCGTTATTCTCTCTCCGTCGAGAGGAGAGGAGCGTCTGAGGGAGAAAGTAAAGGAGGCCTCGGACGGGGGAGAAGAAAAGTGGGAGGGTGCTGACCATGATGGTAGAAAAAGGTTGATTACGATATTGACGTTGATTACCAATTCACTTTTTTTTTTTTTGTTTCAATTGTATGATTGTATGATAGGAGGAGCAAGGCAGGAAGGTTGAAGAGACGAGATCTCGGTGGTACCATGATGCCGATACCGCACTCCAGAAGGTGAAAAGCAAAAATAAATAAATAGATAAATAAAAAATAAAAAAAGTGACTTGTTCCTTTTCCTTCTTCCCCTCAATTTGAATCACCACATTTCCAAGCAGCAGCAGCAGCAGCAGCAGCAAGGTTTTGCAACAACCCCTCCAAAAAGAAAATGTTCCTCGAAAGATACCCGCGCAGGTACCCTTGCTCCCCCCCGGTACGATTTCCAACCAAGCTAGCCGAGGGAATAAAAGCCATTTCATATGGTACCGGTCGCCGCGTGGTTATAAAGATATGAATCACGGGAGAATGCAGATCTAATATCACAAAAATACCATCTCACTAACTTACCGGTACCACCCTTCACCTTCATTCTATCATATCAACTACCACTCGCTCGCTACAGTACAATAGAAAATACAGTAGATAGGAATAAAAATATATTATCATACCCAACACAACGCATCCTACCCGTACGAATGGGCAAGAACTGCCCAAAACCGGCCGAACTACCCACTGCCCCGCCAGACATACGATATTAAATTTTTCACCCCGCCATCCTCATCATCATAATCACCATCTCGCCAACCCCTCCCCATCCTCCCCATCCTCCTCCTTCTGCTCCTCCTCCTCCTCCTCCCCCTCCTCCTCCGCCTCCTTCCCCCCCCCCCCCTTGCATTTCCCTCGACCTCCATCCAACAGGGAAAAAGAAAAAGAGGAAGAAGAAGAAAAAGAAAAAAGAAAAGAAAAAACACAATGTACCCCCTTCCCCGCCATCACACACCATTATCACCACCATCGCCACCACCACTACCCGACTTCACTTACACCACCGTACCATACCCCCCCCCCCTCTGCGGCGCTTACAGCGA
>Ga0307509_10003206_pt1 | contig 25303 bp, 19 predicted proteins | sample 10_EM_MG_FD_202245 | JGI IMG/M metagenome (GOLD analysis project Ga0307509, IMG submission 202245) | Populus trichocarpa ectomycorrhiza microbial communities from riparian zone in the Pacific Northwest, United States - 10_EM | ecosystem: Host-associated > Plants > Roots > Unclassified | place... | reverse complement strand
ATAGTTCGTGTTTCGTTGTTGATGAACGGAGGTGTTGATGCTGTCGCACTAGATATGCAGGGTTGATGTCGGGGATGGGTATGAAGCTAATAGTCGTGAGATGTCTTTCGAAGACTTAGTGTGTAACAGATCGCAGTGACAACGTTCCTAATCCAACGTGCATGGGAATATATGCAAATGGTGAGCAGTCCAGAACGATCCACGTTCAACACTAAGTCGCCCGAGTTTGTGCCATGGCCCAACCTTTCAGATCGATGTGCCGCGCACGGCACAATGTAGTGACCAGGCAATACATGTACAAATGGGATGACTTTTTAAGAAGAAAAAACAAAGAAACCATCTACAAGCCCAATTAATATTGAATATCCCCCATTTCCAATCCTTCTGAGTACTCACTGTGCTGAAGAACATGAATATTTGCTTGCTCAATAACAGAAACTAGCCTACAATAATGGAATTGTGCCAGGTTGTGCCATTAGCTAATCTCACTACACTCTGGCACATTGGCATGGCACAAGGCACTTCAAGTGCCAACAACGCTAATGGTGTCACTGCTGTACCATCCCGAGACAGTAGAGAGAGCTAGTAGATACTATATTCTGATGTAAACTATCGGTCTACCGTTCCTGAATTTCTGCTACATGCCCATATCACACATTTCCGTGTTTGGCTTTCAGCGTAGTGATGTATAGTAGTTAGTAGTCGGAACCACGGGTATTTGTTAATAATAGCGCGGGCAAATCTACCAAGCCCAAAAATCCTAACCTCCGCAGGCCATTCATCTAGACCCCTAGGAGTGAGGTCCCCCCACAGGTTCTAGGGCATCCGGGCTTTCATTGTTTCTCCCCTCACCGCAATTAGGAAAGCCAGCTCTATGTATAATCTCTTCCGAAAGGCCCTCCGTGATCTACGGCTGTCCCATCCTGAACTTGGTTATGCGAACGAAGCGCTCCATCATGTTCTTTCACCCAGCGTTTCTTCCGCCCATCCCAGGGCGCAGGAGCACATCAGCTAGCTAGGTGCCTAACGGTTCCTCACGCTCGCCGTAGGAGACTTAACCCCTGTGGGGATGATGTCATGTGCATAGGTCGGAACCTTGCCGAGATGGGAAGTTCGTCGTGCTATTATCTTGTGCGGGCCGGGTCATCTCCAACCAGTTTTCCGGAATAGCCTGAAGTAGGACTGGAAGGGGAGAGGAAGGGCTGGTGCTTGGTTTGCCGGGGATCGAGGGCATGAGCGCGGGGTTAGCGGTACCGGAAACGAGCGGGAATGTTGCGATGGTGGCCCGGGTAATGGGGTTTCACCCTGTACGACGGAGTGGGATTGCATCAACTAGGAATGGCAAGCGGCGCCCCGTAGGGGTAATAGAATAGGCTAGCAGCGAGGTGGTGGGGTAGCAGGGTAGGAAAATTAGTGCGAAAGAGTCTCGGTGTGGATTGAATAAGGAGGTGAATGCCGCGCTGCTGCAACCGTTGTACTTGTCAAATTCAGAAGTATTGGGAAATCTTGGCGCCAAGGTATTACAGCCGGGGAAGTAAACGGGGGTGATACCGGTAAGCGGAGAGAAAAGAAGACGAAGAGAAGGAAACGATTAAATATACATATAATTTAGGCCTGAAATTTGTTCCCCCCATTGATGGTAATACACTGTAGCATGATATCTGGTAATTTAACAATTTCATGATTGATTTCTTCAATCGTAATCTTTTCCCATTCTTTAAGAATAAGCTCCATTGCTCCTGGTAGGCAAAGGACGTGAGCGGATAAATCGTCTGGGGCACACCTCCTGGACACTTGGTGCCAAGGCAACCGACCAGATTTCCCAATACTTCTGAATTTGACAAGTACTCGGGGGTGTCCTTAAAAATCGGAAACTACCCGTGCTGAATCAGGGCCAAAACGATCGAGCGATCACAATGTCTAGAAAACTTAACCTTGTAACTCCATGTGGCTAGGCATCTTAAACAAGGTATGTTGAACTGAATTAATACTTGTACTTAGCAAGAGACAGGGGACCAGTATAAAGTGAACTGAGGGGCAAAAGTGTGGATTGCAAGTAAGAAAAAAGCTGAGGATAATGTTTGCTCCAAGATTGAAAGGTTCTGTCATTGGCATCATTTGGATAGATTTATTCTATTAAATTTATTTCATGGGATTCTGTCCCCCATACATGCTCTTTTCATATCAACATACTACGGGTTCTTGGAATGCTGATCCCCAGGGGAGTTTTCCAAGTTTTGTTGCTTTCTGCTTGCCAACCTTGCATGACAAGGATTTGATCTTTCCGATTTTTATGGACACCCCCGAGTAGGTGCTGCGCGTAGAGGTTCGGGAGTGGCTTGAATCACGGCGCGTTACGAACTCCTCGCCGTGGGAGGGGTGCGGACGTATAATAGTGCTCTTATACGATAGCTGCCGGGGCTGTGGCCGGAAATGTTATTACCATTGCCGTGGTTGTTTTTAATGTAAACACTGGGCGGTGATGTCGCTCGCTACCTTCGGAATTAGAGACCAGAGTCTTAAAAAAGGGTTGAAAGAGTTTTTCAGGAAGTGTGGCAAAAAGGGAGAGGCTCTGATAAGCAAGGCATCCACGCGCCAGTCAGGTCGTCGCTTAACTTATCGGCATGCGGGTGTAAGGAAACGTTGCGTAATTACCCACATGCTCATAGCTCCCAAGACGGCCGGTGCAGTTGTTCCCCCACCCGGTTGGTCGGGCAAGGATTTGCGGTCCAGATTTAGGGCAGCAGAGGTAGGGCTTTGGATGGAATACTATGATATTAATTGAAATCGCACTAGGACGCCCGGTGCTCTTTCGCCTTTTTTTTTTGCCCCAAGCCAGGTGCATAAGCGGTCGTTTTTCTCTGGTTTGGTGACGCCTTAGGGTAAGGTTCAATTATTCTATCATACCATAGACAAGATGACTGGACAACGAACGACGGGGGACAACGAACGCCAAGGGTAAATTGCCTGAAAAGCGTAACTTTCTCTCACTTCCCTCCCTGTGATCCTACCCAATGGCTTAAAATAAAACTTTCCTTATATAGTAAGTCAGTGCTTGGGGTTCGTTGTCCCCCCTCGTTCGTTGTCCCCTCATCTTGTCCAGCTCTTAAGGTAGGAGCTGGCTTGTACTACCATATTATATTCTTAAAAAGGCCGGAAAATGCACTGAAGCTAACTGAGGTGAAACCACTCAAGCAAGGTAGCTGAACCAACTGGAAGGCACGAAGAACTCCAATTCGTCACAGTTTAAACATATACTGGTAGTGAGTGGTGATTGGGCATCTTCAAGAAAATCATCACCAGTGCCAGTCCGACTTTCACGAGATTTTACGGTGGTGTTGTTGTTCAAAATGTCAATGCGGCACAATCTATTCTATGTGGATAATACTTCGCAAGTAGGAGGGGGGTTGCGAGGCACACTTAGCGAGGAGGTGAAGAAGTGATTGGTAGGAGTTCCGGTTCTTAATTCTTCTAAGCCAGGTGGGCGGTAGCACCTTATTTATAGAAAAGTCCGCGTCCATATGCGCAAGAGAAATATAGGGAAAACAATGTAAGAAACATAAGTGCGAACATGTTTGACCCTGAAATCCAGCCAACTAAATCCCAAATAGTGTGCATGTAAACAAAAGGGTGTGGAGTGATTATTAGAAATATCATGATCAAGAATTGTGCATAAGAGATGCATAAACAACCGTAAAATCCTAAACACCTGATTGGAAAGCACATGTTAAATCCCGAGATATTATCCTAAAATAAACAATAAAACACCATAATATATATCTTAGCTGTAGTAATGTAAGTGGTGGACAGGCGGAGCAGAAACACAAACTAAGTAAAAGAATACACGGTAGTGTGTTGAATATACATATGAAATATACAAAGAATTTCAACAGTTGTGCCTTCGTTTGAGAAGGATAGGCGCTTGGGCGGATGGAAGGCTTTGTGGATTACGGTGGGCAAGCGAACATGAAATGAGGCTCTAGTTGCGTTGGGTCAAGCCCGCCTTAAGTAAGCCGGGTTTTCTTGGGGCCGCTCTGGTCAAGCCCCAAAGCCTAAGTGAGATGTGAGTCGCAATCCCCCCACCCACCCCAAACCCCCCGCAAGCTCTTCATAGGCAACACACTCAACTGAGCCGCCAGTCGACCTTAGGAATTACCGTAGCAATATTACGCCAACATGGAGAGCAGCCTAGACTATTGCTTGAGCTCCGCGGCCCCAGTAGTAGAGGAATAAGATGCGCTGCTAAGTTGAACCACGGCCTATTATGATACTTGCCTTTCCTACTAACATTGATGTCATTCGCACTTGCTCAACCTTTCATTTTATGAACCAACTTATGCAAAGTGCGACACTTTATATGGCAGAAAATCTATTACACTACGGTATCATAGTGGTGGGAACCACGTGTATTTGTGAATTAGTATCTCATATTTTACGTATTTACAGGAGGAACAGTGTCATACACACAAGTATAACTTAACAGAGAGGAAGGCGAAAGTACAAGGACCAAGTGAATTGGTAAAATAGGCCCCTAATCGCACTTATCTCAAGCGAAAAACCTATATAACACTGGTAGCGGCGAATCACTTCATACACCCGGAAACTCAAATGATCCCCCTTTCTCCATCCATTCATCGGTAACCTCCCCAATGTCAATGTAGGGATCTATGAATCGTGCGCCTGCAGGCTATGGAGTAACAGAATTCACATAGATCTTGGGGAAATTGTAGGAGGGATATGAAATGTAACCTCCACAACTCGCACTATGTACCAACAAGGAAACACGTATTGGTATATCCGAATGTTAAAAAATGTGCGGTACCCGAACCACCGCAATTTGAACTACTGGCACACTAGCGTTCCTGAGGTATTGGAAAACAAGTGATCTGGGAATTATAAGACGTGAGGAATTGGAGGTTGGTTGTTGGACGAATATGTTTGGTTTTGATAGGTGGGGGGGGGGGGTGGCGGATTGTTTAGGAGCTTTGGAAATGGGACTCACAAAAGCTAGGGTTGCGAAGATGTTAACTTACCGGAAGTGGATCATTTGTCTATGCGCGTGCGGGACCCTGCATGTGGACGAAGCTTTCCATCATATACTTTCCCGCAAGGTTTCCCTTGCCCTTCCCCGGGCAGCCACAGCCGCACAGGAGGACATCTGGTATCTAGGCGCCTGCAGTTCCCTTGCTCACGCCGCCCGAAGCTTAGCCTCTTACAGGATGATGACCCGTGCATAAATCAGAACCATGTAGAAATGGCGGCTCTCGCACCCGGCTTGTACGAGCAAGGTAGTTTCCAGCTAGTTTTCGGCAAGGGCTAGGAATAGGACTAGCAGGATAGGAGAGGGGCTGGTGTTTGGTGTGCCAAGGGCCAAGAGCATTGAACTGGCCGGAGCGCGGAATCCCAGGTCCACCGTCCAGGAAGTGAGCGGGAGTGTTGCGATGGTGGGCCTTGGTAGCGGGGTCTTCCCCTGTGCGGGGGGGATGGATCGCATTCACTTAGGAATGGCGAGTGCCTAATAGGGGTAATAATAGGTTAGCAGCAAGGTAGCCGGGCAGGGAAATAAATACTAAAGAGTCTCAGTGTGCATCAAATGAGAGATACGGAGGTGAATCCTGTGCTGTTGCAACAACTATAGGTGCTGCAGGTTGAGGTTCGGGGGTAGCTTCAATCACGGCGCCTTGTGAACTCCCCGTAGGACAAGGGGTATTGATAGAGTGCTATTGTAGCTGCCGGAGTTGCAGTCGGAAATATGATTACTGTTGCCGGGGTTGTTAATGCTGGGGGGGCTCCAGCCATTCTCCCGGACCCGCTCACCTTCTCGTTTAATGTAAGCTCCAGTAAGTGGGGTTCGGTGTGATGTACTGTGAAAACTCTTGTTCGCTATCTCCAGAAGCAGAAACAAAGGTCTTGAAAGAGTTTGAAAGAGTTTTTACGGAAGTGTCGCAGGGAATGAGGGGCTACGATAAGCGGGACATGGAGGTTATCACAGGCAGGCATTCTAGCAGTTGCCAAGACGGATACTGGTGCGGTTGTTCAGGCTCCCGGAATGTTGGCCGAGGATTTGCACAGCCTGGATCCAGGGTTTAAATTGGAAAAGCGTAAGAGCTGGAATAATTGAACTTCTCGCCAGGACGTTAGACTTGTCTTTGCTGGTAAGGTCAGGCACTTTTTGTTTTGTTGTCTTAAGTGTGGGGCTCAAGCGGTCGGTTTTCTCCATGGTTTTTTCCCAAATCCATGAGAGGGGATTTTGGAGGCCTTCGCACAAGACCCAATCATTCTAGTTCTTATGGTAGGAGCAGGCTTGTGCTAGAGTTTGTTTTTGTTGGAAATTAACCCCTTTAGGCTGCTCACCATATATTTTCTGTTCCCATTGGATGGGAAACGCAACTACGATCAGCTATAAGCCTAAAACGAACGGTAGCTTCACCAGTGTTCCACCACTATTAGCTTCTTACCACCGAACATCCTGACCCTACACACCTGGTGCGACATCACTAAACACTGATTCACCAACGATGAAACACGAACACTAGCAAGAGCCGAACATCCATCCTCACCCTCGGTGACTGACACTACCCTCGGCAGGTGGCATAACACTACCCTCGGGCACGATACTTCTACCTCAGATATGAATCGGCACAACGCAAAAGAAGGACGACCAGGGGACGGAAAGTGGGAGAGAAATCTGGCACGCTCTGGAAGTGTGCGGGGAGGAAGGTTTTCACTTGAGGAGGATATAAGATAGCCTGTTCTTCCCTTTGTTTGTTCATTATCAGTTGATCATCGCATTTTCCGCTCACAGTCCTACGATTATCTCTTGTCTTGTCAAAGTCATTCATTATTGTATACGATCTCTTTATTCTTTGATTCTTCTCTTATATCTTTTGTTCGTCATCTTTATTCGTATCAATAAAAGTGTTCGCATCGTTTGTCAAACGAAGGATTAGATCCACTGCGCCCTACCACCTATTAGTTGTTTAAAAGTTTTTAGGCGAGGAAGATACTGTGTGTCTATTCAGCCTACGGATATCGGTGAACTGATTTCGAATTTTCACTCTTAATCACTGAGTTTGGGAACAAAATGAGGAGCTCGCGTGGCTATCTCCCTTAAGTGAAATCCATGTCAACAACTGCGGGTCCCATATCCATGCTATACCTGCTTAATTCTACCTTAAGTCCCTTTATAAAATTCTTTTCGCGACCATTCTTAGTGTTCGTTACGGGGCCTCCGGGGCCCCGAAAAATGCGGGCCCCCGGCCCAACTCCCCGCCCAGCCCCGCTGAACGGCCCGGGGCGGGGCGTGTTTTTTTAGGGTTCCCTGCCCCTGCCCCCAGCCCCGGCCGTTCCCCAGACGGGTCCCCGTTAAAACAGGTGGGGAGAAACGGAGCCCCGTCCAGGGAATGAGCGGGGACTCGCCCCGCCCCGTAACGAACTCTAACCATTCTGCAACCTCCGGAGGATTTATCGGGAAAATTGCGTATTTTTCACAAGCAGTCCTTTAATAATTAACTATTTGAAAGAATGGAAATCGGGCTGTATCGCACGGAACATTCAACCTGATGATGACCTAGACCGGGCCGTGCTTTGTGTGAAGCAGGCGAATTCGCCACAGTTTGAACATACAGACCACGGCGGTTGGACGGATTCAGGTCCTCGGTGGCATCGGCCCCATTTTTGACAGATTATACGGTAGTCTTTCTTTCCTACCAGGGCAGGATCTCGGCTAGGGGCGACACGCTAAAGGTAGTAGAACTCTCGAAAAGCGGTTGGATTGCAAGCGGGGAAGAAGGGAAATTCCAAAATCATATTATGGTACAGTAGATATCTGAAAGTCTACTGTCAGGTCGCCATCCGCAATTAGTTGGTTAGCCCTGAGTACGTCTTTATTTTAATAGGCAAAAAGAATTAGATACGGCTGAATTAGATTTAAAACATAAGAGCTTATCTTATACTGTACCAGGAAATGGCTGATCCTTCTCAGGAGCTTTGGTCTCTAAATCCCGAAATTATCAGGCCAACCGAGGTTGCGGATTCCAAAAGTTATCATGGTATGTGTAAAACAGCACAATGAGCAGAAGATCAAAGGAGTTCGATACCTGCGGGTCCAAATGCCATCACTCGATGTGTCTAGTTGAACCTCGCTAATTCGACAGAACTTTGCTGTGCATAGAGCCGCCCGGCAGAAGTCTCTTAGAGACAAATCTCATACTAGTCATGAGCCCCCCCAAAAAAGAGAGGTGATTGGATAGTGATGGTGCCACAACGAGCCACATCGCCCCGCTTTCTTCAGCTCTTGTCCGAGAATATTTGTAAACTCTCCTAGCCCCCCTACCAACCGCTCAACCATTTCTACATTCAACCAACATTTTAAATAGAGTATCATGGCTCAAGCTTCACATATACAATCGGTCACCATTGGCGACGGCAGTACCAACAGTGGCAACACAGTAGGCAGTTTCAACAATACCTTCTATATGTCCGGCGAGGATGCTCAAGTTATGCGCTGGCTCTCTCCACTAGAGCCGAATAACAGACATCAAGGTGTGCGGAACGACAGACTCGACGGCGTAGGGGATTGGGTTTTAGAAACGAGCGAGTTTCGGGGGTGGAGGGATATTGTGGGTGGAGCGGATAATGCTGTCTTGTTTTGCTCAGGGAATCCGGGAGTTGGAAAGACGTATCTAAGGTAAGAAGCGAGATTTCCAGAGAGAAGAGAATAACACTAACGGCTAGAAATACTAGTTCTCTGGTCATCGACAGCCTATGCGATCAGCCAGGGAATGAAGGTATCGCGGTCGCGGGTTTGTACTGCGACTTCCTTTCCCAGGATGAGCAGACCGTCACCAACATACTGGGTGCCATTATGAAGCAACTAGTAGGCCGAGGGGTCATCCCTGAGTATCTCCATGAGGCGTTTCAAGAAGGGAGAAGGAAGTTTGGTGGTAGAGGACTGAGACTTCCGGATCTGATGGGACTGTTGAGAATTGCGATTGCTTCATTACCTCAAGTTTTCATCTGTATTGATGCCTTGGATGAGTGTTTACCGAAGTATCTGCCAGAGCTTCTCGAATCTCTGAAGAATATTGTCCGGGAGTCGCCTAACATAAGAATATTCCTCACTGGGAGGCCCCATGTCGGGGAAGATGTTCGGAAATATTTCGCCAAAGCAGTTGTGATACCCATCCGCCCTAATAGCGATGATATACGGAATTATGTGGAGATGAGGTTAGACCGGGATGCTGAGCCGGAAGCGATGACTGATGTTTTACGGTCGGATATTGTAGGGGCTATCCAAGAAAAGATATCTGATATGTGTGTAGGACCATTTAGCACTTCTACCGTATTAATAATGTATGCTTACTAATGGTTGTCTGAAGATTCCTCCTCGTTTCGCTCAACATGGACGCTATTCTAGGCGAGGTGACAATTCGTCAGAGAAGAAAGAAGCTCAATGAGATGACACATGGGAACGGATTGAGTGATGTCTATACAACAACTCTAACGCGACTGAAAGCGCAGAAGGGATATCGATCAGTACTCGGGTTGAAGGTCCTGATGTGGGTGTCGTATTCGGAACGGCCATTACGAGCGCAGGAGCTCTGTGACGCCTTGGGGGTGGACATAGGATCTGCGGATCTGGATCCTGATAACATACCCGCGTTACGGACACTCGTAGCATCTTGCCTAGGCCTTGTCACTATCGAGGCGTCTTCGTCCACAGTCCGACTAGTGCACTTTACTCTTCAGGAGCATCTCTCTCGTGATCCGACTCTATTCCATAGTCCTCACTCAACAATTGCTGAGGTTTGCTTGACTTACCTCAATTTTGAATGCGTCCGGGAGCTTTCGCCAAATCTCAGGTCAGCCCCTGCAACAACACCACTACTGGAATACGCTTCTGTTTACTGGGCGAGGCACACAAGAAGGGGCTTGACTCAAAATATCCAAATACTTGCTCTAAGACTTCTCGATAGATTTGATGAGCATATCTCAGCTCAGCTACTCCTATTGCACCGTAATGATGATGATGGAAGCGTCGGTCCGCACTATAGCGCAAAGGGAGGACCTATTGGATTTACAGGACTCCACGGAGCAGCATTTCTGGGGATTGCAGGGATAATTTCTACTGTGTTGGAGATGAAGGAATGGGACGTTAATGCATTTGATTGCAACCGGATGACGGCTCTCGCCTGGGCATCCTGCAAAGGGCACAGGGAGACCGTAAGGATGCTTCTACAACGAGAGGACATAGATCCCGACCGGGCAGACACTCTATGGGGTGCAGCGCCACTCTTGTGGGCGGCTAATCACGGGCATGAAGGGGTAGTAAAGTTGCTTTTGGCACGAGATGACGTCAATCCCAACCAGGTAGACAGCGAATATGGCCAGACGCCACTCTCGTCAGCGGCTAAGAACGGGCATGAAGGGGTAGTAAAGATGCTTTTGGCACGAGACGACGCCAATCCCAACCACGTAGACACCCAATATGGCCAAACGCCACTCTCTTGGGCGTCTAAGAACGGGTATGAGAGGATAGTAAAGATACTTTTGGCACGAGATGACGTCAATCCCAACCAGGTAGACACCCAATATGGCCAGACGCCACTCTCGTGGGCGGCTGAGAACGGGCATGAAGGGGTAGTAAAGAGGCTTTTGGCACGAGACGACGTCAATCCCAACCAGGTAGACAGCGAATATGGCCTGACGCCACTCTCGTGGGCGGCTATGAACCGGCATGAAGGGGTAGTAAAGATGCTTTTGGCACGAGACGACGTCAATCCCAACCAGGTAGACACCGAATATGGCCGGACGCCACTCTCGTGGGCGGCTGAGAACGGGCATGAAGGGGTAGTAAAGATCCTTTTGGAGCGGAACGATGTCCGCACCGCCACTCCAGATAAACAAAATCAAACCCCTCTGTCGTTGGCTCTCTCCAGAGGACATCATGGAGTTGCAAGGATCTTACGTGAGTGGGACAATGTCAATTCCAATGCGGTTAATCCCTCCCGCCACCCGTTAAGCCTAGAGACTAGTCTGTAGCAGAGATGCAACTCGCGGACGATCACAGCACCAACGCCCCGCACCTTGGAGGCTGGCCAGTGCAGGCGCCGACGACCGAACTAAATTAATCCGACCTCGGTGATCCTGCCCGTAGATCAATGGATAGCGGCCTCCCACCACCGAGGCCCGACGCTATCCCAACACTTTCTCATCTCGTCCCCTACCGTTCTGGTACTGATATCCATCCTGGTACCCAATCACTCCTCTCGTTTGCCGATCAGAGTCTATCATAGCCTATCTCATTGGACATTCCTGTTTTTTCCTTTACATCCCTCCTGAAATGCTCGTCAGGTGAGGGATGGTCTTTCGTCGATTCAAGTGTCAATAGGCCTTGTCAAGGGAATTTCCCCCGGTTTCTTCGACATCTTCGTTATTCATTACCTTTGACTTTCTTTTACTACTCTGCCTTTTTTTTTCGCTTGCAGCTTGTCACTGAATCCGGATATTACAGAGCTGATGCAGATTGGGTATTTCAAGTGTTCTGATGGGCATATTCATTATCGGTGTGGTGGCTTGGAGCATGTACTCTGGGTAAGATTTACCAAAATTGTCGCATCACAACGGCTGGTAGTGATGGGAACTACGAGCGTTTGTGATTAAGTATAATACAGGATTATTGAATGTATTTAGTAAAAATGCGGTATCATATCGACAAGTTTAACCTGGAAGAGGAAAAAGCGTAAGCAAAAGGAAAAGCGAACCCCCGGAACAAGCTTATGATCGCGCTTGTCTCCATCAGCAAAAAACTCATGGGTGAAAACATGGTGCTATCTGTGCAACACTCATAGAGATAAATTGCGAGTGAACCTTTTCAATACCATGCCCTTAGCGAGAAACCATTCCGGATACCATTGACGGAGAAATAGGCTATTGAAAAAGTGAAAACCATTGCATGGAACCATCAATCTCTTTGGCCACCATTAACTAGCAAACAAAAATTAACAAATTTGTTTAAGGGATAAAAATATACCGGTATGCTAGAGTGTGTAAAGCCTTCGTTGTTCGTTCCACTGGGGGTTGCCCCTGCGAAGGTTTCACTTTCTCGATGGTATATTTCCTGGTCGATGGTATCCGAAAGGATTGACTGCCAAGGGCATGGTATTCTAAAGGGTTTCTCGATAAATTACTTCACTGGCCCGCCCACTCAAGGAGTCTACCCTTCCTATTCCATCCAGTGGTAGCCGTCCCAACTTTCTCTCCGTTGCCCTTTGTAGTATAGTACCTGCCTTGTTCGAGGTTTTTGAAAGCTCCCGGAAGGGGGGGTATGGGACATTGTCCCGGGTTGCATTGGTACGTACTCGTACTCACGGAACTAGTGCTGTGAAGCTATGAATGAATTATCATGAGTGGATCTCGTGCCTACGCCCATTCCGGAGTAGGAGAACGCCGAGCATATTCCTAGCGTTGCCGCCAATTGCACCCTGCACCTCGTTTATAGCCCAACCCTCCTGAGATAGCTACCTCAGCAACACCCGAAACAAGGCACCTTCCTAGGCAACGCCGCTAGCGCGAGCGAATACTCGAGTAGACGGAGCCCAAAAAGCCTAACACCCGTAGCCGATTCGTCTAGTCTCTGGTGAATGGGATCCCTTGCAGCAGGGGTCTATCCCTTCTATATTTTTCCTCCCTTCACCGCCATCGAATAAACCAGCTGTATGCAGAATCTCCACCCAAAAGGCCTTCTTTATCTATGGCTGCTTGAGGGTCCTATCACCAGTACGCGGGAGCTCGTTTTCATTGGATTGCCCATAGGGCATGCGGCTAGGCGGCTAGGCGGATATGTTGTTGAATGGATATGCAAGTATGACGATAGGTGGATAAGTATCATATCATATCTAGGAAATGTACAACTATAGGGCATATGGCTTGGTGGTGCGCGATGACTATGCATTTAGCAGTATGATACTTGTATGATAGGTTGTTGTTTCCACCTCCGGTGTCATTCAGCATTGGGTACTGGCTTTTGGTTTTATTGATGCAAAGTGCCATTGGGAATTAGGTATCAGGTATTTGGTTTAACAGTATTTTTTTTCACACTCATTTTTCCTTAGACATACGGGAGTTATACACTTGCAGGGCATATCACGGAGGATTATGGGATGCCGGGATGTTCTAAATCAGTTGAGACCGTCAAGGTTTAGGTTTTGTTAGCTTGAGGTTGTTTCTTTAGAGTCTGTCGAGTTTCGGGGGTCTTGCGGTGTTGTTGGTTAGGGGGAGATATATATATCTCCTAGTCTGTTGTTAGCTAACGAAAAAACTAGCGAACTAGATCACCGTTCTTCAATATTCCGCCGTGCTTAAGGCCTATTGCGATCGCATTCTTGTTCTTCCCTGCATTCTTGCCTTCTTTTGGCTCCAACAGCCATAGTGACAAAGCTCTCTATCAGAAACTTCCCCCTGGGGAAACCCACCCTTCCCCTAGCGCAGAAGGGCTACTGCTATCCCGGCAGCTGCGGTTCGCTTGTGCACGGCACTGGCGACTTAACCGCGGTCATGGTGATGTCCTATGGATGGATCAGAACCGTGCAGAGATGGCGGCTATCACTACTATTTTATGCGGACCAGGTCGTTTCCTGTCAGTTTTCAGGAAGGGCTAGGAATGGGGCTGGGATGAGAGGAGATGAGCTGATGTTTGACAAGCCAAGTACTAAGAGCATGGCACCTGCCCGAGAGCGGAATTACCAGTCCAGGAAACTAGCGTGAGTGTTGCTATGGTGGTCCCTAATAGCGGAGTCTTGCCCTGCGCGTCGGGAGGCATTTCATCTACTTAGGAATGGGCTCGCGGTATCCAGTAATGGTGATAGAATAGGTTGGCAGCGAGGTTGCGGGGTAATAGGGCTGGGAGGAGGATGCTAGAGGTTTCAGTGTGGATTTAGTGAGAGATGCGGAGGTGGATGTTGCCCTGCCGCAACGATTGAAGGTGCTGCGGGTAGAGGTTCGGGGGTGGTTTCAATCATGGCGCTTTGAAAACTCCTTGCGGGAGAAGGAGGGTGGAAGCTGCACAATTGTAGCCGCTGGAGTTGTAGTTAGAAATGTTATTGCGGTAGACGAAGTTGCTGATACTGTGGAACGCTCTGGCCATTGATTCCAGACTAGCTTTTTTAATGTGAAATCTGGTAGGCGCTGTTCGGGGTGATGCATTGCATAAACTCTTGTCATTCGCTATCTTCGGAAACAGAAGCAAGGGTCTTGGAAAGGGTTTGCAAGAGATTTTACGGAAGTCTTATGGAGGGAGGGGCTAGGACAATGTTCTCGCTTAACTTACCAACATGCAAGCATTGCGAAATGGTTCCTGCCCGCTGGCTTGACAGCTGCTAAAATAGGTATGACTGCGGTTGTTCCGCCGCCCGGCCAGTCGGGGAAGGATTCGCAGTCCACATTCGGGGCTGAAGGAGGGGCGGAGGGGGTAGAAAGGCTTTGAGATGGAATACTGTAAGAACTACTCGTAGGATAATTAAATCGCGCTAGGCTGCTTGAGTCGCCTTCGCTTCTAAGATTCGCCAATCTTTTTTATTTTTTTACCTCAGGGCGTGTTTGGATATGACAGCTCCATTACCCTTCCCTTCCGTTTCAAAATGGAGAGAACGGCATTTCCACAGCAGAAACCGTAACCCAGTGGAACGGTCCTATTTTTGCTAAACGCGCCCTTAACGTTTGGGTTCAACCAGTCAGTTTTGTTGTGGTATTGCCCCCAATCCGAGAGAGAGGGAATTTTGGGCATTTTAGCGCAAGGTTCAATTATTCTATCATGGCTCTTGCTTGAACTCGTACGGTAGGAGCCGGCTTGCGCTAGATTTGAGGACAGGTGCTGGGTCGGGTGTGTTCGGGTATTTAGGTGGTGTGGGTAAGCTAACTTGAAATGAGGCTCCGTATTTTTTTCGTCAACTGGCTGAGTTGGGGTAAGTGTGCCTTACGTTAGCCGGGTTTTATTGGGGCTTACCAGTTAAGCCCTGAACCCTCGGCACAAAGTGAGTTGCATGCACCGCATCCGAGGAACCTGCCCCCTCAAACATTCTACACGCTCTAATTAAAGATAGGCAAAAACGCCCAAGCCGAGCTGCCAGTGGACCTCGGTGGTTGCGGTGGTGGCGGTGCTTGGGCATGGGGAGGGTCCTAGACTACATGGACCACTTGAACTTTTCAGCACTCGTTAGAGAAGAACTAGATGCGCGGCTGGGTTGAAGCACTGAATATCACTCACCTTTCTTACCAAAAGTGATGTTGGAATATGTGGCTTCTCAGGATCTAGTTACTTGTGGTTGACCGCACTGGATGCCACTAGCAGATGAATGTGGAGATGGAAGTGTCACTAGTGCGTCATGTTAGGAGAATGGTTGATATGATAGGACACAGTGTCCGGTGTGACTGCTAAGTCCATTGTGTATATTAGTAGCTCTTTCCTGCCGAGATGGTAAAAAGGATAGTAGTGGTGGGCTCCCCTTTTTCACGGAGAATCAAGACATCTTACAACAAGTGATGTTATTCGCACGTGCTAAATATTTTACGAATCAACTTATGCAGGGTACGAAACTTCATGTGGTATGATACAACATCTGTTACACAATGGTCTTGTGTTCCTTGTCTGTCTCCGAGGAATCGCATCACTTACCTAGCCATCGAGCCCAATTTACTATAGCTGCTCCAGCAACAATCAAACTAAGTTACGGCATCTTTCCAGGCAACATCGCTAGAGGCCCAAAAACCGAACTTCCGCACCCCCTACATCTGGCTCTCTGCAAGCGAGATCCCTTCCAGCATGTTGCTGGGCATCAGCTGTTTCCCAATTTTCTCCCCTTGCCCTGATTGAATAAAACAGATGTATACGAAATCTCCGGCCTCACCAGGATCTTACTGTGCATACGCGCGCGCCTTATGAAGTCGAAGCTCACGATTAGGTAACCCCATGTGAGGTTTTTATCACCTTCCCCGCGCGTAAAGGACTCCCGCTATCTAAGCATCCAACACCCATCGGAAGATGCACCTCCCACTGGTTAGATCTCTGCAGAGATGGCGATTCTTCTTGGCAGTGTCTTGTATGGGCCAGTGTTTTTCAAGGCAATTTTCGAGAAAGGCTAGGAATAGAACTGGAAAGAGAGCGGGTGCTTGCGCTGCCGAGGGTCTGGGGCATCGGGCTGGTATTCCGAGCGCGGAATTGCTGGTCTAGGAGACGGGCGGAAGGGCTGTCACCATGGGCCTCGTTGTGGAATTCCGCGCTGTGCTACAGAGATCGACTGCATTCACCATGGAATAAGCTAGCGGTGCGCAACACTAGTGGTAGAATGGGTTGGCGGGGACGTAGTAGGTTAGGAGGACAAGGAAATAGGTGCTAGGGTTCCGGCGTAGGTTAAATGAAGGATGCGGAGGCTAATATTCCGTTGCTGAATCCCTTTCAGGTGCTGTGGGTGGGAAGCTAGAGACCGGCCTCGGTTGTAGTTTCTCGTGAACTCCCGGCAGGAGATTAAGGATGGAAGTAGTGATATTGTTGGTTGCTATTGGGGTTTCTAGCCGGATAGGTTATTACTGTTGCCGGGGTTGGTGCGATATCTATTTCTTGTTTCTCAATAGCTATGTGACCTGTAAATCACTAATTCTTTTGCCAAAAACTCTGCCCGCCTCGTAATTTTCCCACCATAGCAGACGACGTATGTTTTGAAACCCGCTTCGGGCAGTGAGATATAATGTTCGAGCAATCTATAAAATAGCGAGCAGGTGTTAAAACGGGGGTCGGATGTCGCTGCGGATATCAGTTTCCCAAATTTCTACTATTTTGGAATGTGTCAAGTAAAAAAGGCATGGAGTAAGAGTGTGTTAGAACATGGCTTATTAACTGCTGGGAGTCAGCTCATAGTGGTTGAGATCAATAGCCTTCGATCATTTGTGTAACGGTTTGTGTGGTTGGGATGCTGTCAGCAAGGCGCAAGGCTTTACCATCACCATCAACCCCGCTTTTCCTCCATTTCAACTAATTGCCTTAACAGACCCTAGGCTAACCAACAACTTGCCCGCCTAACGTTCACAGTGGAGAAAATCGAAAAAATGTCGCAAGGTTACAGCAATAACCAAAACTCATTCAACAATATCGGAAATACTGTTATCAACATCACCCCCGATGATGAGTCCAAAATATTGGCCTGGCTATCTCCGCTAGAGCCAGGAGCACGGCATAGAGACATCGGAGCCCAGCGACTAGACAGTATAGGATCCTGGCTACTGGAAACCCAGGAATTCAGACGCTGGCATGGTGGTAGTGGGGAGGATGGATCTGACCATCGCACCTTATTTTGCCACGGGAATCCAGGAGCAGGAAAGAGCTACATTATGTAAGAGAGAGCCTAGTGCCGCCGGAAATCCAAGCTTGGTATTTCTAACAGTCTGGGGTGACAGCTCACTAGTGATAGACAAGTTGTGCGATGATGCGGTGGAAGAAGATACTGCCGTTGCCTGTTTTTATTTCGACTTTGCTTCTCGGAGTGAGCAGTCACCAGTAAATATGCTCGGCTCCCTGTTACGACAGCTTGTCAGTGGATTGGAGGGAATTCCTGAAGTAGTAGTCCGGTCGTTTCGGAATCAGAAAAAAGTTATTGGGGGTAGGGGACTACAAGTGGCAGGAATTTTGAAGATGTTCCGGACCATCACAACGACGAAGCGCACATCTATATGCGTTGATGCACTTGACGAATGTGTGCCGGAGCATCGAATGGTAATCCTCGAATCACTGGGACAGATCGTGCGGGAGTCACTCAATACTAGGATATTTGTGACCGGAAGATCGCATATCCGAAGTGAGGTGGAACGGAGATTGGGTGGAGCGGCTGCTTTTGTATTGATAGAGCCTACTGGTGATGGTATCATTGGGTATCTACGTGAGAAGCTAAGGAGCGACACGACCCCGGAGATGATGAGCAGCGCATTGGAGGAAAATATTTTGGAAAGCATTTCCCAACTAAGCTCGGAAACGTATGTACCAACCATCCAAGGGCAAAGCTACTCAAGCCTACCTCAGACTAATAGCTAACATCCAAACCTAGATTCCTTCTAGCTTCTCTTCACATCGAGGCAGTTCTGCGAGAAACAAGCATCGCGCGGCGAGGGAGAAGGCTCAAGGCAGTTAAAGATGGCGTAGGGTTAGACGACGCATATGGTGAAACCCTGGAGCGGATAAAGGCACAAGGAGGGGAAAAGACAAAACTTGCAATGGCCACTCTCATGTGGGTCTGTCATGCGGAACGGCCATTACAGGTGGATGAGCTGCGTCACGCGCTAGCAGTGGAGATAGGAGCGACGGATTTCGACAGCGAAAATGCACCTTCGGTCGGAGCATTACTAGGTTGCTGTCAAGGACTGATTACTGTCGACAAGGAAGCTTCGACTGTCCGAGTAATCCATTTTACAGTCCAGGAGTATCTCTGCGCTGATCCAGACCTCTTCAGTCATCCCCACTCCACAATCGCAGAAGCTTGCTTGACCTATTTGAATTCGGCACAGGTCAAGAACCTCTCCTCCCACCATCTCCCGGATGGCCAAGTCATGCCTTTCCTGAACTATTCCTCGAGATATTGGGGAACACATGCGAATAGGGACCTCTCAAGCCAGGTGATGGCACTGGGGCTGCAGCTCGTAAATCTGTACGAAGGCCACCCATCCGCCATATCGCTTTTCGAGCAAGCACTGCCTACCATATATACGGCAGGAACGGGTTCTTCCCCGCCCTTCTCGGGATTACATTGCGCGTCTTTCTTCGGGATTGTTGAACTTGTGGCTTCGTTAACGAATGCTCAAGGTTGCGATATTAACCTTTGCGATTGCGGCGGCTACACACCCCTCTTGTGGGCGGCGAAGAATGGGCATAATCGTGTGGTCAAGCTACTGTTAGAACAGGAAGACGTCGACCCTAACAGGGCTAATGACCAAGGCAACACACCACTCTCGTGGGCCGCTCATAACGGACATGAAGAGGTTGTCAAGCTAATACTAGACCGGAATGATGTCGACCCCAATTTCTCAGACATGAATGATCAAACTCCACTCGGGTATGCTGCTGTTCAGGGATGCATCGGAGCTGTCAAGCTACTACTCAGTCGGGACGATGTCGAACTCAACCGGCCATGTGACAAAGGCGGTACACCACTCTTTTGGGCAGCTAATAGCGGACACGAAAGTGTTGTCAAGCTACTATTGGATCGAAAGGTTGTTGACCCTAATCGCCCTGAAAAGAATAATTGCACACCACTCTGGGCTGCTGCAGCTGAGGGACATGAGGGAGTGGTCAAGCTACTGCTAGGACGGGAAGACGTTGACCCTAACCGGGCGGGTTTGGATGGTCGAACGCCACTCGTGTGTGCTGCTGAAGAGGGGCATGAAGGGGTTGTCAAGCTACTACTCGGTCGAGAAGATGTCGAATCCAATAAGCCAGAAAACCAAGGTGGGACACCACTCTTGTGGGCTGCTCTTAACGGACATGAAGGAGTTGTCAAGCTAGTGCTAGGTCGGGAAGACGTCGAACCCAATCGGTCAGATAACGAAGGCTATACACCACTCCTTTGGGCAGCTATTAACGGACATGAAGGGGCTGTCAAGCTGCTACTTGACCGAAAGGTTGTTGACTCCAATCGCCCTGAAAAGAATAATTGCACACCACTCTGGGCTGCTGCATTTGAGGGACATGAGGGAGTGGTCAAGCTACTGCTAGGACGGGAAGACGTTGACCCTAACCGGTCGGATTTGGATGGTCGAACGCCACTCGCATGTGCTGCTGAAAAGGGGTATGAAGGGGTTGTCAAGCTACTATTAGACCGGAATGATGTCGACCCCAATCGCCCAGATGAGGATGCTACAACACCACTCGGATGTGCTGCTTGCTGGGGCCAAAAGGGCACGGCAAAGCTACTGCTGGCACGAGACGATGTAGACCCCAATTGCCTTGATAAGTTTAATAAAACACCACTCGGGTGGGCTGCGAGCAAGGGATATGAAGGAGTGGTCGATCTATTACTAGGACGAGAAGATGTCAACCTCAATCGTCCGGATGAGGATGGTCAAACACCACTCGCCTGTGCCACTCGGAATGGCCATAAAGAAGTTGTTAAGCTTTTACAAGCCCGGATGTCTATGGAAAGCGCAGTTGCGCAGCCATCCAACCAGCAATTAAACAATCGACACCAAATTAGACCCGAAGCACCCAATTGATTACGTTCAAACCGGACAGCATTCCTCCCTTTCTAGCCCTCTTCCTTCTCAACGTCGGGGCCATTTTTCTGCGCTGTTGTCGCCACTGCCATCCTCCGATTTGCACCTTGTGTCTTCTACTTCAGTCCGAAAAAAACAAGCTAAGAGTTCTCTCTAGCTCTCATTAATTGAAATCCAATTTTTATCTAAAATTATACTCCTCCGAAGCTTCACGATATCTGTTAATGTTTATTATAAGTCAAAGCACAGAAGTCCCAGTTCATTGTGTTCAGCATGCCGAAATCGGAGCACTGTTTCATTTCTCATCTTCCGCTGTTTATCATATCAATCATTCCCCGCCAGAATACGTTCTGTTTTTAAAAATATCCCTCTTTTCTACTTCCTCCTTCAGCAATATTTATTTCGTTATTTTGCCTTCCTACCCCTAGATAGATAGATAGATTAACAGATAGATAAACTGCACATAGATTTTCCTTTCCGATACCAAAGGTTTCAGAATAGGGATTCCTGACGGCTAGCATAAAGAAGCAAATTAACTCTCCACCTTCTTTTAACCTGGCCGCACACAGTGGCAATTTTTAAATTACCCCGCAGCAGACACTGAAAGAATTGTAATTATACACTAGCGTCCCAAATACGCCAGCCTCGCGAATATCCCACCTCAAAGTGGCAGAAATCTTGATTGGAATAAAATTCGCGGCCACTGATATTTAATTATTGTAGTGGTATGAGGGGCTAGTTGAGGGGGTGCATTTTCCAGGAAATTCGGAAAAATAGGATATAGGTGTAATCCACTGGTATTGGATACAGACCTCTGCAGTTGGGCAGAAGTGGGGAAGATATATGAGAAGGGGAAGTTTGTTGAAATACCTGCACATCCCTGCCCCTCACCGCCATTCCTCCGGGAGTCCGGGGTAGCTATATAGGAAGACATCCAGGGTGTGGCTGCCGTTCCATCTTGAGGTAGTACGAGTAGAAAGAGCCAGCAGATACTATACCCTGGTGTAAGCTATGGGTTTACTATTCCCGGATTCTGATACATGTCCATATCGCAGAATTTTGGTGTTGAGCTTTCATAAGTAGTAATGTCCGGCAGTGGTGGGAACCGCGGGTATTTGCGAACAAAGACAGTATATTTTACGTATTTAGAAGAAAATACAGTATCATGCATGTAAGTATAAGTTAAGACAGGAAAAAAGGAAAGCGAGGGGACCAACGGAATTTGTAAAAGAGGTCCCTGATCGTATTCAGCTTCAGCCAAAAACTCTGTGGAGGGAAAAAGGTCCTATGGGTACAACACTCGTAGAGGCAATGACTGCATACACCCAGAAAATCCAAGTATCTCCCTTTCTCAATGCATTCATCGGTAGCCTCCCCAATATCAATGCCGGAAATTATGGATCATGCGCCTACAGATGATAGAGTAATAGAATTCACATGGAACTTGGGCACATTGTAGGAGGGAGATGAGATGTAACTTCTATAATTCGCACTTTGTGGAGCTATTCGTTCGTTCGCACTCTATTTTAAAATAATAACGGTAAAGACAGGCTTATGTTACAATACCAATAACACGCTCTGATCCCTTGATAAACCACCACACCCATTCCGGTATCCCCCAACATGCCATTACTCCTCCACACACTCGCATGATAATAAAAGGAGGCAAATCCAGTATAATCGATTGTTAAACAATCTACCGTGCTTGAACCACTAGAACTAGGGCCATTGACACACTCGTGTTCTGGGAGCTTTTGAAAATGCCAAGTAAAGTGGGAATTATAAGACGCGTAAAACAGAAGATTGGGTGTTGGAAGGATATGCTTTGGTTCAATAATTGCGGGGGTGTGGCAGATCGCCTTGAAGCTTTGAAGATGGTACTCACAAAAGCCAGCGCTGCGAAGCAATGAACTTACCGCGGGTAGGTCCTTTGTCTATTCCCCATCCCGGAGGCTTGGAGAAATGCTGAGCGCAGGCATTAGCATTGCCGCCAATAACCCCCCACAAATGTAGCGACCCAATACTCCCTGGGATGGCTACTCTAGAAACATCCAAACCACGACACCCTTCCAGCAACATTTCTAGCGCGGGAAAATTCACCAGGCCCAAAAATCCTAATCTCCGCAGTCCATTAATCTAGGCCCCAGTGAGTGAGATCTCCACAGGTTCTGGGGCATCCGGGATTTCATTGTTTCTCTACTCACTGCGAATAGCTAAGCCAGCTCTATGTATAATCTTTTCCGAAAGGCCCTTTGTGATCTACGGCTATCTTATCCTGCGTGCGTGTGAACTTGGTCATGCAAATGCAGCGCTCCACCATGTTCTTTCACCTGAAGTTTCTTCCACCCATCCTGGGGCGCAGGAGCACATCAGCTGGCTAGGCGCCTGCAGTTCCCCGTGCCGGCCGTAGGCGACTTAACTTCTGCCAGGATGATGTCATGTGCATAGGTCGAGGAGGGGTTCATCGCGCTATTATCGTGTGTTGGCCGGGTCGTTTCCACCCAGTTTTCCCGAATAGCCTGAAATAGGACAGGAAGGGGATAGGAAGGGCTGGTGTTTGGTTTGCCGGGGATCGCGGGAATGGCCCTGGCCGGAGCGCGGGTTTGGCGGTCCAGGAAACGAGCGGGAATGTTGCGATGGTGGGCCCTGGTAAAGTTAATGGGGTCTCGCCCTGTGCAACGGAAAGGAAAATGTGTGCTAAAGAGTCTTGGTATGGATTGAATCAGGAGGTGAATGCTGCGCTGCTGCAACCATTGTAGGTGCTGCGCGTAAAGGTGCGGGAGCGGCTTGAATCACGGCGCCTTGCGAACTCCTCGCAGTGGAAGGAGTGTGGAGGTAGTGCTCTTGTAGCTGCCGGAGTTGTAGTCGGAAATGTTAATACCATTTCTGGGGTTGTTGATGCTGTCGGGGCTCTGGCCATTTTCCCGGACTAGGTTATTTTCTCGTTTGATGTAAATGCTAGGAGGTCTTGTTGTTTCGCTATCTAGGGAATGAGAGACTCGAGTCTTAAAAAAGGGTTGAAAGAGTTTTTCCGGAAGAGTGGCACAAAGGGAGAGGCTCTAATAAGCAAGGCATGCATGCGCCAATCAGGTCATCACTTAACCGATCGGCCATGCGGGCGTAAGGAAAAGGTGCGTACCCGCATGCTTATAGATGCCAAGACAGTCACTGGTGCTGTTGTTCCCAAACTCGGTTGGATGGGCAAGGATTCGCAGAGTCCAGATTTTGGGCAGAAGGTGGAGGAGGGTAAGGCTTTGGATTGGAAAAGCGTATCATAAGAACTATTAATTGAAATGGCACTAGGGCGCCGGGCGGTCTCTCCTCTTTTTTTTTGTCCCAAGCTTAGGGCACAAGCGGTCGTTTTTTTCTCGGGTTTTGCCCACCAATCCAAGGGAGCGGGGGTCTTGAGCGTCTTAACCTAACCTTATTTCATTCTTACTACGGGCGCCGTGAGGTTCAACTATTCTAGCATACCGGTATCATAGCTCTTGCTGTAGGAGCCGGCTTGGACTACAGTATTCTGCGGCAAAGCGAGCTTACGGTGAGGTGAGAGCACCCATACAACGATTATAGGACAGGGGCCATCCGCACGAGCATTCTCGTCATGCCGTAGACACGCTTTGCCGTAGGGTGCTGTGGTGGTGTTCCTTCGCTTGAGAAGGATAGGTGCTGGGACGGATGCAAGGCTTTGTGGATAAGCTACCAAAATTAGGGCCCGTTTACCTATCCGTCGCGTTTCGAGATTTTGGTGGGGAAACTAGACGGTGGCGTCTCAACCAACATCCTATTCCAATACTCGAGTAGACGTACCAAAACTGTTTACCTAACTTTTCACCGTTCTATTCTAGCTGCTAGACGGTCAAAACCCGACGCTGCTCAACAGGTCCTTTTGCAACCACCGTCTATCAACACCACCCATACATCATGCACGCAATCATAAGAATAACAACCGATTGGCTCTAATGTTTTTTGCACAATCAGCAATCCATTCTCTCATAACCCAGGGTGAGTTCAGAGACAAAATTCCTATCTTCTGTTTGTGAGGAGGCGTTCTTGGTCAGTCCAATATCTCGGTTGCCGAGCACAGTTGAGAGTTGAAAGCTACATGGTTGCACACCTCCGTTGATCGAATTTTCCACACTAAACCATACTAGACAGTATATTTAGGTAAACACACACCCATCCATTCACCCTACACACCTCCCACCGTCTCCGGTTGCTAGACGGCCGTCTGTAGGTAAACGGGCCCTTAATGATAACATGAAATGAGGCTCTAGTTGAGTTGGGTCAAGTTCTTCTTAAGGGCCCGTTTACCTATAACTTAGACGGCCGTCTAGCAACCAGAGGCAGCGCCGACGGTCAAAGAAAGTCAGTTATGTAAACAGGCTTTCAGTTATATACTAGAGAGTATATTAGCTGGGTGTGCGAAAATTCTGTTTTCTTTACATACCTTCAACTGTCTGTCTCTTTCTGAAAATTAAATTTGTAATCGTGGTTGTACTACGGTAGACGGTGGCGTCTCAAGCGTTATCTGGTAAGCGGCGTGAAAGTGTTTGACAAATTCCCCACGGTCCTAGATTCTTGTAGCTAGACTGTCAAAAAGTTCCGTTGCCTACTCTAGCTAAACGCCATATACTAAGGGTATTCAAAGTTAGGAACGGAAAATGACGGTTGAAGGGGGGAACGGAAAAAAGGTTCTTGGCCTACATGTACTGCGAGAGCTAGATGGCCAATAGGAGGCCTGAATGTAAATTTTTGGGAGTTGAGACTTTGAGTGACCTGGGACTGTTGCAGCCAACGCAAAAAGAGAAGCTAGGGGGAAAAAGGGAAGATGTATAAATAATACGGTAGGAGTGGTATTCTTCCGTAGCGTTGACAATGTGCTTTTCGGCCTGAAAGGGTTTCAATAAGGTTTGGGTTGCATCATATTGGTATGATAACAGTTATGACAACATAGTTATGTTGTCTACCGAGCTCTCCACCACGAGCACCTACAGATATTTCTGTTGAAAACTTTTTTGTCAAACTAACTTTATTAAGCAAATAGTGCTCG
>Ga0307509_10003205_pt1 | contig 25305 bp, 33 predicted proteins | sample 10_EM_MG_FD_202245 | JGI IMG/M metagenome (GOLD analysis project Ga0307509, IMG submission 202245) | Populus trichocarpa ectomycorrhiza microbial communities from riparian zone in the Pacific Northwest, United States - 10_EM | ecosystem: Host-associated > Plants > Roots > Unclassified | place... | reverse complement strand
ATGTAGGGCGCGTGCGACGTGAGTGGTGTGAATCTGGTGCGATGCGATGTTGATTATTATTCGTGCACTTGGACCGTCATAAAGACACTCCCAATCGGCAGGGTATGCGCGGAATCAGGTCGGCTCCAGCCGATCACATCTGTCACTGGTAGCACATCCTTTACTCTCAGCCACCTCTAATCCCCCCCCTTGGATCCCTTCCCAAATGTTTCGCGCCGCTCGTTTCAACACCATCCGCCGCACCCTCCACACCCGAGCAGGACCAAGTTCAAGGTCTTTGCAAGCCAACAGGCTCGCGTTTGCCGGTGCAGCCTCCGCCGTCGCATTGACATACTTCGCGTGGAGGACGTCATCGCCGAGCAAGCAACTTGCTATGGACACTAATAAGAAAGTTCGTAAGTACAGTTCATGCCACTGCCTACTTATTCAGAACTCAACTGGTTTCCGTCCGGCAGCCGAGCGGACGAAGGTTGTAGACCACGTCGCCCACCTAGAACCCGACCCCGCCCCGGAGCCGGAGCCAATTTCGGAACAGACCAAATCCCCTACGACAACTACGACGCAGGAAGGTGACGAACCGGAGGGAGAGTCAAGTGAACCTCAACCAGGGGCGGCCGCCTATGATCCTGAAACCGGAGAAATAAACTGGGATTGTCCTTGCCTGGGGGGAATGGCCCATGGACCCTGCGGTATGCAGTTCCGGGAGGCTTTTTCGTGTTTCGTGTTCTCGGAACAGGAGCCCAAGGGTATTGACTGCGTGGAGAAGTTCAAGGCCATGCAGGATTGCTTCAGGGAGCATCCGGAGGTGTACGCTGAGGGTACGTCTGTGATTGCGATGGGAATGAAGACACTGTTCTCACTGTTTCAGTAGAACTTGACGACGATGACGACCCAAACAGCGCGACGGAATCACCGGAGGCCGCCGCACTCACCACAGAGGGCACCCCACTAGACACGCCCCAGGAATCTACGCCTACAAAAGTACACACGGAACCCTCCGCTTAATGCCCTTATAATATATCGATCACTTATCACCCCTCGTCCGTCCCGAAACTTTGAACTTGCAATCGGGGGCGCGTTTATTGCGAGAAACCAACGTCCGAAGAATTTAACGTGAGGGTTGATCAAGAGGTGAGATGCAAGACGGCGCGTTTTAAAGTGAGAAATGAGAAAATTGAGATGAACAGTAGTAAGGGACATGTATGACAGCAGGGGCAGGTACGTATTAGGCTACTCAACAGATGCACAATGAGACCGAGGGAAATTGCTACAGGTAAGGGGGACATACTAAGAAACGAAAACATTGTACGATAGCAGTAAGTGCGTGACGATGCATAGGAACCCAGCGAGAGGAAAGCAACTGTGCCAGACGTCAGCCTCAGTTTGTGTAAGTATACCTGAGAGAGACGTACGAAATTACAGCCCAGATGAGGAGCTATGGATAACCCTCCACTCTATTGAGGCCTTCGCGCGATCTCAAGTGTAAGAGACAGGAGATAACCCCAGGCACGGAGCTGTTCTGTCGACATAACACCTCTATCTCTTTCCCCTTCCACATCTTCTGTGACGGGGCCATCCCCTCAACGGTATCGATCTCGTCGTCGATGGGGACTTCCAAATCGATCTCCATTTTCCCGGCCATGCTGTTGTGGTACCATTGACTTCTGGACTTAGATCGAGCATGCAGGTAGGCGCCAAAACTCCGTTGTTGTTGGTCGAATCGGTGGAGGGTCCCGTTGGTAGGAGGGGACTGCGGTGGCGGTGATAGCGACCTCGTATTGCGACCGAACTCGTCGCAGAGGAGTGATTCGTACAGAACTCTGAACGCAACAACCTCGGCCGCGAGGTGGAACTTGGTGGTTCCTGTGTCCGCGACTAGCGTCGCGTGGTTGGATGTCGCAATCTCCACCTGTCGCTTCAAGGAGGCGGCCCACTGGTGACGCAAGACCGGGTCATCGACGCTGAACATGTACCTCCTCCTGTCGCAGTGCATGTCGGAGAAAGCTAACTGGAACGTATTCCTCATGAACGCGCGCTCGACGACAACCGAAGTGCTTAGCGGGAGGCCAGAGTAGAGAAGGGCGTTCGATCCGCTTCGTCGCATGGTAATCCTCTTTGGTCCCAACGACGTCCCGGTCATGCGGAAGGATGCCTCCAAAGACTTGGCAAACGTCAAGACTGGTGGGTCGAAGAGGAGATCCTGTCCGAACAGCTGGATCCTGAGGTCAGGGTCTGGATGGGGAATACGAAGGATGATCGGTTCCGACTGAACGCGGTAGGTGAGACGCGCAGGCAGCGCACGCTTGACGACAATTACGATATCCGTCTCGCCAGTGACCATCGCACGCGCTTGAGTCAGCTGCTCGTCGCGAATCGAAGCATAGATCTCCTGCAAGATCTCATCCGACACCTGTCCACGGGGATCGTACCTCCTGAAAGCACCAACGAAATCCCTCGCAATGACGTTTCTCAGGGGAAGACCGGTCGGCCCGGGCTCCTGTCCAACCCCACCATGAAGGACCTCGTTCAGCTGAACGATGGCCTTGGCGAGCTTCACGGCGAGATCTTTGTCATAAGCGACAGCCCCAAGGTTTGCCTCGTACCATCGGCTTCCGAACGCGTCCAAAATGAATTCCATCGGGTTGTGAGTAGGGGATGGCTTCGAGGGGACATTGACCGATTGCAAGAAGACGCGCAGGGCGTGGTCGATACGTAACCCAGTAAATCCGAACCCGTCGATGTATGCCTTCAAAACGAGTTTAGAGGTGCGCCGGGAAAGGTAGTCTCCGAGTTTGGCGCGGTCCAAGTCCAAGGTCCTGAACATCAACTGACCCAACCCAACTGGATCGTCCCGACTCCTCGCTTTCTCGAACAGGGTCGCAATGGCGTGGTCTGGGTCCTTCGAGAAACCGTGGACAAACGTCCGTGTCAGCGAATGCTTGAGTGAGCCGGACATGTGGGCTTGGGTACGGTGGTCATCTCGATCAGATTTGACGCGAAGATTCTTCAGCTGAACAACACTCTTGATGATGAACCTCCTGTCGAGAACCGTCAGGGTAGACGGATCCATCAGGCTATCCTGATCGTGTAAGATGGGTTTGGCGATGACAAGGATATCGTTAAACAGGAACAAGAATCGGTCCTTCACGGTGTTCGAGTTGACAACCTGGAGAACCGGTGAAGACAATAACAACTTGCGGGGAGGATCCTCGACCGGCATGGGGGGCGACGACGAATCGGCACGACCAAGTAGTTCATCCATCAGGTCAGATATCGAGGACTCCTGAGATCCTGATTTGGTAGCGTCGATCACGGGATGAGAGGAGAGAGTGGACAGTGAGGCGGAACCGGAGGGTGAGTGGTCGTCGTCCACAGATGACTGGGGATCGGGAGTAGCGGAGGAAGGTGGGGCAGGAGGAGAGGGGATTTCTGGGGCGCTTTCCGATATCGGAGTTTCCGCGACATGGGGGCTTGAGTCACCGGACTTTCCAAATTTGTTCAGCATGGCGGAGCCGAAAGCCTCGTCCACAGCTTGTCGGAAGCTCGTGTCAGTGGCGGGACTGGCGGAGACCTTGCCTTTTAATGTGCTGCCACTTGTGCTCGTGGCGCCCCGAGACCTCTCACTCCCTACGTCTTCCCAATCAGCAGCAAGATCGTCCTTCTTGGAAAAGAACAGATCGGTCACGGAGGACTTGGTTCCGAGTTCTGGCCGCTCGGGTGTGCTCGTTGCGGACCCAGAATTGGATGAGAAAAGCTTCTTGGCGCTCAGCCATTTCTTCACGCCTTCTCGGGTAGTTGGGAGTTTGAGGGTGGGGGTCTGGGTCGGGGTAGTAGGGGCGTTAGATTGGGGTGAGGGCAACGAGAAGTACTCGGTCGATGATGAAGAGACGTTTGCGGACATGGGGGGTGCTTGAAGTACGTTGAACTTGGCGAGGAGACGTGTATCAGAAGCTTGGTGGGATAACTTCCTGCCCCTTCCCAACTCAGGCGACGGCCCTGTCGTATTCGAGGAACCAGAACCGTGGCTGGCGGGGTCCGCCCAAGAACTTATATCTGGACTTGAGGCAGAGTTGAGCATCGCCTTGGCCTTGTTTCTCCTCTCCAGTTCCACCATCATACCGGGGAACGGGAGTAGTTTTGGGTCCACGTACTTCGGCAGATCGTTAGGGGAGTAAGCAGGGAACGGGGAGGCGCCACCCCTTGTGGGAGGTAGGGGCAAGGGGGATGCTGAGATTGGGGAAGAATTCGACGTTTGCAGCGCCGGTTGGCTCTGTTGGAACGCAAACGTCCCGTCTTTATCGGTTTTCCCGCTGGTTAAACTCGCGCCACTCTCCCGACTGACACTGGAGTCGGTGGTATCCCTCGGTCGACCGCCGATGCTATTGGTTCGTGACCGTCGGCCGTTCTGAGACGTACTCCGGCTGAAAGCACCCTTAACCCTCCCCCAATATCCGCCATCATTCCGTTTCGGTGTCACCTCCGTGGTAATCCTTGTTGTCTCCTCCCACTCAGAATAGTCCCCGCCGTTCGTGGGGACACGTTCAAACGTTGGAGTGACCACGACTCGGGTAGGGAGAGACTGTGGAGGACTGTCGCTTGTACAATCGGGCTCGAAATGGTTGACGGCAGCAATAGACGAGGGTGACGGGGGGCTGAAGGAGGTTCTGCCTTCGGTTTCTACCGTAGCCTCGCTCTCTACCAAGACGCTCTCTCGTTTGGGAGACGGGGAAGTGTCAATTTGCGAGGAGTCGATTTGCTGAGAAATGTCGGCAGCTTCATCTTCATCGTCCCCATCCTCTTCGCATTCATCGTCGCCATTGACCTCGTCCTCCTCATCCTCTTCTTCATCGTCTTCGTCATGAATAGGGATGCGGTCAGGAACTAAGAATTGTCAGTACCTTGCCGAAACCTTTCGAAAAAGAAGTCTTACCTGGTTCTGCGACCCAACTAGGTTCCCGTTCGTTCCCCGGCAATGGTGTCCGGCGAACCTCGACGAAGGTATCATCCTCATCCTCGAGGTAAGCCTTCTCTTTGAGAGGGGTTGCGAAAGGACTGGTGGGGAAGGCATCTGGCCGGAGAAGGTTCTTCTGCGACAAGAAGAACGGTACACCGATTCCAGGAGCTGAGTCCGTCGAGAGATTTGATGGTGCGTCGGATACATGAGGTAGACGTCCGAGTTGACTCCGTTGGGGGGTTTGGGGTAAACCAATGGGTAAGGGAGGTGACTGCTCTAGAGGTTCGTCTTCGTCCTCGATAACGACGCCACGATTGTGAAGAGGGGTTCGGTACTCGACCCCGTTCTCTATATTTACAGGTGTATGTGAACGGGGGGCCGAGGGCGGTCTAGGGATGAACTCCTCGGCCAACTGGTTTACGTTGACGGGGTGCGTTAATGGAGAATTTGGTAACACCGGCGTAGTTGGTGTAGTTGATGAAGGTTCCCTATCATCGACAACGGTAGACGCACGGGAAGAACTCCTCCTCTTTCGCCTGCGCTTCCGCTTGGCAGGAGCTGTCGTCTGTGGCGCGACCTCCTCGCCGGCGCTGGTCTGTTCCGCATCGGTGTTTAGCCGTTCGCCGAGACGGTGAAACAGGAGCGCTCTTGCTGCCATGCGTTCACCACCAGCGACAGTGTTGTTCCTCGTGAGCTTTGCGAAGGGTGAATTTGTGACCACGGTAACTGGGTCAAAGGTTTCCCCCGTCAGTTTGGCCATAGCCATCGCACGTTGCACCCCGCTGCTCGCGCTGTTGGACCGGAATAGACCAGTTCGGATAGCTTCCAGTGAGGGAAGCATTGGGGTTGAAGGGGACGTTGGAGGATGGAAACCGGCTTCAGTGTACTGAGGTGACATGGGATCAAATCGAAATGGTTTTGGGGAGACGAGGGGAGGGGATAATCTCGTGGGGGCGTCTTCGTCCTGGGAGGATTCATTGGCTGGAACCGTTGGGAGTGAAGGAGTGACAACTTTTAGCTTGGCCTTGAGATCTTTCGACCCTCGGGACCTCGAACGTGATCTTCGCCTCTTCTTCTTTTCACCAGCGGCGGAATCTGGTGTCGTTGTAGTGGCGGGCTCTTCCATAGGTTCGTCGGCCACGGGTTCATTGGGATGACAAGGCTGGGTATCGGTTGGAGGTGGTTCCAGTGGCTGGTCGGGCGGAGATGCGGCTTCGGGTCCTTCGGAGGGTTGATCTCCTTCGGGTTGGCTGGTTCCGTCAGCCTTCTCCTCGACCTGTGACTTCTCCCCCTCGCTCACAGCCTCTATGTGCATACGTGGGCGCCGGCCGTCTTTCGTCCGAGGTAAAGAGGCAGCCCGTTTGAGTTTTGCGACGGCATGGGCTCGCTGTTCAGCGGCCGTGGTCTGTTCCATCTCAACGCCAGGGTTGGTTCGACACTAAGTTTGGGGTGTTGAAGAACGCTAATAAGGTGGGCTTATTCGGATGCGATGCAACGAGGAAACAATATTCCCGCAGCACGAACCTGGATGAAACGAACTTTGCGGGAGATTCAGCACTTGCAAACCGGAGCGCATATATGGAGGACTTACCCGGATACACGAGCACCCGCGTTCGGGGGAGAAGAGTCTTGACAAGTGAGAGACTGACGTTGGGCTAGAGGCACGTGCACGTTTCTGGGGAGTAAGTACATCTGCGATCGAAGGAATGAGGGGAAGGAGTCTCACTCAGATAAGCTGACCACGAAAAAGATTGAGAGGGACTGAGGAAGACGGTCAGACGAGAAAAGAATCGGTGGAGGGAAAGACAGAGTTCAACTTGCAGTGCATAAGTAGACGACCGGATGTGTGGGTGTCACGGGTCACCGAGCCGGTCACGGCGTCTTGAGGTTAATCTCGGGTAGTTTTGAGGCTCATAGATGGGCGGGGACTCGAAAAATCTCGCTCGTATATTTCGACCTACTCTATGTGAATTACGCGCACTATAGTGACGTTCAATGAGCTTGGAGGGTGGGTGATCTATCAAAGATAAGAATCTATCCTTGACGATGAACCGATCCAAAACGAGGTCGGCGGAGATCTGCCGCTCCCCACGGGGCGACAAGGCGAACTTCACCCAGTTCGGCTCGGAGTTGTGGACACACGGAGGAGCAGATCAGAACCCCCCCCTTTCCTTTGGATCCGGTGGATTTTATGGAGAATTCGAGAAGAGGATGTATCTTCCGCAAACGAATAGCATCAAAGAGGCCCCGCCGATAACAATCAGCGTGCGCCTCATCTCATATGTCGACGTTGGTCAGATGAGGGTCAAGAGATCAAGATAAGGATTTTGGGGTGAAGCAACGGACAGAGCGTGTCCACGAATCGATTGGCTTTAGACGCTGCAATTCCTCCCATAATCTGCAAATTTGATGATGAAGGCGAGTACGAGGGTTAATGACCTGGAGGTAGTGCGGAACCGCAACTTGACCATGATGCAGGCGCTTTGATCCACCCGTGTGCCGTGCGGACGAACTATACAACATCGGGAGTGATTTGCCAGGGGCGTTCGCAATGGCGAGTGTGATCATCAATTCTAACGGCTGCTTTGAGAGCTCGAGATGGTCCATGAGTTAATTTCAGCCCATATGAAGCGGTAACGTTGATTTGACGCCCTTTGTTTGGCGAAAGACTCACCTGAATGAGGGACGAGATTTTCGAACGAGTTTGGCCACACAAGCGAACCGTCTGATCGATGGCGTCCCTTCAAAGTGCAACGCAGTGGAGCCGCACGGCATGGTCAAGACTACCCAGTTGTTATGGCAAGAAGAGGATGCCGTCTCCAGCCACCCCTAACGAAGCCAGAGCCCCTAGATCCTGGGAATCGGATCATTGATGTCCCCAGAGACCGTTGGGCTTCGGGCTCCTGACGAGTGGCCCATGGGGTCGATCAAAGTGCCAGCAGTAGTCAGACAGGAGGCATGATTAAGTCAAGTCGAGGACATCTTTCATATCCACCCCACCGTTCAAAAACTCCTTGTTGTAGTTGGATCGTGTGTTGACGTGTATCGTCAGGCCAATGGGCCGTTTAGTCATACCGCCAAGTTGAAGGGTAATCTCGTCGAGTCCAACACGCCGAGTAGTCAGTTCCCCGAATGTTTCCCCGAATGTTCTACGGAATTTGTGTCAGGGACGCAGCCTTCACGTTCATCTACTCACCGCGACGGGTAGACGTCTCCGGAGACTCATTCATCTGAGACCGGTCCACGAGCGTCCAGCTGTATAGGTTCTGTTCACTGCCGAGATCTTGTCGACGTATGCTGGTATATACGCCTACCCGGCATCGTCGCGCTCTAGATATTGTAGGGTTTTTCCCCACACCGACGAAACCGGTGCAGTGCGTCCCATGAGAAGAATCGCGGCGAACGCCATTCTGCCGGGCTGCTCGACGCGACTAGACAACCCCACCATCGAGGGAAGGGACGCTTACGGTATCGCCCACAGCGGAAGCACCGGGTACAAGAAAGCGGCCGGGCGGATTGTCAGATGACCGGTTGAACGCCCGCAAACAGGCTGCAACGTCGCGTCCCGGCGACCCTGACATTGCCAGCCGTGAAACACGTCGTCGGCAAACTCCGATGACCCGGAAATGCATGAAGATGCTCTTGGATGCCATGGGCGCCTCGAATATCGTTCATGTTAATTCCTTCAATAAATACATTCGGTCTGCAACTCATCCTTCTCTTACACGTACCTTTTGACATTATCGCACACTCGTTTAATCTCACCAACTGTTTGAACCCCCACCCGTGGCCTAGTGGATGATAACGAAGGACTTGGGTAATATTTCTGATGGCAGACCACCCAGGCTGCGATCAGCACAGGCACTGTACTGCACTTAATCAGCCTTTGTATAACTCGATGGTTCAGCCATCTTCCTAAGTTACGGCGAATTAGTGATCATGCTGGCGACCGGAAGGCGAGCGTGCTTACGGAATGGTCTACGTTGGTCGATGTGGATAAGAAGTCACACTGATATAGTCTCCTCAAACAGACCGTTCTAAGTACCACTGATGATCATCGAGTGGGGATGTAGCGATAAATAGAACGCTTACACAAGACATGTGATGACACTACCTCTGCTTCGTAATGGGAAGCCAAAACACCCAACCTAACCACTCACCCAACCACCACGATGTCAGCAGAGGCCATCTCCGGGTTTTACGCTTACACCCAGACCCTCAAGGGTGTTTACTATGGCCCCGGATCGGTCAAGAATTCGCTTATCTCGGTCTTGGAGGGATTTGGCACCAAGAAAGTCTTGGTCGTCACAGGCAAGAGCCTTCGCGAGAAAGTAAGCGGGGTCTGGGTCTGGTGAATGGGCGAGTATCTAATCTAATCTAGACGGACGTAATCTCAAACATCGAGGCACTCCTGAAGGAGAAGCAGATCTACGGGGCCACCTTTTCTGAGATTGGACAGCATAGTCCGATTGCAGGCATCAAGAGAGGCGTACAAGTCTTGAAGGATCTCGGTGCAGATGCGATTGTCTCCGTCGGAGGGGGCTCACCGATTGACGCCTCGAAACTCATCTTGCATTTCCTCAAGGAGGAGCGGGGTGGACCAGTCCTCACGCACGTCGCGATCCCCACTACCCTCAGCGCCGCGGAATACACCGTAAGAGGGGCAAGCTCACACCTTTCGGAAATGCTGAACGGTTGCGTTAGGCTGGTGCAGGTTACAAGGATGAGAATGGCCACAAGACTGGAGTTGGTGACGCCGATCTTCCACCTGCGGCCGTCATTCTTGATGCTGAATTGACCCTCTCGACTCCGGAGAGGTTGTGGCTTTCCACCGGTATTCGAGCGTTGGATCATGCCGTAGGTGGGTCGGTATGCCTCCTCCGCGGAGAGATGCCTATTGATGAAGTGGCAAAACTAGAAAGCCTGTATCGCCCTCTCGTCCCGTACCCGGTGAAAGCTATCAGTTACGAAGCGATTTCATTGCTATTCAAGTACCTCCCAATCTCCAAGCGGGATCCAAACGATACCACAGCACGGCAGAAATTACAAATTGCCGCGTGGATGAGCCTCTGGCCCGCGACGCTATCCAAGCCTGTGTTCGTGTTGACCTCCCCTAACTCCTATACCCTTTCCGTTGATGGGTATTTCAAGCTCCTTCGGCTTATCGCACGATTTGAGCAAGCGTGTGGGAGCGACCTACGACGTCCCTCACGGCATCGGTTCTGTAAGCACGCGCTGGACCTTGGCCGACTGGATTTAACTTTTGGGACATAGTGTATCACACTCCCCCCAGTGGTGGCCATCCAAACGATGTTTGCAACTGCGGAGGACAAAGAGGCCCTGGCTCGCGGGTTGAGTTCTTCCGGAAAGCCAAGCACAGGATCGGTCGACAGTGACATCATCGAATTTTCTTCAGAGATCGCAAGGTGAGTGCAACCGATCTCGCGAAACTTGGGGGGGGGATTGACTCGCTGCGGAAACCGCAGCCTTATCGATTCGCTCGGCCTGACGACCAAGTTGAGGGATTACAGTGTCCCGAGGGAAGACATCCCACGAATTGTAGAGAGGACGATCGGAAAGAGTTCGGGTGAACTGTATGATCAACTGATGGAAATCATGGACACGGCTTTTTGAGAGAGGTGCCGGTCTTTGGAAGCAAGGTTTGTGATACTCGCCCTTGGGATGTTCCCCAACTGTACGTTGTAAGAGCAAGAGTAGGCACACAAAGATACACACGACTCGCGTAGATCTCCGTTCCGCGAACAACCTTCCGGCGATCGTTCGTTCAACGACCTCGTCCCGATTTCATCCTACTATATATTTGTTTTTTCTCGCCTTACCACAGCCCTGTACTTCGACCCTGGCCCTCATTCACGAACAGTGGATTCGCGACATACGCTGTCGGTCTTTCCATCTTCTGCATGTGCGGTCGGGGGTTATGTGTCGTTGCGGGCCGGCTACACCATCCGCCAACGCTCAGCAGAGGTCTCAGATCTTTGACCAATTGCCGGCCCGCAGCCAACCACTGCCTCACGATTGGGAGAAGTAGACGGAAAATCAGTTACGGGCACCCATTCGCTTCTTTCCCTTCAACCCCCATGACGACACGTAGGCTTCACTCGACAAAGGCGACGAACGACGAGAAACGCCACGCAGTAGACGAGGTTCATGACCACGAACACACCACTACTCATAACCACACTCACGACCACAACCATGAAGACCACGGTCACAGTCACTCACATTCCCATGGCATATTCGGCGCGTTTGGACACACCCACTCCCGCGAAGACGCATCCACAGCAGGAGCGGAGAAGATAGTAGAGGCTTTGAAAGGCGGCAGTACGCTGACACGGTTCCGCACATAAGTCCCGATGCTCACATGACATAAACCTTGCAGGCGTCGACCGAGGAAGTCAAATTACACTTGTCGGGTTGTACGCCAATATCGTGCTGACCGGTTCGAAGGGCCTGGCGGGATGGTACATGGTGTGTTCGCCGGCTATATGCTCTGTGACGGTTCTAATCACATCCCGCACTAGAATTCCGCAGCCCTACTTGCTGAAGCTGGCCATTCCCTCAGCGGTAAGACACGATTCACTCGCTATACGTCCGTATGGTTATTGACGCTCGACCGACACAGACCTCCTGGGAGACTTCGTGACGCTCTTTGCTTGGAAACTCTCCCAGAAACCGCCCTCCAAGAAGTACCCATATGGTTTCGGCAAATTCGAAACTCTGGGTACAATCTCCATCTCTGTTCTCCTTACAGGCGGCGCACTTGGGATCGGTTTCCACTCGTACAACCTTCTGATCGACGCCCTAACCCCGACTATATCTACCGTGCCACCGGGGATCATCCAGGACGTCTTCCAAGCCGTGCAGAACCTTCCCGTACCAGAACTCGGGCATGCCCACACTCACGTCATCCCTGGACACGACGTACAGGGTTCTGTTTTGGACCCAAACGCTGCATGGTTCGCTGCCATCGGCGTGTTGTCCAAGGAGTGGCTGTATAGGATCACCAAGAAGGTCGCTGACGAGGAACGAAGCTCTGTCTTACTCGCAAACGCGATTCACCACAGAAGCGACGCGTACTCGAGCATGGTAGCCCTCGTCGCGATTTTGGGTAATTGGTATTTCCCGGCGCTGCCGTTGGATCCGATCGGAGGTACGTGTCCCAATCGCGTTTCGTGACGGCTGGCACTGACATGATATTACCTGAACCGCCCAGGCCTGCTAGTGTCTTTGGTTATCCTTAGACAGGGAATTGTGCTCTTCACCGGCGCATTTGGCGAATTGGCCGACCGTGGTGTTTCCCCGAGGACTCAAGGGATCCTGACCCGTGCATTGGACCCCCTTCTCCCTGACCAATCCACCTCCACAGAACCTACCGCCGAAGATTCCCACACTCACTCGCACTCGCACCCTCACCCTCGTCAGGTTCCCTCCCCATCCGCGTTATTTGGCATCCACGACCTTCGTGCGATGCGCGCCGGCGCTACGATGTTCGTAGATGTGGTCGCTGACGTGTCTCCCGTCATGACCATGCGTGACGCAGCCGTGATAGAGAAAAACATTACCCAGAAGCTCAAATCTGTACGGAGGGAGATTTCAGAAGTTCGGGTCAAGTTCAACGTTGTAGAGAAGGGGACGAACGGCACCGCTCATTGATTTTCTTTCCTCCCCCACTCCACGATTATTACCCAGTCTTGTATGTACCTTAACGGCCAATGTATTTTCATTGCTGAAGTTAGGCCCGCATGACGGTCCGTTATACACTCCTATTCCAGAAGGCAGAAAATCCGCGGGGGCAACTCTTCCGTCTTGCGAGAGAGAATAACGCGAGTGAATTGCTCTCATTGGTTCTGATAGAGACAGTATACATAAAATATGGTGGGATGGCTGGAAAAACAGCGTATTATGGAGTGCCCAATGATTACAACAAATGTGTGGGACGTTCTGAAAAAAACATGAAAACATCTATGTGGAGTCGTCTGCTGTTAGCGCGTTACTTAAACGCCGCGGGCCTCGAGCCTCTCCCTGAAGATCTTCTGGAAGAAGGGAACGTGATCGAAGTCCATCAGGGTGTAGTGCTGACCGGGCACGTCAGTGAAGGCGGCACCGTCTTCGCGGCCTTCCTTGTTACGACGGCAGAAGCCTTCCCAGGGCTTGAGCTGGTTATTCACCCAGTCAGCCTTCGTTCCCTTGAGGGGAATGGCGTAGAAGACGTCCAAAACCTCTGGAGTGATTTGTGAATAACCTGAGGACGCAGAGGTAGCGGCGCAGAAACTCACCGACGGAGCCGCTTGGGACGTACGACTTTCCGCACTCAATCAAGCTCCTCGCGATGCCAACCCAGTGGTCGAGCTTGGGAATAGACAGCTGCAACTCGTGCAACCTCTCAGGGGGGGCCATAGCGAACACCTTCTGGAGCTGCTCTTCCTTGGGGAACTTGCTAAGGGGTTCTGCCAAGTCGTGGGCGTCCTTCTTGGTGACGAGACCCAAGAAGTAGGACAAGTTTAACATCCCCGAGGTGTAGTCGATCTCGTGCATCCGATCGGCGATGTGCGGAGGGATGTTGATAAGACCAACGAACTTCACTTCCTCTCCACGAGACTCGATGACCTTGGCAACCTCGTAGGCAACAACGCCGCCGTAAGAGTAACCCGCAAGGGCGTAGGGTCCGTGGGGTTGGACCTTTTGCATAGCGTCGGCGTAGCAGCCAACCATCTCGGCCATGGTGGTGAACACAGGTTGACCCTTATCGAAACCACGGGCACGGAAGGCGTAGAAGGGGCGCTCTCCGTGGAAGTACTTCGCCAAGTTGACGAATATCAACACCTCACCGACGCCCGGGTGAACGAAGAAGATGGGGGTCCCAGTACCGGTGGTCTGCAGGGGAACGATCGGGTCGTAGACATTGGCATCCGAGGCCGAGGGGTTGAGGATTTGGTCAACCAACCTGGAAAGCAGGTTGGGGGTCGGGTGCAACAAGATGCGGAGGATGGGGATTTCGTCAGGAAGCTGCATGGTCATCTCGACCTCACGCTTGAGCCTACGGAGTACGAAACGATCAGGAACGCCCTCGCAAACTTAATACTGTCGGCCTACCTGATGACGTCAATGCTCGTTCCACCCATTTCGAAGAAGTTGTCCTCAGCGGACACGCTTCCGACCTCCAAGCTGAAGATGCCCTCGAAGATATTGCAGATCTTTTCCGCGACTGAACCTTCGGCAGCCTTGACAAACTTCTCGTTACGGCCCAACTTCAATAGGGTGTCGACGCGGTTGAGATGTTGGTTGAATACACCCTCAGAGTACTGCTTGACCAACTTGGCGCGGCTGAGCTTGCCAAGGGTGGACTTCTCCTTGGAGAGCTGCTCCATAGGGATGGGGATGATCTGATAGGGGGCAAGGGTCACCATCTTGACGCAGACGTTCTTGATGTAGGCGTGGGCCTTCTGGAGGAGGGCGGAAACCTCAAGGTCGGATTCCTTGGTGGCGTTGTCGGAGTGGAAGTCGAAGTTAGGGGCGTAGAAGACGACGAAGGACTCAGTGTCTTGGTTGGCGGCGCGGAAGGGAGCAACGACCAGGTAAGAGTCGGCGATCAAACCCTCGGCCTCCTTGCCCTGAAGGTAGGTCTCGAGTTCTGGGATACCGTATGAAACACCGTGGACGATGATGGTGTCCTTTATCCTTCCACTCAACCTCAACTCTCCGTGCTCGATAATGCCAAGATCACCAGTCCTGAACCAGCCACCCTCAACGAAGCTCTGCTCGGTAGCGGTGGGGTTGTTGTAGTACTTGACGAACAACATCGGGCCACGGAGCTGGAGTTCACCGGACTCTCCATCATGGAGGGGGGTGCAGCCATCCTCAGGGGAGACAATGCGCATCTCCACACCACGATTCACACGGCCGAGGGGCAAGAACTCGGAGGAAGGGAGGTTCTTGCCGGGGTTGGAGAGGGAGCACGGAATAACGTCATAGATGGAACCAGCGCTGTGGAAGGGTCAGGATAAGAGATGGTGTGTTATAGGCTAAACCGCTAACCAAGTCTCGGTCATGCCGAAGCCGGCGGCCATCTCAACGGTGAGGTCACCGCAGCCAGGATTACGAACGGCATTGAGGGCCTCACAGAAGGCCTTGACGGTGGAGGTGACGACGGCCTCACCACCACTGTTAATCCTCTTGAGGGAGCTGAGGTCGAAAGCGCCCTTCAGCTGAGAAGCTTTGGCGGAAAGATCCTTGGCAAGCTTGGAGATAAGGAAGTTGGGGGCGAACGTCATCGACACTTTCTATAAGCGGCATGGAAGGCGGATCAGGACCTCGAGTCAACTCGCAAAAATGGAAGCCCTTACGTGATCGTCGATCAGCCTGAGGAAGGCCATCGGGTCAGAAAGGATCGTGGCAGCATCGACGTGGATCTGGTCGCAGCCGTGCATGAGGGGAGTGAAGTGCATCTCGAGGGATCCAGCGACGTGATCGAAGGCGACCCCTTGGCATACAATGAGCCCCGCGAATTGGTTGTTTGAGCAGTAGTAACAACTTACAGTTCATGATGGTCGACCTGGGAGTCAACTTGTAGGCCTCGGCCTTGGAGGTACAGGCGTTCAGGATCGTACGATGGGTGTGGACAACGGCCTTGGAGAAGCCAGTGGATCCGGAAGTGAGGAAGAGAATGGCCTCAGAGTCGGGCTCAGCAGCAGCAAAACAGAAATCCTTGGGGCAGCCATGGACCTCAGCAGCCTTCTTGATGTCATCGAACAACTTGATGTTCAAACCGGTGGCACCGGCCTCGTTGAGTTGACCAGATCCGATTTGGTGAGTCAACCAGATGGGCTTGACCGAATCGGAAGTCAAGAGGGAGTTAAGGTGATCGATGTGAGCCCTGCGGTGGTCGAGCTGGGCCGTGAGGTTGGGGAGGAGACAAGGGACAAAGCCGGCGCAAAGAGCGGACCAGACGGCCAACATGTTATCCTGGTGGGAGGACAGGTAGACGACAACGATGGGCTTCTTGCCAGTGGACGAGGCGCCAATGGTCGAAGATCCGAAAGCGGTCATAAAGGAGTACGTCAGGGCCTTAACGGAGGACTCGAGCCACGCAACGTCGTTGGACTCGGAAGCAGTAGGGGAGGTGACGAAGGTGAGAGACCTGTTTCCGTAGATCTTGGCAGCCCACGTGAGCATCTCCGGGAGAGTGCTGACGTTCGCTAGAATGGACCGACATCAGAGAGGGGAATCAGAGCGGATCACGAGCGAACGACATACGGGTGGGACGCCTGTTCTCGGAAGACGATAAGGAAGAGGAGACCATGGATTTTATGCTGGCGAGGGCATCCTTGCCGGACTGAGAAGAGGGAACGGCGACCGGGGCCATTCTGGAGAACTGGAGACGAAGGCGGAGGAGGGTAAGAGAGAGAGGGGGGCGATGGGGGAAAGGGAGAGGAAGATGGCTCGGTATTTATACGAACTCGTGCCCATTTCACAGAGACAGGGCCGTGTCCTTTCAAACACAATGTCGGCCAAAAGTGGAGCTGGGTTCAGAGAGAAGAACCCGAGTCACGTGTTCACCGCCTGTCCGATCCTCACACGAGGCTTCTGGTCAGAGATCGCTGTCAATGGTGCAATTCGCAACCATTCCTCCCATTGTTCGAAAGTTGGGCGGTCGCACCCCCTCCCCCCCTTCGTGGCGAGCGACGTTGAGGAAAAGTCCGAGTTTTGACTGAAATGCTTCACGATAGTTCTCGAATCTGGCCTCGCCTTGCGGAAAAACGCAGAAAAGTTTTTCAGGGCGAGGCCCTGCCACGGGTGCTGAGAAGATAAGGGCGCTGCCGATAACTGATCAGCCAGAGGGGACACGATGAATTATCCCGTACAATATCAATCACGGCGCAGGCCCCCACGCAGGTTCGAAACAGAACACTGAGCAGGGGCGCCGCGTCCCAAATTGCGGAAGGTGGATGGATTCATCCTGTCCGCTTTCTTCGCCAGACGTCGACGTGAGCTTGGACGTAACGAAGAGGGGGGTTCTGGTGTTTCAAGATGCAACAAGGGTAAAATTCCCAACAGGGTGTGAAATACCAGCGAATCGACGTGCAGATCCTTTCGGCTCGTCTGGCTTCCGGACGAGTTGAAAGAAGTTGTGCGTTCGAGGGCAGATGGTTTGGGTTGAAAGCGTGATCGGAGGATCGGTGAGCTGGTTCATTCCGGTGACTTGTCCGCTGGTTTGGCGCGGCTGTCCGTTTATTCCGTCTATTTTTCGCCGGCTTTTATACTCCTTTTGCTCCTTCCGCCCGTTCTGAGGATCGTTCTTGGACAGGTTAGGTTGGTGGCGCAGCGGGATATCAAGCGTTAATACAGACACCACTTCCATTGCGAAAAGTGCGCGATACCACAATCGGTTCGCACACGAGGCATCACGAAGAACGCGCTATAAGTCCGTCGGATAAATCGCGATCCTTCGCTGAAGAGCGGACAGCCCTTCTCCGATGATTGAGGGCATCAAGGGTAAATAGGGGGATAAACGTTCGGCTTATCGCCAAAAGTGAGCTTTCCGTCGCCCGTCCGCACAACATCTCACCGGGTGACGGGCTATATGTCCGTTGAATGAACCGATTTCTTCGGGATAATAAAGGATATCAAGCGAACGTTGAAAGAAAACTGAAGAGATCGAACCTCGTTGGTTGGTGCGCGAACACACCTTCACATTCCCTACCCTGGTGGATGATCGGGAGGAACTTTTGGTGCGCACACTGCAAACTTAGGCCACGTCCGGAGTTCAAGTCGCTCGCCGATGTGCCTTGTGGCAGGTACGTACCCAGTCAACGACCCTTTGCAAAATCCACGTCGACGGGGAAAGAGCGTGGAAATGCGTCAACAGGGAAACGGTCTGGTTTCCTCAGGTCTCTTGTCACGGTAATCCGAAGGGACCCTTCTCGTAGTACCGTGGGTATCTCGGAGGATAAGGTGGTTCATTGGGTGGTTGGCACACGGGTCCTCCCCGGACCCTCGGTTTCCTTCAACAGGAACAGCGCAGCTACTGATTCTTCGTAACTCGCTCCACCGGCTTTGCAGACCGCCGGCCGCTTGAGTACCCACTCACGATTTAGGGTGTACTCAGGGTTTGTTCGAAGGCCATACGGTCCGCTGCCCGCAGCATCTAGACTCGAGATATCCTCGTCGAGGCCAAGGAGGGGAACTCGCTGGGACAGACCATCGTCTGGGCTCAAAACAGTGCAAACCACTAGAGTTTGGATTGGACGGGAATGCCGTGTACGGCAACCCCTTTGTTTCATGTGCACCCAGGCTTGGCGTTCACCAATTTTCAAAGTTCGGCACGCTTCCCGGATATCTCGCCCCAGTTTTTGCAGAATCACACAGAAACCACATGGCTACAGAACGGCACTGAATAACTTCACATTCGCTTTACAATTCTTGGTTGTACCTTCGCGGAGATACTGGTTCAAACGTTCACGCACGCGTCACGCCCTACGGTGAACTCGCGATTTATTCAACAGACTCAATGGTACAGCATTGCCCGCTATCCGCGGAGAGAGAAACGGCACGTGGCGTGATGGAAGGTCCGGGGAACTGACGAAACCTAACAGCCACCACGAAGACGGAGGACTGGAGGCGCTTGGTCAGCACCTAGGCGGTCACTGCGATCGATGGGATTAGACTCACCGAGATGAAGGGTCGATTCCTTCTGAATGTTGCTGTCAGAGAGCGGGTGAAAATCAGTTCCGAAGCGGACACGGAGGCCGGGTCGGGACTTACTAATCGGAAAGGGTCCTGCCGTCTTCAAGTTGCTTCCCAGCGAAAATGAGGCGTTGTTGATCGGGAGGGATCCCCTCCTTGTCCTGTATCTTAGCCTTGACGTTGTCAATGGTGTCCGAAGACTCCACTTCCAACGTGATGGTCTTGCCGGTGAGCGTCTTCACGAAGATTTGCATTCCACCGCGAAGGCGAAGGACGAGGTGGAGGGTCGACTCCTTCTGGATGTTGCTACACAGGACGACGGTCAGCTTGTGCGGTCCAAGCGGATCTGACGTTGCTCTTACTAATCGGAGAGAGTCCTGCCATCCTCGAGTTGTTTTCCGGCAAAGATAAGTCGTTGTTGATCGGGAGGAATGCCTTCTTTGTCCTGGATCTTCGCCTTGACGTTGTCGATCGTGTCCGAAGACTCAACCTCGAGGGTAATCGTCTTCCCAGTCAGGGTCTTGACAAAGATCTGCATACCCCCACGAAGGCGGAGGACGAGATGGAGCGTGGACTCCTTCTGAATGTTGCTACGAGAGACGTTGGCGCCACGATAAGGCGGATGTGGAGGCACGACTTACTAGTCAGAAAGAGTGCGCCCGTCCTCGAGCTGCTTGCCGGCAAAGATCAATCTCTGCTGGTCAGGGGGGATACCCTCCTTGTCCTGAATCTTCGCCTTCACGTTGTCGATAGTATCGGAAGACTCGACTTCAAGGGTGATCGTCTTGCCCGTCAACGTCTTGACGAAGATTTGCATACCACCTCGGAGGCGCAAGACTTCGGACGATGTTAGAATTCGTAGGGAGCACAACAACATCGGCGGAGGGACTTACCAAGGTGGAGAGTGCTTTCCTTCTGGATATTGCTGTCGAAGCGCTGTTATGGTTGTATCATGTGTGGCGAGGGCGCTTGCACTCACTAGTCGTTGAGAGTACGACCATCCTCCAACTGTTTGCCGGCAAAGATGAGGCGTTGCTGGTCAGGGGGGATACTGTTGTACTGCGGTCAGCATCGAAGGTCGCACACTGTGAGAGCAGGTGTACCCTTCCTTGTCCTGGATCTTGGCTTTGACGTTATCAATGGTGTCCGAGGATTCGACCTCGAGGGTGATGGTCTTTCCAGTAAGGGTCTTGACGAAGATCTGCATACTGTATAGGAGGCATAGCAAGTTAGTCTTTGAAACCGTTTGACACGATGGAGGGGACGAACGTTGATTCTGAAGAGTTGATGGTGGTTAGGGAAGAAGATGCGCAGCCTAGCTGCTGGCTTGATAAGGGCGTCCGTGACGCACACGTGGAGTTCGGCGGACGCCGGGATATCGGGCATAGAAAGTCATGGAATGACCTGCCATTTAAGGAAGCTCAACCGCGACCACTGGCCACCTCCTCACCGGACCACCTCACCCCACGCTCCCATGTCAGTAAATCAGCGCGGCAGAATCGTCGGTCAAGTCGTACACCCAGGGCTCGCTGCCTCCGAGCGAAAGCAGAAACGGTTACCCACCCCCCGCCCGCACCCACCCGCACCACCTCCAGACATCATCGAGATTTCCTCAGACGAAGAGGAGCCCCAGCCGCCACCGAAGAGGGCACTCACTAAACGCGGGCACCCGCCACCTACTCACGAACCGGACTACAAAGCTCGACTATTCCAGAAAGACCGCGAGATCGAGAAGTTGAAGAAGGTACGCCACCAATGACCTTCGTGCGGCTATTTCAGCCTAATCTTGTGTTGTGAAGAGGGAGAAAGAGCTTGAGCGAGCCTTCGCGGTGCAGAAGAAGGAAATGGAGGCAAAGGAGTCCCAAAATATTCCTGTGCGTAAAATCCATAACCTTCATCACCGTCTCCCGCTCAAGCACTCCTAGAAAGTTGAAGAGCTCGAAGAAGAACTCACATGTGAGATCTGTGCGATGAGGATGTGGCTCCCTTACCGGTATGTATTAGCCCACCCTCGTTTGGTACAAAGGTCCCTGACGACGTTTTTAGGTTGACGGAATGTGGGCACGTCTTCTGCCTAGGCTGCATGTTGGACTGGTTCGACAACACGCACGTCCGGTTCCTCGACAGTCACCCAGAATATACCCCACTTCCCCCATATTTCAAGGGGGTCCTTCAACGACCGTTCGAGCACCCTCAAGACTTCTTCAGAGCATCCATGCACATGACCCATAACCCCGGCCCTCAGTACACGTGCCCCTCTTGTAGGATGACCGTAACCCGCAGGCCGGTTGAAGACTTCAAGGTCAAGGCGCTCGTCTCGTGGTTGGGTTCAGTCCAGGGGATCAACCCTCCTGAGTCGAGGATCCCGGCGGGCACGGGTGACACGGTATTTGACGGGTACTCTCTCTTATGATACGTTGTTCCTCTACCCCATCATTTTGTTGCAACTCGCTGTCGTTGTACTCGCATGTATTGGACTTGACTTACACTCGTCTTGAGGTCTGTTGCCAATAATACCGTCACGCACATTTACTACATTAACAAGATCCATAATACATACACATCAACGGAGTGTACGTTGCCCGTCTCAAAACTGCCTGATTCTGATTAGGAGTCGATATGCGCAGGAATGTAGAAGGTGAGAACGCCCCCCGCATCGGCAACGTCCCCAATGTAGACGTATAAGATCACGCAATGCCCTTGACAAATACCTATCGAGGGGAGAACATCAGTACGTCAACACCCACCCCCGCTCGAAGGAGCTCACAAGCGATAGTCGTACTCGAAAGTACGTGGCTGTTCAAGAATTTGACGAAACTCTTGATAGATATGAGCACGCCAAAGAGGTGGTCGGGGTCCGGTTTCTCAACATCACCATCCCCGTCCGGGTTCTGAGAAGCCCCCTCTTGCGCTACGAGCTATCATGAGGATCGGTGTAATGGTGACAGTGGCTTCGGAAACGCACCCATTTTCGGATTCGTGCAACCAGACCACTGGGTGTCGACGCCGACACTGTCCGTCTGGACTGAGATCTGAAGTTTCCCGTTGTTGTTACATCGAACTGCTATGACGTCGGAGAGCGGTCGGAGACGTTCGACTATCGTGCGCAGCTTCTGTAACGGAGGTAGCAAAACGTGAACCTGACCCATTGTAAACTATTTAGCGTCTCTGAATAAACCAGAACGGTGGGATTTCTCACATCTGGCTCGGGACACATTGGTTCGGTCAACCTACCGACGTCGCTGGGTTTCATCACCTCAATGCGAACGTCGTGGCCGACCCTGACCGACCTCCCGCTCGACATGGACCCAGAGATGTCAAAACTGAGCACGGCTTGGTCATTCTTCTTCGCCAATTTCATGACCGTTTCTGGTGTTGAGTCAAGAGACGCAGGGTTCCACGCAGATCTTAGGGCGAGTAACAAAGCCTCGGGAGAAATCAGAAAAGTGATTTCGTTGTTCGCGTTGGATTGGATGCGGTAGTCCGAGAACAAGGATTGGACCTTGACCTGTCTGGAATTGTGCGTGTCATTTCATGTCGTTTGAATGGGACGGTAGGCCACTTACGACCAGACCTGGACCCCGCCTTCGCTCGCGTCGTGGTTACAGATGATGTGTATATGGGACTCCGTAAGCTTGATGATACACCTCTTCTGCAGCTTCTCGATGGCCTGTATGATCTCTGCAGAAACCAAGCGCGTCGTCAATCGCGTTCTTGGAAAGCAACTTGCAGTACTCACTGAAGAAGCTGCCCACATCTTCGACGTTCGTACGAAACCGCATTGGGCTTCGAGTCAGAGGTGACTGACGCGGTAGAGGCCCATCATGACTGATCTCGTTCCGGGGCACAGCCACAAAGTCTACCGCGAAGCCAAAATCCGATCATTGCCGAGTGATCTCAACCTTGAACCCAAACTTCGACCATCTCCCGCAGAAGCGAATCGAACCAAGGCGCTCTCGCAAGAACTGGAAGGGCGTTTTGTCCGAAATTGCGACGAAATTTCCGGTGAAGTGGACTTCACCGAAGGCGAAAGCAATTAACGCTCCGCTTCTTGGTCACCGTCTTCTTGGCTGTTTTATCGTGAATTTGTGCCTGGGTGTTCTCGTCTTCGCCCGCTTCCAAAACCAACGGTTTCGAAATGAATTCTACGGTCATATTTTGGTTCAAGTGTTCCAGCTCGCCGAGTAATCCCACCCGCAGGCTAACATCATCCCCCACATCTACCCTCCCTACACCATGCGACCTGGCGTTGCTGTCCTGTCCTTGCCCTTATGTTTTCTGGCTGCGCTGGCTGCACCCTCCAGACAACCAACTCCGGCGCAAGAAGGAAGTCGTCAACACCAACTCACCCTCCCTCTCCTCGATAATCTGGGCTGGCTCTTACCCGAGGTGACTCCTGGCGATCTCCTCCCCCCCGCATATGCCACCGGTTCCACCAAACCAATCGTCGCACAGTAAGTCCGTTCGAATTTCCCACCAATTGTCCTTCTAATTGTCTATGTCTCTAGCATGATGGTAGGAAACACATATCCATACCAACTTGACGACTGGAAGAAAGGTAAATTGGCAGCTCTGGAGGCTCATCTCTCGCTAACTTGTCACTGAGATATCAACCTTGCGCTGGAACACGGCATCGATGGGTTTGCGCTTAACATTGGGAGTGACGACTGGCAAGCGGCAAGAGTCGCAGACGCATTCAACGCAGCTCAAGGAACCAGGTTCCGGTTGTTCATCTCCTTCGACATGGCGTACCCCTTTTACTTCTATTCCGCGGTCGCTCTGTTACTGACGCGCTTTCCCATAGGGTTATCCCATGCGGGTCACGCACAGATGCTGAACGCATCCGGAAGTACGTCGGAGACTATCAGTCGCATCCGAATCAGATGAAGTTCAACAACCGTATCGTGGTCTCTACGTTTGCTGGAGAATCATGCAGGTTTGGTGCCAACGACTTGAACCAGGGCTGGTCTGAAACCCTCAAGTCGACAGACATGCCTTCAGTACTTCCGCTTACTCTCGGTTTGTTCACTTCGTTGAGCGTCATCTTTTTGTAGGTTTGGTTTATCCCCTCGTTCTTCGTCGATCCGTCTGAATTCCCTCGGTTGACCGTCATGGATGGATACTTCAGCGTTAGTTCTCTCCGTCGTTCCTCGGCTGTGGACATCCTGTGCTCACCCCACACAGTGGAACGCAGGGTGGCCTACTGCAGATCAGAATATCACGTTCGAAGTAGATAAGCGCTCGTTAGACCAGCTTGGCGGAAGGGGGTATATGGCGCCATGCTCGCCTTGGTTCTTCACGGCAAGTCACTCACATGATTCGGGTCCTATCGGTCGACGGCGTCTGCTAACCCAACCAACTACACTACCACAGCACTATGGACCCGAAACATACGACAAGAACTTTATCTATAGTGGAGACAACTGGCTATTCGTCGAACGCTGGGAGCACCTGATCGCGAACAGAGCTCATGTGGACATGGTGGAAGTCTTGACGTGGAGTAGGTCGCGTTGAGTGATCACCTCGTGCTTTGTTGCAGAGCGCTCAAGTTCCGTTATCAAGACGATTACGGAGAGTCCCACTACATCGGCCCCGTCGAAGGCGCGCAACCAATGTCAGAAGCTTGGGTCAACGGGTTTAATCACCAAGGTACGTTTTTAATACTCCAAAGCTCTAAGTCATGTGTGTGGTCCACTTACCCAGGACGCTCGCACTAAAAGGGTGGCTTGATCTCCAACAGTATTACATCTCCGCGCTCAAGAACGGCGTCTACCCTAGTATTCTTCGGGATAGGCTCTTCCTTTGGGCGCGATTGTACCCCGCTAATACAGACGCTCCCGAAGACGTCATCGGGAGACCTTCGGGATGGCAATACGTCCGTTCCCCGTCCACTTTCTCCCTCGCTCTCTGAATCGCCTGACACAAGCACCCGCACAGACCGATGACTTTCTCTGGGCCATGATCTTTTCTAGTGGCGGGAACGTTTCCGTCACGTTGCGGTGCGGCGATTACGCGGAAACGACTGCATTATCTGGCGCTGGGGCATTCAAACTGCGAATGCCGTTGATGGGCGCTGGTGGTCAGATATCGGCCACACTACGGAGGGATGGTGCCGGTGTTGTAAGCCTCGTTCCGGCAGGATTTGTGTTCTCCAGCCACCCGACGTCATTCAACTACAATGCCTTTGTCGCATCATCGCGCTAACTGTACCACATGATACGCGCATGTTCACAAGACCCAGACCCCCAATTCAGTCCGCCTTCACACGCATTGAAACGACATCAACTTTGCAGTACTCTGTAATTCCTGGTCCAATAATGTACGTAGAGCAGGAGTGACCGACGCGACAGCCAATTTTCGGGAGAGGGAGAATCAAATACACGTAGATAATGGGAGAACAAAAGCGGGATTCATAGTCCGGTCATCCGTTATATCTCCAACCCAACGAGGACATAGGCCGGGTCAACCTGGAATGGTGGTGTTGTAACAACGGTTCCGCCGACGTACATGAGAGCGTGCAAAAGGCCACCAAGACCTTCAGCAGATTTTTCGAGAGCAATCACAAGAGCGGCGCAATCGAGCTGTTCGTCTGCGAGATCCAAGAGGGCAACTATGCTGAGGGATGGGGGCGATCAACAAACATGGGG
>Ga0307509_10003204_pt1 | contig 25309 bp, 22 predicted proteins | sample 10_EM_MG_FD_202245 | JGI IMG/M metagenome (GOLD analysis project Ga0307509, IMG submission 202245) | Populus trichocarpa ectomycorrhiza microbial communities from riparian zone in the Pacific Northwest, United States - 10_EM | ecosystem: Host-associated > Plants > Roots > Unclassified | place... | reverse complement strand
AAACAAAAAACAAAAAAAAAAAAAAAAAAAAAAAAAAAAAAAACTATGAAGAAGGTTAGTAATAATCTATATTACGAAATAAACTGTGCGTTATATAGTATTAATCAGAAATAATGATAGGCTGTTAAAATATAATATCAATATATCTTTGAGAATTATAAATAATTCAAAGTTAATAGTTGTGATTTGTATTCTACTGCAATATATATTCTATTGAGAAGATCCAAAAGGTAAGTTAGAATAATATCTATACAAGAAGGGAATATTATTATAATTACTGATATTCTGCTTTATATTGAAATGGGTAATATATTTTCCTATTTACAGATAGGAAAACAATATTATGTTCAGAGTTGTTCAGTACATATTCCCTCTCCCAAATTCTGAGTTAAAGCATTTCATCTATTACTATGTTTAGGGATAATATAGAAGAAAGAGCCTTTTGAGACATAGGATATTTCACAAAGAAAATATTCTTTCCTTTATAGGATAAGATTTTGAATAATACTCAACTCTCATGGAATTGTAGTAATTGTAACCAGGATAGATTATAAGAGTAGTGGTAGATTTGTCAAATAGATTATTTAAAAATTACAATTCTGGAGATTTGTAAGCCTTATTATTTGTGTTATTTATTATTTTAGGATAAATACTTTGGAGGGTTCTATGCCTGATTATTTGTTTTAGATATTGTTTTAGAATACAATTTATAGAAGTCTGTTACAATGTTATTTGTTTATAAGTTAGGTATGATTGGATTCCTTAGAATATAAGATAAATATTGATTAGAAGAGGAGCATTGATTGACTATTTAAAGACTTATATCTTTCTACATATAGAGAGATGAGACTTTGACAGACAGAGTTTTCAATATCTTTGGTTGAGTAGTTATCCTCTATTGAGTTTAGTACTACACTCTTTGAGTATTGCATTAGCTTAAAGAACTTACTTAGCCTTCTCTTAGTAGTTTTGATAAAAGTAATAGAGTCCACTCAATTACTAGTTAATATCTGCAGTAGTTGAACATATTTATATCACTAGTTTGATTAGAGTTCAGAGCAATATTATTTGCAAAAGTGCAATATCAGCTGAAGTAGGTATGCAAACTGGTTATTTAAAGGAGGAGAAAGAAAATATAAGGAATTTAATTTCCTTATAATAAAGACTGGCTAAATAGAATAAAAGCAAGACAAGAGAATACTACTCTAGCAAATCTCCACTGTAACTGCTTCTAAGATGGTTGCTGTCTTGCAAAATAATATCAATACTGACTTCAACATAACTGGTAGTATAAACAAGTTCAAGTATCAGAGATGCTGACGAGTATTTGAGTAGGCTCAATTACTTAAATGAATCTACCAAGAGAAGGTTAGGTTCCTTAACCTTGTGCAATACTAGAACATGCTTATATTGCACTAAATAGAAGATAACTACTCCATCAAATATATTGAAAACTGTGTCTGTCAAAGTCTAATCTCTCTAAGTCTGGAGAGAGGCAGGTCTGTAAATGCACTTTTGATGCTTCTCTTCGCATCTGTAATGGGGGTACCCTTTAGAGAGGTGAACTCTAAGGTTGTGACCACCCCAAACACTCAAAGTAGAAGAGAAAGATAAGGTAAAATAATTCAAAAGAATCAACCGGTTAAACTTAATATTGTTAAGCTCGAAGCTTTACTCCATTAGTTCTCTCGAGGAAAAGTTGGTTATCAAAGTAGAATGCCAAACGCTTAAACTTAAGTACATATCAGATTTGAGCCTTTGACATTCACCACAACTCTGACCTTGTGCGAGCACCCTGTCCTGCTTAGGGCTTGTCTGAGGTCTACCCTCCATCAGGAGTTATCATGCTGGAAGTATCGGACCAACTCGGGTACGCTTAACTCTGTCAATAGGATATGAATTTATGTAATGCATCTCCAATACAACTGCAGGTGGAAAAGCTCTTCCTATTGAAGACATGCCAGTGGCTAACTGTCATGCCAACAACCGGAGTAAATACCTAGGTGGTGGACTCACTGGCCCAGTGGTAGTTTCGTCTATACAAGCTATACAGTCCATCATTTAATCTACACAACTATCCAATGTGATAATTTGACATCCAAGCTCCCCCAGTGAGAGGTAGCCGATGGCTGGCTAAGTGGGAGCTACCCATAGCCAGCCTCTCGGGACATGCTCTACCGTGATAAGACTCATACCTCTAGAGTCCATTGACAACTCATAGGAAGGCTACAAATCAAGAGGTGAAGGTTCCAGCTGGTTACTTAGGTATTTGTCCCGATAGTACCCGGGCTTCAGTTGACTACCTAAGTACTTCTAGGCAGACAATCCTACTACCCGTAGGCGAATATAGACTCCTAGGTGCCGGAGAGACCATTTATGGGTGACCCCCATTTGGGCAGTTACCCATACTCCCCTTAGATATTCTGCGAATGACATTTAGTCGGACAGACAGTGACGACGTATACGGTGTTATGGAAGCTGCTTCAATGACCTCTTTTTACTAGCAAATAAGCAACTACGCAGCCGTCTGCCAATGACGCGCCGTCCCAACACTGGGGCCAGAGGGGGGTGTTAGCTCAATCCTTCAAAATTCAATAGTATGTTCGGGCCACTACTGCTCAGGCTACTGGCCTTTCTGTGCAGGTGTGCGTGCACCCATGAACATCTAAGAGCCCGTAGAATATGAGGCAAATGACCTCTCTAAGTTCCTGAATGACTTTACCGGTGAAGGTAGGGTAACTTGGGTTCCTCAGTAGGGTAACTGGGACCTATGGGCATAATGGCCAATTTCCCAATGTAGGGTAACTTTGCCCCCTCATGCCTTTACCTGCGCCGGAAGTCCTTCAGTCAACCACAAAAGTCGTCTCGGCGATCCGTGTAACATTCCCATAATTTCCTTGACTTTATACGAATGTTCTCCTGAAAGGTTACCCTGCTCTATAGAGTACCTAAGGTTACTCTACTGTCACCTGGGCCTTGCTCTTGGTGAACCGGCATTCTTGTATACCAAGTATACTAGACCATACCACATTCGGTTACCACTTGGTATAACATTTGGGCTAAGCTGGTAGTTATTGTAGCTACCTATTGTAGGGTCGTTACAGCATCAATCCTTTTCAAATATTCCAAGATTTGAAACAATACCTGACATTTAAGTAGGCACCAGGCTCATAAACCTTCCTGCGTTTGTATTCTGAAACAAATCAACAATAAATAGCATAGTTTAAAAATCTTCTAAGTTTGTATTTAAAAATAATACATTAAACTAATTCATACCTAACTGAGAAACCTGTACTAGTTACATCCACTGAGGTTATCCTCATAAGCATCGCAAATAATACATATTCAATATCCTGCAAACTAGACCTCAAGCTGTAATTTTCATAGTCTTAATACATGCACCCCCAATCCTAACCTATTAATAAAGTGAAAGTATTCAGTTGAAGTGCTTATTATTTCAGATCAACTAGTCTATCCAGGTATACAATAGCCCCCTACCACAAGCCAGCAGCATAGATCTTCGATGTATGGTAGCCACTCCACTAACTTGCTACCATTAACTTCAGAGCATGTTGATAATCTGAGCTGTTATTAGCATTGGCTGAGATATTTTAGATTTGATAATCAGAAAGAAAAGTGACAGATAAAAAGGCAGGAGGATGCTTAGTGAGGAGGTAATATTAACATAGCATTTCCACAGCCAGGTTAGACAGAAAGACCTGAATTCTGTATCTCAGATATTCACAAATCCTTCACAATATGTAAGGCAATAGATTGAGGTAACAGGGAAAACTTAAACTCCCTCAAATCACCAGGTGTCAAAGTCTTCATGTGAAGTAATTACTTCATGTATCATATATTTTGTAAGCACAATAAGTGCTAGTTTCTCAGTTATTATGATAAAATCTTAATTAAACTGAGTATAATTTGTATTAAGTATTGACTTGCGGTGCAAGAAAAGAGTTCAAGAAAATTAAAGACAATCTTTTCTGAAGTACGTGATGTGTACTAAAGTACCTGAAATATACAGAATAGAGTGTAACTCACTAGGAATAGAACTAAACAAACATTTGCAAGTCATAATTTCTTTCAAGTAATTGAATAGTCAGGTACACAGATATGAGGTCTATGGTTACCATTTGGGAGAGTAGCTCTCATCCATATCTAAGTATCTCAATTACCAGGACTTCAAACTGAATTGATTGGTATAGATAAAGTTAGTTGAGAAAAGTGATAATGCTCCAGTAGTGGGAAGAGAAGTGTATAAAAGAAGGAGGTGATATAATACCTATTGATTTCAGTCAAGTTAGTTAAGAAGGCTTCATGAATTATATGATCTAGATATTCACAGATCCTGTTGTCAACTTATGAAGATACATTAGAACTTTGAGTAAAACTTACTCCCTTCTCAAACCAGGTACATAGTACTCCCTCCTTTGAAGCAATTACTCCACCTGGCACATACCTCCTAGGCCTCTTCCCTAGTGGTGGTTCTTAGGTCATGGTGATAGAATCTTAATTGATCTGATGGGAATTAATGTCAGTTACTTGGCCACAGTGTGAGAAAGTTACTTGCAAGAGAAGACAACCTTGTCTTAAGGGCTTCAAGTTCAGGGAATGGTGGGTAATTCACAACTGAGGGCCTATTTTTGTGAAGGCACTCAATCGCCCTTCCCTTCCGGGGATTGAAAGGCGCAGTCAAAGAATAGTGTTTCACCAGTGCTCGGTGTTTGTCCTTTGTTGACTGGAGGAGGGAATGGGGAGAGATCGGAAAGGCGGCGGAAGAGAAGGCAGGAGAGAGGGTGGAAGATAGGGGATGAATAAGAAATGATAAAGGGAGATGATCATAAACAACGGCCATGATGGTAGTCAGGATGGTGGATGTGGTGGATGTGGATGGAGGACCGAAGGAAAGGGACGAAAAGCCTCCTTAAATACTTGCGGAGGTTACTGTGGGTGAACGGTCCTAGCCCGAACTCAAGGGGCTTTTCAGTCCTATTCATTAACATTGTGGGGAGATGGCGATGGTTGCGCCCCGTACAATACCGAGCCAGTGCCCACATGGTCACGATAGGCACTACCACTATGTAGGGACTATTCAGGGAGCCCTAGAACACCTAGGTTTGACTGAAATGGGGAAGGCTGGGGGGAATTGCCTTCTACAAGCCCCGGTATTTCTCTCGGCAGTGTCTACCCTTTCCTTTGTCCGCCATGTTTGTTCTCCTGCTTGGTATTTTTTAAGCGGATGTGTTCTAACAAGGCTGACAGCTTAACACACACATGGGTATGGAGCTTTTTAGAGTTGGTGGTGGTTGTGGATTAAGCTGGGAGATTCCGGTCAGAATACCTCTATTAAACGTCCCAATTGGTATGACTCTAGAACTGGATTTCAAGCTGATACATAGAAGGCTGGGGTCCCGATTAGTTTGTTCAAGGGAGGCTATTTAGGCATCCTGTTACTGTGAGGTGTGGAAGGATGGAATCATCCTTAGGTTCGGTGGAACGAGGATTATGTCCCGCGTTGATTGTGAGATAACGCCTCCCTGGGACAAGTGCTTTTTTGGATCATCCAGATGTTCTGGAAACGGGTTCGCATCCCCTTCAGTTTTTCCTGACCACATGAACTAACCCAGACGGGGGGTCCCCACACTTGCTCTCGTCACTCTTTCGCTTGTACCGCACCAGATTGTCCCCGCCCAACCCCGTTCGGAATAAAGAAGGCGCTCAACCGACATTATGAGTTAATCCACGCTGGCTAGCTGATTGACTGTCAAGTCCCGGATGTGAGAATGTGGCGACAACTGGATTAAGAGATATGACAATCTAGTCCCTCAGGTGAGAATAATTCATGAGGATTACAAGCCGGTGCATCGTGAAAGGAGTACTTGGTTGATCTGGGGGTCGAGTAACACTCGATCGAACCTCGCGCCAAGGTAATTTCCGCCTTCCGACGGGCCCCGTGTGGAATGAGGCCGAATCTCGCTTGAATTTCGGTCTCTGAGTTTTGTGGTTTAATTGTTGCTCGGGTTTTATTTGATATGCTAATATTTTCAGTCAGTGCTCTTTCATCTACCTTTGTTTCTGTGAGCTGGTAGTCGATTGTGCCGGTGCACAATGAAGGGATAGGACCGGAAGCAAAGCACAACTGATTATTCCCCATTCTGTTTAACTATCGGGTATAGCGAAACAGGAATACGGGGGACAAAACTTTGAAGGAGATTATTTTGAACAGGGTGTGAATGTGCATCGCCGTCAAGGATCGTACTATTGCTCTTGACCCATCGCGCCTGATTCGGACACCACACTGTAGTTGTCAATAAATACACATACAATCCGCTTCCTTGGGGATAACCGGTTCCCCCAACACCCTCTTATCAAATAATGTCAATTACTATACCTCTGCCACTCTTGCACCACAACCTTGCCATAATACTGTACCATGCCAAAGAGCTCCTCCCTTGAGATATTTTATGACAGAGTGGCTACTCCAAAGCTAAGTGCAGCACCTATCGGGAGTACGATGCTTTTCATTTCTCGGGAACCTCATACCAAAAACCTTCTCTTCTGGACTGGGAGTGTATATAACCATCAGTCAGCAGCTAAAAGGAGGTCGGGCATCCGGAGGTGGGGATGTCTCACCAATCTGTCTATCAAAACAGGTCGAAGATTTTTCCTTTGTATTCTACCATTGCCGGAGTTGCGTCTGCCAGTGTGTCGTTCACGAATAGTCTGTTTTAGGATCCTCTGGTATAGATAATGTTGGGAACAGCGCCATTTGGTGTTAGGAATGCCCGCACTCTCCTTTCTTTCCTTCTTGTCCTCACGTTAGACTTCCTTCCGGTTCTTTACACTTCTCTTTTTGCCTTCTTTTCTCCACTCTCAGGGGAAGTAACTATAAACTCTTTCGCCGCCTAATACAAACTCCGAGTGTTTATTTGAGATACTCTAATCTACGGCCTAAAACCTCACATTGTCAATGGAAATGTGCAATGTTTTAATGAGAAGCGTACGGAGAGATGAGGCGAGTATATCAAAGACAGACTTGTAATTGGGTGAACTACACGTTCTACAATTCTGGTTGAAGGGTCATTCTTAAATACGGAAATCAATGGCAACCCTTCCGCAGGTCTCCCGAACATAACCACGCCATTTCTGCACTGTCTCAATACATTTCCTTACTCTCCATACCCCTCTTTGCTTCCCCGCTTTGGCGTACCCTAGACCAGTCACTTCTCATTCTTCACCGAGCCCCTGACTCCGGTGAATCCTCTGGCATACTTCTCGCATGTTCTAACGGATGGGGATGCAAGCCATATCCTAGGGAGAGCACTGGTGATTAACAACAAACCCTCCTTGTCTCCCATCCGGGAGGGTTTCAATAGGGAAGAGAATTCTGGATCGAGTGATATTCGATGATGCTCCACCAGGACAGGAAACCAGTCTATTGGCCTTTCTAGTAAAGGGAGGAAGAGGCAGCTGTAGAGATAAAATTTCGGGTATGATATCATAGATGTCCTGTACCAGTTCCAAAATATTTTCTATTAAAGCCACCGCAAGTGCAACTGAATACGCTGAGAACATTCCGGATATCCTGTGTACAGTACCCTTGCCTGGAAATAAGTATCCAGAAACACCACTATTGTTTCACACCTGCCTTGCATGCAGAAAGATTTCTGTCTCATTCTCATATACTCCATATCAGGTGCAAGTACCATACACCTACAAATGCCGAACCGAGACAATAAAAGATAATTCAAACCTAATACATCAAATAAAGACATCTTACTAAGAACCATGCTTTCAACAGCCGCTTTCAGCCAAGTGAAATACCTGAAATATTTTCCCTAGACTAACTTCCATCCTTCGACCACCCAAAAGGCCCAAACCTACGGAAATCCACAACGGGGTCACACTAATTCCTAACCACCACCCAAATTCACAGGCAAAATGCCACTCGAAGCAAACACTCACTCTGACCCGCCACCTTCCCGAGAAGACATCCAGTACTTCCAGGAAGCCCTTAGGATATACCAAGAGGCGGGTCTCCGTGAACTGCTGGAGCTGTGGACGACTGTCCTGGCAGACCCGGAGACTTCGGTTCCTGAGCGCCAGAGGATTCATGCCAGTGTTGCTGTTATTGCCGGGTCTTTGACGGAAGTGCTACAGGCTGTCCGGGCGAGGATGAGGGTTTTGGAGGAGGAGGGGTATGGGAGGGGTGGTGCTGCCCGAGCGCGGGGTGGTAGAGAGGAGTAGTGGATAAGAGAGATGGACTATTGGCTTTTAGTGGATTGAGCACCAACCCCTTCATTTCATGTAGTAGGAAAGGAGAAATGTGGAGTTGTTAAATGCCTAAGTTAGTCCCGATCAAAGAGTGGAAGAAAATTATTTAGTGTATTGGCGTGATAGCGCACTGGGCATGTGCCCTAGCTATTTAAGGTATGAAACGGTAGAGTATCCTAAGTTTCCGAGATGTTGTTTGGCTCTGTAGCCTTCCCAAATGGGTACAACAATCTCCAAAGTGCAAATTTGAAGATCCCCGCGCTATGAACCTTTTTTTCCCTCAGAGTTTTTTTAGCCCCACAATTGCATGTTTTTGAAAATTTTAAAATTGTAGGCACCACACGTTTAGCAGAGAGGGGTGCCTGTCTGCAAGTCATGAGTTCAGGGATTCGGAAATTGTAGGACTTAAAAAACTATGGCAATCAACTATCCCGAAATCGCCACAAGCCAGGAGGTTCTATCTCATTCCAAGCCACCTATCGCAGCATGATACTACTGCTGCAATCGAAGGAACAAATCAACCTCTAGTTGCCCGGAACAAAATAAAGAGCAATCGTAGAACCGTAAGGGAAGTGGAAATCAGTGGTTACTGTTATTTTTTAACAATCGCTTCTCTTTGATAGAGGATAACAGAAGCGGCAGCAAAAAAGCGACCTCCTATCTATGAGCATAAAAGTTCGGTTTCCCTAAGCTCTCAGCCAATGCTCTAACCTTCCGGACACCTCGGTTAACGGGACACCGATCAAACAGCCAAAGAAATAATACTGTAGTAGAAACAAGGTAAAGAAGAAGTACAGTAACTATGGCTTGGGCGGTAAGCGGCCGTTTTTTTCCGGTACCTTTCCCCCGTTATCCCACCGGGGATCCAGCTAATGAATTATGTAGATACCTCCGGCACATATACCTCTCTTTCAAACTCTGCTCCCAAATAAAATTTCCTCTTGAAAACAAATCTAGGATTTTACAGTCGTCCTGCGATTCTTGGACTTGTACAAACTCTCTCCCCAAACTTAAAACTTTGCATCCCCCTGGGGAACTAATGAACACATCGGATCGGGGTGCGCTATCTCCTCAACAGGACAAAGCCAGCGCATGTCCTTTTCGCCTGGGGGCTAGCCGCCCTGTGGCAAGCTAACTCACACCCAGCGAACGTCTTTGTCAACGCAGGGCACTCCGGATCAGTGGGCACGCCTAAACAAGATCGGGAACTAAGGTTGCATGTAAGGCTGCGGTTGCTGTTGGGGCGACAAGTCTATTCACCAACGATCTAGTGCGAGGGTCCCCCTGCCAACGTTGTTTGTTGCCACTAGCCTCCAGATTGACCAGCAGAGGATCACCAGATAATACATCCTGCTACCGGTATCTTGTCATCGGATATACTCAACTCTAGTGAACCAACATGAGAATCGTAGATTGTCCGATTGTTTATCACAGGCTGTATCATACTAGTACTCGAGTACCGTACGGGTTCAAGACACTCATCTCGGACATCTCTTAAGCCCTTAATTGCCAACATTCCGCCACACTAGGGATGGAGGTCCACTCCTTCACGGCCACTTTTGCCAACCTCCAAGCTTAATGAGGGTGCACGATTCTTATCAATGGAGGATCTCCGAACTAATGTGAAAAAACAAAAGAGAATGAGAACTGCGTCGGGATCACAGGGGGTCTTTTGAACCAGTTCAGTCGTGTGAACCTCAAGGACGAGAGTAAACATCAGTGTAAAGTGGGGTGTAGCGTTGTTCAGCACTTGTACAATGCCAAAGTCAAAAAAACTATTGCGGGATGAGAGGTGTGGTCTCGCCCGAGGCTTAATTTTTTGTGTGTCTTGGCGCAGCTCTCAGTCTGAGTAACGCTTCTAATGTGGTTCCGTTTTCCAGCTCAAAGTGCGGTGAGATACCGGTACCTTACTTTTCAGTGTTGAATAACATTGCAACAAGCGAAAGCCCCACTCGAGGACTTGCGCCCGAGTCACTCAAGAGAGCTGCAGGCTTCATTCTGAGACAAGAAAATAGCCACTCAAGAGCCGTCACTGGTATGCAAGTTATCAATAATATCGGTGGTTCTGCTGGTTGCACGGTACAATATGTATCACAAGGTTCTCAGCCGATCCCTGTCTCAGGCTCGTTTTTGTCGTGAAATGGTTGGTAGGAAAGAGCTACTGCATATGTAACTGGCTCTCGCATATATTTTGGGAAAGTGCAATTTTCCACTGAGAGAATTTCAAATAGACGCCAGTTCCCATCGTCCCCCTCTTCCGAAATTTCGCTGATTTCTTGGCAAATTATCTGCACTTTACGTGAAAGAAATGGACACTCCGTAAGTTTTTTTTTTTTTTTTTCATTCTGACTGGCAGATGCTTCCTAGAGTCACACTCGAGCAGTTCCACCTGGTTTCGGCGAATGCTGCCGGGGTCACACATCCACTTCCTGCAGAGCTTGGACCACTTCCTCTTTATCTCGATGATGATGGTTTCTACTCCGTTCTTGGCCCACCGCTCTACCACGGGACGCCGGTGAACCAAGTTAGTGGCTCTACCAATGATGCCCTCGCTTACAGCCCTATTAACATCTCCACCACCTTAAAGCCTCCCGGGGGCAAAGTCTTTTGTGGATCATCCAGATGTTCTGGAAACAGGTTTGCACCCCCTTCCGCTGTACTCGTGCACCCATACTCTCATCCCCAGCATCAACTAACCTAGAGAAGGGGTCCCCACACTTGCTCTCGTCGCTCCTACACTTGTAACGCACCAGACTGTACCCGTCCAACCCCGTTCAGAACGAAGCAGGCCCTCAACCGACACATTCAGTTGATGCATCTTGGCGAGCGGATTGACTGTCCAGTTCCCGGATGTGAAAATGTTGGCGAAAAGGGGGTTAAGAGATATGACAATCTAGTTGTTCATGTGAGGAGCATTCATGGAGATTACCAACTAGTTGATCGTGAAGGCAGTACGTGGTTGATCCGGAGAGTCCTCGAGTAGCCTTCAGTTGAGAATCGCACCTTGGTTGTTTTTAGGTTTGGATGGGTTTCGTGTGGAATGAGGTCAAATTGCGCCCGCTTTTTGTGTTTCTGAGTTTTGTGTTTAAGTCGTTGATTTGATTTAATTTGATATGCAAATATCCCCCCCCGTTCTTTCATCTATTATACCATTGTTTCTGTGATCTGGTATTCTATTGTGCCTGTGGACGAATTGGGAGCAAGACCGGAAGCGAAGTATGACTGATTATGCTCCCTTGTATTTAACTATCCGGTACAGCAAAACAGGAATACCAGAAGGGGAAGTTTGAACAGGGTTGTTTTGAATAGGGTGTGCATGTGTATCTTTTGAAGGACAGTATTACCGGTCTTGCCCCTACACCATCGCCCCCGTTGGGATACGAAGCTGTAGTTGGCAACAAATACACATACAATCCGCCTCTCCCCGGTCAACCAATTCCCTTGATGCCCTTCCATAAAAGAATGCCAACCACTGCACCTCCCCCAGTATTGCGCCGCGCTCTTACCATAATACCTCACATGCTAGGGGGCCCCCACATGGCGAGATCTCCTATATGACTAAGTGGCTGCTCCCAAGCTAAGTGTCAGCACTTATTTCGAGTGTCGCATTTTGCATTTTTCGGGAGTATGGAACAAGAACCCCCTTCCTTCTACCCTAGGAGTGCATAGCACCACCAGGCTAACCGCTAAAAGGAGGTTGGACGTTCTGGGTCAGAGTTGGGCTTCCCAGTGTGTTGTTTACCAATGGTTTATTCTAGGCCTCGGTTATAGAAAATGTTGGAAACAGCTGAGTATGGTGTGGGAGACTCACGCGCTTTGCTTTCCTTCCTTTTTTTCTTTACCTGAGCCACCCCACTCCACTAAGTAAAACTCTCTTCACTGATCATTAACTCCGCCTAGAGTATTTTCAAAAGATAGAAGGATTCTAACTCGAGTGATATTCTATGATGGTCCCAGACACTAAGCCACTGTAGAGTACCCACACCCTCAGGTAAGAGAGGAAGAGACAGTTATAGAAAATAAAATTTCAGGTAGACTCTCAATGTCAATTGCATAGTATTTTCCCTTCAAGTTACTGCAATTATAACTGGATACAGAGAGACCTTCCCAGATATCAAGGGAACCGGAACTGTACCTGGAAGCCAATATCTGAAAATAGGCTTATTGTTGCACACCTACCTTGCCTGCAAGAAAAACAATCTGTCTCATTTTCATATGCTGTATATCAGATACAAGTACCTTCCACCTACCAGTGCCGAACCGAGACACTGAAGGATCATTCAAATCTAATACAAGAAATAAAGATATCTTACCATGAACCACCTTTTCAACCTCCACTTCCAACCTAGTCACATCTTGCAACCTTCTCTCAAGATCAACTTCCACCCCCCAACCACACAAAACCCCCAAACTCACAAAATCCACAACAGGTCCACACAAACCTCGAACCATCCTCACGCCCAAGCAAGATACCACTCGAAGAAAACACTCCCTCTGACCCGTCACCATCCCCAGGGGACATCCAATACTTCCAGGAACTCCTTAGGATATACCAAGAGGAGGGTCTCCGCGAACTGCTAGAGCTGTGGACGGCTGTCCTGGCAGATCCGGATGCCACAATAGCAGACCGTCAGAGCATTAATTCCATGGTTGCGGATATTGGCCAGTCTCTGAGGGAGATACTAGTGGCTGTCCGTGCGAGGATGAGGGTTTTGGAGGAGGAGGTGTATGGGAGGGGCGGTTCTGGGGAGCACTCGGGATAGTAGAGGCGGTAGTGGAAAGGAATGATTGGAATTTGGCTTTTGGTGGATTGAGCACTCAGTTCTCTTAGGTAGTACGAAGGGGGGGGATAGCGTCATTAGAGGGTTAGTTTCGAACAAAGAATGGAAGGAATCGTTCCTGATATTGGCGTGGCATTGTAGCACACTAGGCGTGTGCAGGCATTGATGGTGCATTCACGGTACCCTCTGTACACCTGGGTTTGAGGTATTCGTGATGTTTTGCTGGGTAGTGTTCCCAAATCGTGATTTAGAAATCTCCCAAGTGCAAACCCATAATTCCGTGCTATAGCCATTTCTTCACAGAGTCAGCCCAAATTCTGATTTAGAAATTTTAAAATCGTAGGCATGTTTTAACTATTTGCCAATCACGAGGTGCGGATTTTTCGAATTGCAATTCAGAAATCGTAATACCAAATCATGGCTATCAGCTATCTCGAATTATCGCGAGCCCGACAGATGATAAGTACGTTCATTCCCTAGCCCTAGCTTATTGCACCAGGGTATGATACTACGCCACTGTTTAGGAACAACCTCTAGCAGCTCGAACAAAATTAATAGAAATCGCAGAAGCGTAGATAGAAGTGGGACTCCATGATTACTATTATTTTCAAAGAAAATAGCAGAAGCGGCGCTAAAAACGACCCGCTATTCATGAACAGAGGAGTCAGTTTCTCAGAGATCTCCACTAAAGTTGATAATTTAATCTTCCGGACACCTCGCTTAGAGAAAAGCGGATCAAACAGCAACAAAAGAATAGTAGGAACAAGGAAAAGAACAAGTATATTTTCTATGACGTAGGGGGTAAACAGCGGTATTGTCTGTTGACAAAATTCACCGAATACCCCGGCCAGTGCCGCAGTGCATCACTTCCAACCCCAGACAGTACGCCCTCACAAAAATCATTGCCACTCAGTTGGTATGATACCTCTGTTCTTCCTCAATAACACTCATTGACGGTAAACTAAGTACAGCTATGGACCCGAATTTTTCTTTAATTTTTTTGTTTGTCGATAGGGTGATTTAATGTATGGAGGAGGCTGCGGTCAAAGAAAAGGTTTTGTGGTGTCGTCCATTGTGGTTCGGTTAATTTTCTCAATGCACAATACATTGGACGAGATAACGGATCGCCCTATCATGAACCCCCAGGGGATACTATAGGTCATCGCCATGCTTGCAAAACCACAGTTTTAAGAAAGTTCCTGGAGATTAGTGGGTGGTTTTTGTCATCCGGTATCCTGTGTGCTAATGGGCCAGAAAGCGTATGAGGGCTCAGGAAAGAGAGCACTCATTAGCAAGCCTGATTTAACCCCACTGGCTATTTCTTTTTCGCTGTGCTCAAATTTCCGAGGTGAGGGCGAGAACTTAAATGAGTGTGGCTCGGTCCTGGGAAGGAAGCAACCAGAAATTGGGAGTGGAAAGCAGGGATGTCTTACGGAGATTCGAGAATATTCGAAAGATATTTTCCCTTCCCTCACCCTCGCATTGACCCGCCATATATCCGGTTAGTCCCACCCTGGGGTTGCTAATCTCAGTGATGCTGCGTGGAAGGCACGAGCAGCCTGGATATGCACTAGCCTTGCGCAAGATAGAGCTCTCAATGCTTATAATTTCCTCGGTATCAAGTTCCGGTGGCATACCTGGGAATCGTGATGGAGAGAGAACTGACATTTTGACTTAGAGCGCCCCGGGTAAACAAAGACCAGGCCCCAGGGTTTTGATGATTTTATGATAAACGGCTTCAATTTTCCTCCCTCACTTCTCTATGCTCTTGAATATGTCATTCGCTTATCACCCTATTTACCCGAACTCGCTTATGACGGCGTCCCGCTTCTCCCAGTGAGCTACCCGGGTAACCTATTGTATCCTGTAGGAACTCGGGATATGTGGAAATAAAAAGCCAGCCACACTGTTACTCAACTGTCGAAGTCCACCGAACGCTCGGATAAAAACCCCGGAAGTCCGATCTCAGCTTTTTGTTCTTTTTCTTTTACCACAGGCTGTATCATACTATCGTAGTACTCGAGGACTCGAGTACGGGTTCCAGACACAGATGGGTTATATGGGTGCTTGTTTCGGACACCTCATAAACTTTTAATTGCTTACATTGCGCCACACTAGGGATAAAGGTCTACTCTTTTACGGCTACTTTTGCTAACCTCCAAGCTTAATGAGAGTGCACGATTCTTATCAATGGAGGATCTCCGAACTAATGTGAAAAAAACAAAAGTGAATGAGAACTGCGTCGGGATCACAGGAGTACTTTTGAACTACTCGAGTAGTGTGAACTTCAAGCACGCGAGTAAACACTTCTGTAAAGTGGGGTGTAGCGTTGTTCAGTACAATGCCAAGGTCAAAAAAATAATTGCGAGGTGAGAGGTGTGATCTCGACTAAGTTAAGGCTTAATTTCTTGTGTGTCTTGGCGCAGCCGTCTCTAAGTAACGTTTCCGGTGTGGTCCTTTTTCCAGCCCAAAGTGCCTCGAGATACCGCACTTTTCAACGTTGAATAGCATTGCAACAAGCGAAATCCCCACTTGAGGGCTTGCGCCCGAGTCACTCAAGAGAGCTGCAGGCTTCATTCTGAGACAAGAAAATAGCCACTCAGGAGCCGTCGCTGGTATGCAAGTTATCAATAATACCAGTGGTTCTGCTGGTTGTATGGTACAATACGTATCACAAGGCTCTCAGCTGATCCCTGCCTCAGGCTCGTTTATATCGTGAATGGTTGGTGGGAAAGAGCTACTGCATATGTAACCCACTCTCGCATATATTTAGGGAAAGTGCAATTTTCTGCTGAGAAAATTTCAAATACAGGCCAGTTCCCACCGTCCCCCTCTTCCGAAATTTCGCTGATCTCTTGGCAAATTATCTGCACTTTACATTTCAAGAAATGGACACTTCGTAAGTTTTTTTTTTTTATTCTGACGAGTTTTAGGATCTTGCATGCACCCTCCCAGTTCCAGCTAGTTTCACAAAATGCTGCCGGGATCGCACATCCGCTTCCTGCAGAGCTTGGACCACTTCCTCTTTATTGCGATGATGACGGTTTCTACTCTGTTCTTGGCCCGCCGCTCTGCCAGGGGACGCCAGCGAACCAAGTCAGCGGTTCTACCAACCATACCCTCGCTTATGGCCCTATCAATATTTCCGCCACCCTTAAGCCTCCCAAAGACAAGGTCTTTTGTGGATCATCCAGATGTTCTGGAAACAGGTTCGCACTCGCTTCCGCTGTACCCGTACACTTATCCTCCATATCGACTAACCTAGATAAGTGGTCCCCACGCTTGCACTCCTCGCTCTTTCGCTTGTCACGCACCAGATTGTGCCCGGCCAACCTCTTTCAGGACGAAACAGGCACTCAATCGACACTATGAGTTGATACATCTTGGCGAGCGGATTGACTGTCCAGTTCCTGGATGTGAAAATGTTGGCGACAAGGGGATTAGGAGATATGACAATCTAGTTGTTCATCTGAGAAGCATTCATGGGGATTACCAGCTGGTTGATCGTGAAGGCAGTACTTGGTTGATCCGGAGAGTCCTCGAATAACCTTCGATTGGGAATCGCACCTTGGCAGTTTTTAGGTTTGGATGGGTTTCGTGTGGAATGAGGTCAAATTGCGCCCGCTTCTTGTGTTTCTGAGTTTTGTGTTTAAGTCGTTGATTTGATTTGATTTGATATGCCAATTTTTCGTGCCACTGTTCTTTCGTCTACCTTTGTTTCTGTGATCTAGTATGCTATCGTGCCGGTGGACGAAGAGGGATAAGACTGAAGCGAAGTGCAACTAATTTTGCCCCCTTGTATTTAACTACCGGGTACAGCAAAACAGGAATATGATATGCAAAAGTTTGAAAAGCTTTGTTTGGAATAAGGTGTGCATGTGTATCATGGTGGAGGACAGTATCATTGCCCCTGCCCCATCGCCTCCGGTTGGGATACTAAGCTGTAAGTTAGTTGGCAACACATAAGTATAGACAGTAACGTTATTTCTTCCAAAAACAACGAACGAGGCCGGGATGAGAACCATGGGAATTGAGTGGTTGATTTCGACAACTTGATGCAATGAGGTTACACTAGGGTAGATGGATTGGGCCTTGAAGGGCAAAGCACCACTCACATCTCATAGTTCTAATGCACATTCAGCCCTGCCCAGTTCGTTATTTTCGAAAAAATAGGGGTAATCCGCTTTCATTGAGATAGCCAATTCCCTTGATACCCTCCTATGAAATGATGTCAACTGCTGTGCCTCTGCCCATATTGCGCCATAGTCTTGCCATAATACAATATCATGCTAAAGAGCTTTCACCCCGCGATACCTCCCACATGACAGACTAGCTGTTCCCATGCCAAGTTCCGGCAATTGTTGGGAGTGTGACGCTTTGCATTTTCTGGGAACCTAAGGCCAAATGCCTTTCCTTCTGGGCTCGGGGTGTATTGCACCATCAGTCTAGCCGCTACTAAAACATAGGCTATGATGGTGGAGAGTAACTTGGGTCATTTCTCATTCTATTTCGCCGGAGGTGTCCTATATATCAACAGAATCGACTTTACAGAAAAACCTTTCGCCAATGTTGCCCATAGTCTCCATTCTCTATGCTCGAACGCTCCATCCAGACAATTCCTTCAAACTTTCCAGAAACTGCTATCTTCGGATTCCCTGAGTCTCGTTTCGTCCTCTCATACTGTTTCTCTCATCTTCTGCAATCCATCACAGTCCTAACACCGTCTTCTATTTCTAAACTATAGTAGTGCGACACTTACCTGTCCCAACTCCGAGTAAACTTTAATCCCTAACCTCCCGATGTCCCTAGTATCGATTCCTAAAACATCCCAAACATTCCTACATAGTCTAGCTCCTGAGTTAAATATACCATCACACTTGTGATACCATACCTCTCTATAGCTCAACTATCATCAAACAAAATCCTTCTCAGCCATCCACCATCGCAGTCGCAATATTGCCCGAGATATGGAACCTTCGTGAACTTTTCAATAAAAGGTTTGTCATTCTAAGGTGGAAATGTCTCACCAATCTATCATAAAACACATTGTCAATTTTTTTTTGAATTCTATCATTGTCAGAGTTTCATTTGCCAATGTATTGCTTACCAATAGTTTGGTTCTAGGAGCAGTGGGTACAAACAATTTAGGCAATAGCAATGCCTCTACTCTGTTTCCCCTTCTTTTCCTCCTATCTTAGCCTTCCTTCTTGTCCTTTACTTTTCTTTTTTAGCATTCCTTTCTGCGCACTTAATGGAGGAAACTAGGAACTTTTTCATTGCTTAATACACTCTCCGCTTTATTACTTGAACTACTCCAGTATACTGTGTAAACTCCTCAGAGCAGCTTATTTTCCACTGATAAGAGAATTCTGAATCGGGTGATATGCGATTGTTATGCCCCGGACCGGAAACTAGTCTATTACCATTTCAGGTAAAAGGAGAAAGATACCGGTGTAGGAAATAAAAATTCGTGTATCATAGATCTCCAATAGCGGTTTCCTAGTATTTTCTATTCAGATCACTGCAAATATAACTGGATACACTGAGGCCTTTTCCGATATCATGAGAATTTATATCTGGGGATGAGTATCAGAAAACACGGCCATTGTTTCACAGCCACCTGACCTGCAAGGGAAATCACTGTCTCATTTTCACAAACTGTATATCCAGTACAAGTCCCTTACACCTGCAAATACCGAACCGAGACACTAAAAGACGATTCAAACCTAATACATGAAATAAATAAATTTTACTGTGAGCCCTGCTTTCAAACCCACTTTCAGCCCGGTCACGTACGTGAGAGCTTCTCTCAAGATTAACTTCTCTCCCTCAACCGCACAAAACGCCCAAACTCACAAAATCCACAGCGGAACCACACAAAATCCACAACCACCCAAACACACAAGCAAAATGTCACTCGAACCAAACACTCCCTCTAACCCACCATCCTCAGTAGTCATCCAATTCTTCCAAGAAGTCGTTAGGATATACCCGCAAGGTCTTCGCGAACTACTAGAGCTGTGGACGGTTGTCCTGGCAGATCCGGAGACCACCATGGGCGAGCGCCAGAGGATTAATTCGCTGGTTGCAGTTATCGCTCTGGCTTTGACGGAAATGCTAGAGGATATCCGGGCGAGGATGAGAGTTTTGGAGGAGGAGGGGTATGGGAGGGGGGGTGCGGCCCGTGCACGGGGTGGTTGAGGGGGGTAGGGGAGAGGAGAGATTGAATTTTGGCTTTTGGAGGCTTCAGAAGTTGTTTTTTATATGACAGAGAGGGAAAAAAAGAGGGTATTATTGAAGGGTTAGTATGGAGCCGAGAATAGAAAGGAATTAGTCCGGGTATTGGCCTGGTAACACACTAGGTACTTATGAGTATTTTACGGCCCACTTGACACTCGATAGTTTCAGATGTCCATGGTGTCTGGATAGGTAGTGTTCCCAAATCCAGATTTGGGAAATTTTCAACGCGAGAATTAAAGCTTTAGCCAATTTTCCAAAGCTGAACAGGTACATTGAGAACATAAGTAATATGAGAGAGAAAAATAAACCCAAGAGTACAGAGAAGTCAGAAAACCAAACACCATCTATGCAATTCCCTTCCTCGATCAGGCTTGTTGTATGGTTCCACTGGCGGAGGCATTGGGGGAATGTCGCTGCCTCTGTCACTGGAGATCGTTGCCACCGATGTATCCCTGTGCGACAGTGAGGGCGCTGTTTGGGCAGTTGGGGGGGTGGGTGCGAAAACAAAGAACGCGAGCTGTAGCGAGCTTGGAGATGAGAATGTGAGTTGTAGCGAGCTTCGAGTTGTCCAACTCCTGGGGGTTCCATGAGCCTATATGTGCTGAAGGCCCCCGAGGCTGAGGATGCGACCGGCTAAGCCTATTTCCACCACCCCCGAGGGAAGCTCTGTGCCGCTTTGCCCAATTGGCAATGGGTTGTTCCAACCCGCCATCCCTATTGATTTGTCCTCATAGAATTGACCCCAAAGTCGCTTAAAAAATTGAAAGAATCCAAGGCAAGTGTGGCACTGGGCTTTTGCCAATCACCGGTTGCGGACTTTTCGAATTTCGATTCGGAAATCATGATTCCAGATCATGGTTGTCAGCTTTCTCTCTGCCATTGCGAGCCCAACAGACCTTAGTTCATTCCAAACGGAGTATCGTAGCATGATATAACACCACACCACTCGCAAGAGCCTCTGAGAACCCCGAGAGAGTGCAATAGTAATTGTACAACCAACGGTGGGGGGAAGTGAAACCCAGTGATAACTGTTCTTTTCAATGATCTCTCCGTGATGGCAAATAACACCAGAGGTAGTAGAAACGACCCGCTTTCCATCAGCTACGAAAGAATAGTAGGAACACGGAAAAGAAGTATAATTACTATGGCGTGGGGGTAAACCGCAGTCTTGCGTGTTGACAACATTAACCGAATACTCGGCGAGTGCTCCAACGCTGCCCCCACCAGGGTCCCGAATGGTCCGAGCAAGACTGGGCGGGACCAGCTAGTCTGGTCGACAGTCAAGTCTAGTCTAATGGTCGAAATTAGACCAACGGGATAGTCAGGATTAGCAGATCAGACTTAGCCAGGATTGGTCTGACTAGGCCCGCCAAGCAATAGGATATGCACGGCTCTTTGACAGAATTAGCATCAGGTTTTGCATCTTGCTACTTTTATCACAATATATTACTCTCAAATAAAATGTTTACAAAATAAAGTCATTGTTTCCATTGATTATACGGTGGAATCAAGGGAGAGTCGGAGTGATGATAGTGCTTCACATAGATTCGGGGCAACAAAAATGGATTGACGGGCATCAAAAGTTTTTCAGACCACCAAGTGAGTGATATTACATGTCTAGGTGATCTTTTATGAAGACTGGTCTGGGACTAGTCGGGGCCGGGCCGGACCACCCGAGTTTGTCAGGTCCAGTCATTGACATCAACCTGGACAGAGAAGTCTGGTCCTGCCTCCAAGACTTGACCGGTCAGACTATTCGGAACCCTGGCCCCCACCATAACCTAGTACAACAAACCCTTCTAGATAATCATTACCTCTCAACTGAGGGCCCTCTACCTAAATGTCTAGTTCTTAAATATCACTATTTAAACCAAATGGTTCAGCTAGGATTATCTTACAATAGACAGTGCAAGAATGTTTGCCTTATTTTCAACCGTCCCTAATTCTAGTTGCTAGATTATCAAAGCCTAAGGTTGCCTCTAGGTGAGTTAGCAAATTCCACCAACGACTAGACTACTCGTGCCAAGGTTGTGGCTTGCAGCCACAACCCAGAATGTTCGCTGGCTCACAACCTGGGCACTCCTACAGAGTGCCTGACAGCTCAACACAACTTTACGGTTCAACACAACTTTGTGGCTTACCATAGAAACAGTTTGGCTTGGCACAACTTTGTGGCTCAATACAACTTTGTGGCTCATCATTACTTTGTGGCTCAATACAACATTGTGGCTAAATATCACAATATAGATGAGTATTATTTTAAGGGAGAATATAATAAAAAGCATATAGAATACATTATTTTATTTAAATTAAGTTCCTCAACCTTCCTTGTTGCTTAATTCCTCTAACTATCAACCGAGATATCCTTTTTTTATGTGCTCGAACTGCACGCCTGGCTTTTACTTCAGCCTTCATCCTATCTATTATTACTTTTCTCTCAGCCTGCTCCCCTGTTTTTTGAGCATTTGGAGCTCTGGCCCGCTGTAACTCAGCTTTTTTCACCTCAGCCTCCTCTCTTTGTTTGACCATTTGACGTGCTTCTGAGGCATACAGTACACCTCCTTTCTGGATCTGCCTTCTACTTTGGGCTCTGCGTCGGGCATTTCTAGCTTGCTCAGCAGCCCTAGTATTATCCATATGTTCCATTGCAAGAGCACCTGATTGCTCCAAGGCCAAACCACCTTGGAGAACAAGCTTCAGTCAGTGCTGGAAGTCAGGTGACATATTTCTTGCATCGTTTTGCAATTGTGCACCTTGACTCTTGAGGCTTTGAATTGTGGTAGGAATACTGAAATCGCAGTTGGAATTTTCGAGTACTTCTTGTGGTGAATGGGTAACAGCCTCTCTTAGCTTTGAAATAACCACCTCTGGATTATAAGGGATTAGGCCTGTTGCTCGAAATGCGGATTGTACTGTAGACTGCTTGAACGTTTATTGGCAGATAGAATCAATTCAATCCAGGAACTCGCATTTATCAAAGTCTCCACATCCTAGCCAAGTTGCTGCCTCCACGGCCTCCAAGTGGTAATGTTTATAAGGTTAGAAAACCACAACGTCTAAGGGTTGCAGCAGATGACTGGAATGAGGAGGGAGACAGAAAACAACAATGTTGTTGACTTCACAATATTCAAGAAACTCCTTTGTACAGTGGGAGCCAAAACCATCCAGAAGAAAAAGGCGATATTCTCCTGACTGGCGCTCTGCAGAGAAACGTTGGAAATGGCCAATCCACTTAATGGTCAACTCATCATTGTTATAGCTTGATTCGGAGGTGGCGAGAAGGTAATTGTCTGGTATACTAGTCGCAGTATACCAGTGTTGCTGGTGGATTACCCCTGGAACAATAATCATTGGTGGTAGGACTGCACCATCTCCCCTTATTGTCTCACAAACAGTAACAAGCTCTCTATTGGTCATGCTTCCTAAGTATACTGGACATGTTGGATCACGAGTGATAATCCACTGATCGTGACCGATGCTGATACAGAAACCAGTTTCGTCGAAGTTGTATATATCGCCGGACTGGATATTATATTGCTGACTGATGGCCAAATACTTAGCAAACTAGTGGTGAAGATCATCGGGTTCATGAGCATGTTTGCGATTGGCCTCAATAGCTTGTTGTTTTCGAATATGATACTGGGGATTGCGAGCGAGAAATCCGGGGGCCCACTGTTCACTAACCAAAGGGGCTGGTGTAGAACCTGTATGAGCATTATGCAAAATCCTGTTGGTACAAGAAGTAACCATTTGCATTCTCGCACATGTACCGATAACATCCAGACGGTCCAGATACTGGCACACAGCTAGCTCTTGGTCTGTTGAGAGCTTACGGTTTGTTTCTGACCGCTCGGTTTTTTACTGACAACCCTGTAATCGAGCACAGAATCGATGAATAGGTATTTCATACTGACAGGCAATCTCGGCAATGTTAGGATAGGAGTTCTTGCTGGTATTAACAAAAGCCACGGCAGCCTGAATTCGAATCTCGATATCATTATAAGGCTCAACCCGCTGACTAGGAAGGGTAAATGCTGGGCCTGGAGGCATACCTTGTTGTTGTATCAAACGTATTGGATGTAAACTGGTAAAAGATTTATTTTCTAAAAGCTTTACTTAACGTACAAAGCTCCATATATTTACAAAACTTTATATTAAGCCAGAAAGTTATGTTGAGCCACAAAGTTATGTTGAGCCACAAAGTTATGTTGAGCCACAAAGTTGTGTTGTTCCACAAAGTTGTGCCAAGCCAAACTGTTTCTATGGTAAGCCACAAAGTTGTGTTGAGCCGTAAAGTTGTGTTGAGCTTTTTTTTTTTTTTCTCTTTCGGTAGTATTTTCTCTTCGGGCTTTCTGTGGGCTCATCGCCTCGTCTGCCCTACTTCTAACTACATTTTTATAAAGAAACATCTCTACAAACACCATCCTCTACCTCCTCCTCCATCTCGAATCAATACCCTCCTCCTCTGAAGACTCCTCCATCGCCCTCCTCATCATCGCCTCCATCTCCTCCTCAAAATCCTCATCCTTCATCATCCCACCCTTCCTATACTCCTCCTCCTCCTCCCTCACCAACCTCGCCTCCCTCTCCCTCCTCGTCTCCACCTTCCCTTCCCTCCTCTTCTCCTTCTCCTCCCTCCTCAACCACTCCGGCTTCGGCCCATCGTTGGGCAACCAATACCCCTCCCCCTTCTTCCTCGCCAGCTCCTCCTTCTTCTTCTCCACCCTCTCCCCGTCCTTCCTCCACATCCCCATCATGTCCTCCATCTTCCTCACCATCTTATCCTCTGCCCTCTCCCCTGCCCGACAAAGCCCGTCCAATCTCACCCCCAAATCCCTAACCTCCCCTCTCCAACCCTCCTTCCACTTCGGCGGAACCGCCACGAACCGCTTCACTGAACACCATCTCCCACCCACCCACAACCCCGTACGGAAAAGTCGGTTAGCCACCACCTCCCCCCTAACCCTGACCAATACCGTCGAGGACTTCTTTCCCGCCTCCACCCTCTCCCTCCTCACACCCTCTCCCACCAACCACCGGGCTCCGTCACAAACCTCCACACCCACCGCCTCCAACCCCTGCTCCACTCCACCAATCCCGTCCTCCCACAACACACCACCCACTTTTAACCCCATTATTACACCCACCGGCTGGGCTTTTTCAGGGTCAACCTCCCTTCCCACTTCCCCAACTCTCCTCCTCTTCCCAGCCCCAACTACCTGTCTCACCAAACTCTCCACAGTAACTCTCTCTGGCGACTTGGGTGTCTTTGGTACCCACAGTTCCCCCTCCAACATCCGAAGCTTCAGCTTCATCTCCTCCAACTCAGCACGTACAGTACCAAGCTCTCTCTTTAACTCGCCGTTCTCCTTATGGAGACTGTCGACCAAACGCGCAGGTGCCATTCTTCAAAACACTGAAGTCCGGGAGGAAAGGTAAGGATCGGTTGTTATTGGTAAAAACCCAAAAGTGTGGGTTGTGTAACAAGGTTTATTTTCAACGACTGGCGTTGTAACGGTGTCGGTGCTTGAAGTTGTGTTGAGCTGTCAGGCACTCTGTTGGAGTGCCCAGGTTGTGAGCCAGCGAACATTCTGGGTTGTGGCTGCAAGCCGCAACCTTGGCACGAGTACTCATTACCGTGAGAAATCACTATCTACTTTCCGGTACACTTCCACACACCTCAGACCGCCAAACCCACTTAATAGTTGATACCATTTCGAGCTACAAGAACACCCTATAGACAGACACGTCCTGATACATTGAAATTTATTCTGTTCACTATATCAACGCTGATGGATGGTATACTAAGTACTGCTATCTATTCAATTTCTTTTAATTATTTTTGTCAGTTTGTGTTAGGGTAGTTTGATTCATGGCGCTTTGTAACAATCCTACACGGGTGCGGTTATTTATGCAACAGGTAACGAATTACTCACGCGGTAGTATTAGACTATCGTTATAGTCTCTGGTCTTTCTTGAGTATTTCAAGAGAGTGTCCTTCTTTCCGA
>Ga0307509_10003203_pt1 | contig 25312 bp, 28 predicted proteins | sample 10_EM_MG_FD_202245 | JGI IMG/M metagenome (GOLD analysis project Ga0307509, IMG submission 202245) | Populus trichocarpa ectomycorrhiza microbial communities from riparian zone in the Pacific Northwest, United States - 10_EM | ecosystem: Host-associated > Plants > Roots > Unclassified | place... | reverse complement strand
TCTCTTTCCCTTTCTTTTCTTTCCCTTTTCTGCAGTGGTAGAGCAACTAACAATCACGGCCCACTTTACCTTTTGCTCCATTGTACAATCTTGGATCGATGTGCATTGGTTCTATCTGCTATCTCACCTTCCTATTCCCTAAACTCATGTGTGGACCATTCGTCCATTGTACAAATTGGCTGCCCCAGTGAGGCAGTGAGCCTTTTCAGGTTCACTGTCTTGCTTTCCTTTTCCACTTTATTTTCAGTTTAGATTCTTTTGCCTCTGGCAACCCATTCAACCTCAGCAACAGGACCCCAAGGGTGTTTCACCTGAAGTGTCCAGCCTCCACCATGCAAAGATATCCATCCATACCACACTACCACCCCATCATGGCCTACAGGAGCACACCCACTCAGAGCCAAGTCAACAAGCTTTATGACCTTGTCGATGGGTCATCAACCCGGCCTATGGAAGATGAAGACGATGTTGCTAACTACTTCAAAGATTTCTAGACCCTAGGCAACCCCCTGGTTCTCTCCCGTCTCATGTCCAAGAGAAGAGTGCAACAAGCTCTTTTGGCAGGGCTTCCATCCCAATGACCAGGACATCCTTTTTCCCTACCTTCTTGACAAGCATCCCAACCAGTGGCCAGGAAGAAACTTTGATTCCTGGGATCTTTTCCAGCTTGCACACCCCTTCTTTTCCCATAGGAGACTTACAGCTGAAGCCAAAGCAAAGGCCAAGGATGAAGCCTTTGCGGCACAAGAAAGGATAATAAAACAAGCAGATGAAAACCAGAAGCTCAAATCAATGATAAGATGCATATGCAGACTGTCCACCCATGATCGCGCCTATGCCACCTTGTATGGGAAATGCACCCACATCTGTCCAAGTGCTGTGGAACAACTACCCAAGCCCAAGTCCAAACTTGAACCCACACAGGACATACCACTGCAGAGGACATCCCACAGCCGTCAAGTGCCACTAGCACCCTTGTCTTTCAGCCACACACCACCACTCTCCAATGTTACCTTGCATATGACATCCCCTTCCTTGTAGCTGCTACCAACCTTGCCCTCTGTTTACAAAGTGTTGCCACCACCTGTCCCAGGCTATCCGATTTCAGTCTTCCCACTATCACCAGCTTGCAACGTCTTGCTGCTGCAGCTCACTCCAAGAGAGCCAAGCTCAGCACCTCTGCCACTGCCAATTTGCAAAATCTTGCTGCTGCTGCCTGCTCAAAGTCTCTCAAGCTTAGCCTGTTCACTGCTGCCACCTAGGCCCCAAGACCATGAAGTCTCATCACCACCTGCTCAAAACTGTTCAAGTCCATTGTCACCACTGCTGCCTGCGCATCAAGCTTACAAAGTCTTGCCACCATTGCCAGCCCATAACATCTCACCACCACTGCCCACACCAAAACAACCAAGCTTAGTACTGCTGCCACTGCCAATCTGCAAGGTCTTGCCACCATTGCCAATTCATAAAGTCTCACCACCACCATCCACTCAAAATCACACAAGTTTAGTCTCTTTGCCCCTGCCATCCTTGCCCAAAGTCCATGAAGTTCTGCCACTGCTTATGTCACTAGCTAACAAAGCCCTGCTGCCCACTCAAAACCCTCCAAGTTCAGTCTTGCTACCGCCACCATCTCCACCTCTGAGTCTCCCTTCCATCCCAGCTAGCAAACGATTGCCTCTGTCAATGTGCCTTGAGTCCTTGTATTTCTTGTTTTCGACCTTGCTGTTACCACCTCTCTTACCACCTGTGCCACCACTGTCTCTCTTGCCATCTTTGCAACTGCCACCTCCACCATCACTGCTACTGCCACCACTGCCATCACAAAAGCTGATCTTGTCACCACTACCATCACCTCTGCCTTTGCCCATACCAACGCCATCACCATCGCCGTTGCCATTGCTGTTGCCACCCATGCCTACTGTTTACAAACTCCTGCTGCCTCTGCTCTTATCAACGCCACTCCCATCTCAGCTGCCTTCACCAACATGCCTCTGCCACTGCCATCTTTGCCACTGCTGCCATCACTGCTACTGCCTTCACCTTTGCCAACATCATCTCCACTACTACCATCCTCACCACCACCTCCCATGCCTACTGTTTACAAACTCACACCATCTCCACCTTCATCAATCGCTGCCACATCGCCATTGCAACCCAAAATCACCAAAGCCACCAAAGCTAAATCGAATAGCCACCAAATGCAAGAACAAACCAACATCACAACCATAAGAAATGGCAAGGCAAGCCTGATCAAGAAGCCAGAACAAACGCAAGTTCCCCACAACAACCATAAAAACCCTACCAACAGCATCAAAGGCAAGCCAACATGCAACAACAGCAGCAGCAGCAATCACAACCACAACAACCACCCTTGCAAGGCCAGCAACTTTGGCAATGACATCAGCAAGTTTGTGTATGATCTGGGTGGGAACCACTTTGATACCAAGGACAACCCAATGCATGTCGATGATGATGACAGCCCTACCAGCAGCATCAGCAACAAGCCCTGCACCACTAATACCCAGTGCAGTGACAACTGCAACCATGACAAGACCATCCCCTCTGGGTCACCCTTTGATGCCAATGCCATTCCCCCCATCTCATTCGTGCAAGACACCAGCCCCATCCTTGACATCACCACATTGTGTTCAACTGATACCTTTCCCACTAATGCGCACCACACAGACACACCCATCCTATCATTTGAGGCCATTGACAATGATAAAGACTTTGCTCAGCATGCCTGCCCTTGCTGCAACCACTGCTTCCCTGCTTGTCTCTGCACTGGCAACTTCATATCTACCAGCTCCTTGTGCCCTTCTGCCCACACTCGCCTCCTTGGCCCTGACTTCATGCCCACTCACCCAACTTTGTACCTTAGCAATGAAGATCACACTGCTGACAACAACAACAACAGCAATGCAGACATCATTGACAATGCCAGTACCATCAGTACCACACATGCCAGCAATGTCAATGGCAACAGCAGCAACACCTCCAACAACAATGCCACTAGCATCGTCAACACTGCCTGCACCCTCAACACCAACAACACCAACAGCAAGAGCAACACCAGCAGCTGCAGCAATGCCACCTTCACTACTGGCATCGCCAACACCCTTACTCTCAGCACCACCATCTGCAGCAGCAGCAGCAACAACAACTCCATCATTGCCAACAGCCTTAGCGATGCCAACAGCATTGTCACCATCACATGCACCCCCTCCACTGGTGCACACTTCAATACATTCAACAGCAGCAGCACCAATCCCACTTTGCCCATTTGCAATCATACCATCACCACACATGACAATGAACCAAAGCATGAGTGCCCCCATATGCTGCCTCTTGATGCCAGCCTTCAAGTTCCTCCCTTTGTTGCACTGCATCTGGACAAGCCAGAAGAGCCACCCCCAGCCCCTCTGAAGGATGCTACACCTGCCGCCCTCAACTCACAAGTTGTGCAAGCCACACACACCACTGGCCTCTATCCCCCACACACCCCTCACAACTTGTCCAATGATGTGTTTACACATTTCAGTGGCCAGGCACTCCATTTCATATGGTTAGCAGACAACTTCAGCAACAGAAAGCACCATCGACAGGTTGACCCAGGAGGGTTAATTTTTAAAGCACCTGGGAGGTGTAATGACAGGATATATGCTGGGCTTGCAAATGCCCAAATCTGGACACCTCTGCCTTACCCAATTCAACCAATGCCACAGGACAGCATGCAGTGTTGCACTGCTCCCCATTTGCTACCTTGCTCTCACCCTATCATCTCTTTCTATCACCATCTTTTCTTGTAGTCTAGACTGTAAGTAGATACCTTTTTGAACTATAAAGACCCACACGCAGCACCATGAGCCAGAGGTGAGTAGTGCCTCTGCTGTACCACAGTGTTGTGTTGTGTTTTTCCCCCTCCTGTTTGTGTTTTGCTATTGTTGAAGTGGCTCACACAGAGCCAGCACACACACACACACACTCTCTCTCTCTCTCTCTCTCTCTCTCTCTCTCTCTCTCTCTCTCTCTCCCTTCCTTTCCTTTCCCTTTTCTGCAGCAGTAGAGCAACTAACAATTGCAGCCTGCTTTACCTTTTGCTCCATTGCACGATCTCAGATCGATGTGCATTGGTTCTATCCACTATCTTGCCTTCCTATTCCCCAAACTCACATGTGGACCATTCATCCATCATACAATGGTATGGGGGTGTATGGGATGGAATGGGGTTGGGAAGCTCATAGAGGTTCAGGGGGGCATGGATGCATAGCAATACTATGATATCCTAGATGATGGAGTGGTGGAAAGCTTTGAGAAGCTAGAGGTACTAGAGGAGGAGAGGATATCCCAGCAGGATAACAACCCAAAACACACCTCCAATAAGGCTTCACAATGGTGTAAAGCATGCATATACTATGGCCTTGGAATTGGTCATTTCCGACCATGTGACAGTCCCCAAGTTGCCCAAGCCCAACAATGCAACACAAGCAACACAAAGTCAACATGTTGAGTTTCTCATGCACTTCCCCTCCTTCTCGTCCCCTGTTCTTTCCATTTTTCTCACCTCCTGCCTTTGTTATCAGCAAATCGGACCCAGGCCACATTTAGTCAAGATGCACCGCTTGCCACTCACCAAGCCTCCTTGGCTGAAGAAACTCGAATTGCCCATATCAGACCAGCCAATGACAAACCTGAAGACAACACTTGTTATGATCCACCCCAATTTTTCTCATCCTCATCAGACCCCCTTCTCATCACCATATCCAAACCACCACCTATGGCCAAGCGACCATTACCATTGAACCCATCACCCCTACCAGACCTGCCACCGCTACTACCCAGTGAACCATCCAAACCATTGTCATCCCTTGATCAGCCACCAGTCGAGCCCCTTGTCCCCGTCCCATGGAACATCCATTGTCAGGAGTACTCCTCAATGGAGACATACCAAGAGCCACCCCTAGTAGAGAACCCACTGGAAGATCCAGACAGTCCCATGGAGGACGCACTGCCCTTAAAGCCAGAACCAGTCACTCGCTATGAACCTGACGTCCCTAGAGGACAGACACACACCTTGTCCCCAGAAGAGTCCCCTATCGAACCCTGGGAAGCATACCTCACTCAGCCCAGTAGTCCTGTGTCCTGCAAGCACTCCCTGTCACCAACAAGTCCCTCCTCAGCACCTGTACACCAACGCACCAGTAGAGAAGGCAGCTACCAGTCAATCACGCCTGCTGCCTCATCGCCTGTAGCCAGCACCTTTCCCCAGAGCCAGAGCAATCCACCAGTATCCTCACAAGAGTCCGCAGACTCTTCCACATCCACACAGAGCTCAGCAGACGACGCGGATAGCGACATGGCCCTTAATTGGGTCACCATCAATACTGACTACCTTAAAGGGTAGTTGCTTACACTAGACACCCATTAGACCAGGATGGGTACACGAAGATCAGATCTCCGCAGATTTGCCTCAAACCTTGTGGTCGTCATCATGACGATGCTTCTCTTCTTGGAAATGACCCGCCGCTATTGTCTAGGATCGATTAGGCAATTCCCTGATCCTTTCTATTGTCCTTACTCATTCTCTATTGTTCGACTCATACAGACCACAGCACTCATCCGCGGACCTTCATACAATACAGACAGACGCCTCTTGACCAGAAGTACCTACCTTAGTGACCATGGCCCGTGCGCAGCCGTGCCTGTATATAAGTGCCCTGTATTTTGACAGTCAAGCCCTAAGCTTGACTTGATTCTCAATATCAACGTTCTTGAAAGCTCCCCAAGTGCCTCCCCTTTTCCCACTTCTTACATAAGCCACTCAGAGTCATCTCTAGCAACACTAGAGACTTCTACTCCTTCAAAGTACTTGCCACCAGTTCACTCTTAGTACAAGTCGTACTATCAAGGCCTGTTGAAGCCTTAACAACACTGCCCCTCATTACATGCGCAGCACACTGCCCTTGCCAACCATTCCAAGGTCTGGACCGATAAGGAAGGATTCAGAGTAGAAGGAATTGGGTTTTCATTGTGTATCTTCCTTCTTGGATTTTAGTTCACTTTTTCTACATTTTTCTTTCTCCATTAGACTTAGAGGTCAGCATCAATTACTGCCAAACCATTCCTTGCTCCTGCTGCCTTGTGTCAACATCGCACCCTTTGCAACAACCTAGTAAATTTCAACATCGCTTCCACTTCCATATGACACCGTGTAGCCTGTCACTAGCTCAAATGTTCATTTTTATTTTCTCTTTCTTCTTACTTACTTTGCACATAGAGTAGCCATTGTAGTATAAATACCCTGGTCTAGCCTTGTCAATAATGAGAGAGAATACAGAAGGCAACTGTGGCCTCATTCCCCCTCATTTCTGTGTGTGATCCCCAACTGTGTAACAACTTGCAAGCCCACTGCGCTGTGACTATCTTTTTCTATTCTTCTTGTCTTGTCTCTGTCTCCTTGCCCTCACCCTCATCCATTCTCCCCCTCACTGCTCACCCTTGCCCTTATTGCTCATCACTGCCTTCACCTTCCACCATTGCCACCGCCTCATCACATCAACACACCAATGCTCGACGCCAACACACCAGCATCTACACTTCTCCTGGTTCCCACCTGCACATTCTCAAGCACCCAAGAACATGGCCTTTCTCCCTCTCCCTCTCTCTCTTGTCACCTGGGGAACATCCCCAAACTTGGCATGCAGGCACCATTCTGCATTACAATGGTTTGAAGACAATGACATCCAAGTGCTTGTCTGGCCTTCCCAATCCCCTGACATTAACCCTATTGAGCACCTTTGGGTGCATCTCAAAAGAGCTTTGCTAGAGCATCCAACACCACCTAGGGGAGTACATGAGCTGTGGGAAAGGGTAGAGGTAGATTGGAATGAGATTGCAGCAGAAACATGCCAAAACCTTATAGAAAATATGCCAAGAAGAATCCAGGCAGTTATTAGAGCAAATGGAGGTCATACAAAGTACTAATTACACATATATTGTTTATAAAATAGAGGGTCAAAAAACTGTCCCAATGATAGGGCATTTTATTTTGCTTATTATTACATCAGTTCTGATCCAAATCACATGATCCAGGATATTTCCAAAAGCCAAGATGATGTAATATAACATACATTCTTTTCACAATATTTCATAATTTATTTGATTTATTCCAAGTCACTCTTTCCAAAATGGCAAAATATTGGGACAGTTTTTTGAGCAACTGTATCACACCTAAGGTCAATTGGTCCTTAACATGTAGGTTACCCAAATAGATCCCTGAGAAGGGTGGATAGCATACTGTACACTATAATCCAAAAGTACAATTGGAGAACTAAATGTTGCTTTGCATAGCAGACTGCCAGCCTGGACTACATCTAGAATCTAGTAATAGGTAGGATTGGCAACCTAAAATCGTTCCCATCCCAGCTACATTCTGAACATCCCCAAGCCTCAACTCAATGTTTCTTTGGTGCACTGGGAGGTGGTGGAAGTAATGGAAAAGAACCACCTGTACCCATGGCAGAACCTATATTGTAATTGGCACTAACTGGCCCCTTCGACCCTGGCAAGGTCAGACCACTATCGGATTTATTACCGCGTCCTGGGATGGAAATACTGAAGGTCTGGTCATCTTTGAGTGAATAATCTTTCTTCGGCCCTGGTGGGACATGTGGTGAAGGGTTGTCTTCCTCCTCAGCCGGCAATGGAGGGTTCATACGAGCTTTCCATCTCCTAAATGGCCAAATCAACACAATGATTGTGCAACTTTCCACGAATGCCTACTTTGTGTAGTCCTGTAAGGCCACATCTAGCCATTAGGTTACTTAGGAGGCACCCAGGATTGTGAGTGCCATTGACTCACTAAAATCGAAGCTGTCGGACCGCTCCGCAAACCCCATTCCGATGTAAGCTTTTCGTCCGTTATCTTCAATTCGGACAACAAAATATCGGGACGAATCAAGGACAGCCTCTACAGATGGCCTGGAAGGGTCATACAGTGCCTTGGCAAATGCTATAGACTAATGCCTCAGGAAATAACCTTTTCGTGGAATGACGTAGGCGTACATTCACCTGGAAGAACTCGTCCGTTAGTCGATCACCAACTGCGAGAGAATGTGACGGCCTATACCAGTTTGTGCGTCCTCGAATAAGAGAGAAACTAAATCGGATTTCTCCACGACACGCATTCGACCTTTCCACAGAGGTTGAGCAAGGTCGCCCCACTCTTGCGCGCGATGACCCTCATTAGCCTTCAAAGGCGGGATCCTATATACTGCAATTCTTCTTGCGTCGGCCAACATGAGAGAGAGAATTGGGCATACCGGATATCTCACGGGCTATGTAGAGAATTGACTCGACTTGATCAGCTATAAAATCCTCCATGATTGTTTGATATGAAGTGTAGAAACGTCGTGCCTGTGACAAATGCGACCCCACCTTGCTGCTGTTGCCGACCCTTGACCGAATTCGGCACAGTTAGTAATACTTGTGTGTGCTTCTCATCGTGGACAAACATCTCCAACATCAACATCTCCAACATCCTCAGGCTGTATCCTGGAATCGGCCCAACGAGTGCCTACCCCCCCCCCCCCGGATCAGCTAGAATTACAATGGACGCGTTAGCCGCCCCCGAGACTCAAAACCCCTCATCTACCCCATCAACATACATGGAGTCATTCGCTCACATCGCAGCCTTGCAAGCCAAAGGAGACCACTACGCACTTATCCAAGCAGCAGAACATGTGGACCTTGCCGTATGTCTACCCCTATCTTATCGTGCATAGTGCGAAAGCTTGACTTTTCTAAAGGCGACACACGACAACAACCCTACGCGACTTCTCATCACAATTCCCCTTGTGCTCTCTTGTGTGATTGTTAACGACCTGCCAGCTGAGTTTGATCCACCATTACGACTGCTGTCTGACCGTCGGACATATACAGACCTTCAGCAAAGTTTGCGTTGATACGCTTGCCCGACGCCGTAGCCTCACTCCCACTTGCTCGAGCTATGCTGAACCTATTCGCTTCTGTGTGGGAAAGGCGTTATGAACATGTTTATTCCCGTGGTGAAGCTCTCTTCGGCCTTGTGCGGCAAGGCGATTTCCCGCACGCAGAAATGTCAGGCGTGCTCGCAGCACTAGTGACCACCTGTATCGGTAGGTATAGCCTAGGAAACAAACCAGCACTTATCTATTACGTCTTCACAGAGTCTTTCCGCCAACGGACCATTGTGTTATTGTCAAACGCATATACAGCCATTCCCTTGGCGCTTGCCCAGGTTTATCTTGGCCTGCCAGCCGACGAACTCCTTTCAAGTATGTCCTATTAAGCTCGGTCACTATCCACTACTTATAAAACACTTTTTCTGCGACTCAAGTTGCGTCGTTAAAAGGTTGGAATTTCGACCCAACCACCCATATTCTGACGCCAGCGCGTGCTGTGCAAAAGACCGGCCTGTCTGCAGGTGCGCGGAGTCTCCCGCTGTCCTTGAAAGCACTGCTGACTATGATTCTGAGTAGCCCCATCCACTTTTGCTATGTTCGATGCCGTGACGGACAATGTTGCTCGGTTAGAGGTTTAGTAGTGTCGTTAGGAGCGACGGAACCACTGCGACTTGATCGACAAGTCAACCTCGTATAAGACAGAACGGAATGTTGGTATATCGAACATCGGAATCGTAGCACACAAAGAGAATCGAGAACAAATGAAGTTAGCTTCAAAGCGAAATGACTACCACCATGTCCCGTGCGACAGAACGATCAATGCGGGGGGAGAGCACGAACAATTCGTTTCCAATCCTAATGGGGCGGTCAAATAGTGAGGACTCAATGAGACATTACATCTACCTTATGGTTCAACGTCTCCATATCGGGAATAGTTGCGACGTATAAGAGATATTTAGCCAAGTCGTCGAGTTCACGGTCGGCCATGGCCCTGGGGGTATGTGCGTCTCGGAACGCCGATATTTTGAGTCCCTGTCTGGGATTGAGGGCAAAATTACGACTCTCAAAGAACCTCATGAGGCCACTTTCCCCAAAAATGAAGAGAATGCCGCTCACGAGGTCATCAACGTGGATGGTGTTCTTTGCGCTACTAATTGAGATGATCATATAACGCAGCCAATTTCGCCAAATAGAAATCACTCACAATTGAGGAAGGTGATTCCAGATGATTTGTAGAGGCTTAACGTGATGACTATATGATTTGCCATCCCTCTTGGAAAATACAGTGAACATAGGGGTCTTGTCCAAGACTGGAGATATTCATCTTCGTACTGAGCGACACCAACGCTGTCTCAGAGCTCACCGAACGATATCTAGCAAGGGTATCTTTTAGAGAGACAGATAAAAGACATTAGTATCATCACCTGGTAACTTTGACTCCCGCCCAACATTCCCAGTTCTATCAGCTTCGTCTCTAACCAGATCCAGCTCGTCTGCGACCTGAGTTCGGTGTGAGAAACCAGAAAGGGCGGGTGCAGGCGCCTGACCAGATGCATATATCATAATACGGGTATATAGCCGTCAGGAATTCATGCAGTCGAGGTCGCGCACATTCGGAGGGGGGTAGTGCACCGGAGGTTAGCGGTTTCGTGTCCAAAATCGCTAAGAGAACATTGTCATCTTCGTCAGGTGTCATCTGAAAATAGGGAACCAAACTGTAATCAATATCCAGGACGAGCAAACGCTTTCCATCGCGAAGCGGGTGGATGATATTGATTTTGAGTTTTTCCGTCGCTTCGCGAATCTTGCGAATGTTACGCAGGTCCGTTTTAAGTGATTCAGCAGCGGCGGGATTTGCAGAGAAATCAACGTCAAGGCCATTGACCACATCAGACAAGAGCTCCATTTCTGCAATGGTGGCGTCAACCCAGGCTGATAGTGAGATGTATAAGACAGACGACTCGGATCCTTTAACTCGCGGCCTTGCGGTGTACCCACGAGTTGGAATTTCTTTCCACTGATGAGCCCGATGTCACCGCTGGGTGGGACTTGTCAGAAGTGCTTTATGTGAATGTTGGTGATAGTGCTTACATCCGCCCATCGTCTGCCGGTAGTTTCCCTTTCACCAGTCCAAGTATTTTCTGTCGTTCTGGTGGTACATCGGTCATGCTGAAGAGAACTGCCTTGAGATCAAATACCCTTGATAACCATGAGCGATCCAACCAGTGGCTCTTTTTTCAACGCATCTATCCTGTCAGAATCCGCAATCTCTAGGGAGAACGACCTGCCAGACCACGTGAACGAAAGCGAAATCCATTTCTCCGTAATGCTTTCACTGCCATCCATGACATCGCCCTGGCATTGTGATGTCAGAACGAAAAGGGATGCGTTGCTCTGTGGCCACTACCAGGGTTGTCACAAAGGAGGTCGAATTGAGGCTTGTCGATGCAGATTCAGAAACTGACAAGACGGAGTCGGGGAGATGCCCATCTTCGCCTAGCGTCTGTGCCACTGTAGGACGACGAGACATGACACGGGAAGGGGGTACACTCAACAATAGGAATGGAAGATCACTTTCAAGTTTCAGGCCAATGATGACTAAGCAGGTGTATGTTTGGTAAGCCTCAAGGGGAACTGATCATGAACCCTACAACACCATAAAAATATACTGTATGATACATCGGGGTCTAATTCGAAGGTGCGCAGAAGGAAGGCGCGGATCCCCGGGTAACCGTTGAAAATGAGAGACACACTACGAATTATGTTGTCTAAGTAATAAATCAAGTGATGGAATGATAATACGACCCAGAGGGACATCAGATCCTGAGTCATATATTGCCTCGAAAAACAGTTGTCCATTTCATCTAGATTCCAAATATTTGATAATCGTATGGCACACTAGTGGTACCCCAAAACTGGGTGTTGCATGCACCAATAGCTGCCGTTCCAGGGCTACCCAGGTTTTGGGCAGAGAAATTTCCTGCTGTCGCAGGAGACCAGTAAGAGAGGCCCGCGCCCGAAGGATTGGGGTCACCAGTAAGCAGAAATGACTTGTATCGGGCCTGAACCTCATTAATTAAAGAAGACTGGGCCGGTGTAGGGTTAGAGACCGTGCCGAACTGCGTCTAGTCATAAAATGGACAGGGCGGATCAACTAAGTCACGTACAACAATCTCAATGTCATCCTCATGACAAACAACACCTCCTCCAGAGCAAAAGGGAATGGCGCTGTTGTCCGGATATGTCGCGCCGACGGTGTACTGTGCGACAAACGCTCTCCCACCCTTCTGGGTCCAGCTCCGCGCGAAGGTCCATGTTGCGCACCGCCACACCTGATCCGTACCCATTTTCTCGAGTTGGACACGAGCATCTACAGTTTGGCCGCCTCCCGGTGTCGGCACTTGATAATAAGGGGAGGAGAGGACATTGCTTGCTCTAGGCTCCCCTAATGACGAATCAACGATCATTGTATAGGTCGCTGTGTCGATTGGGTCGTTGAAAGCCCAGTAAATGGTGGGACCGGCCTCATTCCGTACATTGCTAAGGATTATCGGTTTAGACACCGGAGGGAAAGGCGACGTTGAATCAAGCGTGCTGGTGATTAAAGCACCATCATGAACAGGACGTATTGGCTCTCCGGGGGCAGATTGGTCAATGTTCCAGGCATTATCGCAAAATACACCTTGTGCGGAAAGAATGTCGCCGAGAGAAAGGGAGCTTGCACACGATGTGTCTGTGGGAGAGCAGCTGACGAGCCCGTTGAAGTATTGCTGAAGCTGGGACTGCACGGCTGGGGATAAGAAGCCATAATCCTGTGGGATATCAGCTATGAATAACTTTCCAGCACAGCAGGCAGATGTTTACCATAGGATCAGAGTGAAGGATGGCGGACTGGAAAAACGTGGCGGCGGATGGGGTAGCAAGTAAAGCACGTATCATGTTGGCTCCACTGCTCTGCCCAGCAAGAGTGATTTTCGAGATATTGCCACCAAAGCTTGGCAAAATCTTGCGCAAGAATTTCAGTGAAGCAATAATATCCTGCACAGCGAAGTTTGTGCGCCCATCTGGTGAGTTGAAACCGAGCTGATAACAACTATCAACCTGTATCATTCCTCATGTGAAGGAGATTTACCTACAGCACCAAGCCGGTATTGTACAACCACAACGATGGAACCTGTCGCTTTGGCTAGCAAAGTGCCATCCAAACCAGGCGCCGTTGCTGAACCGCTAACAAACGAACCCCCGTGAATCCTGTGAACGTGTTAGGGTTGAATCATGCAATAGGCCGAACCGCTAACCATAAAAAAACGGGAAGGACAGGTGGCTTCATCATTGTTGCCGGGGCGTAAAGCAACATAGACAGGCAATCCTCGGAATATTGCGATGGATCGAGAGAACTCTGAGGGCATGCTAATGGGAGCACAGTTGGATCCGATGAACCATTACTACAGGGAAATCAGTGGTAACCATAGAACTCCCACACAGACTGTACGTACGGCAGTTCCCACTTCGTTGCAACTTGGGCATTTTGCCATCGTTGTGCAGATGCATACCTCACTGCAAACCGAGAAATGCCTTTGATAGGTATGGTGCCTTGTGCGATACCAATTGGGGTCACAACGAGCGGGCCACACAAATCCCTGCCGGAAGAGTGAGCCTGGGGTTGGTTTGGTAAGGCTCCGACTAGAACAACAAGGAAAGGGACGAGAAGAAAGGGGAAGACGATCATAGGGTCCAACAAGGGAAAGGGGAGAGGAAAAACACCAATATTAAGGATAAATACGGCTGCCTCACTTCCTCGGGAAGGGACAGGAAACACCGCTGAGAAGGATTGTCGATCGGTTGGTTTAAAACGAGAGGACTACGATAGTTCGTTGTGTCCATGGGCCGGATTTATGAAAAGCAAGGAGCACATCCAGGCACCACCTATGACCCAAGTAACAAGCGGGGGAATAAAGGTCCAAGACTAGGCGACATCCGTTGACGAACCCGCAGCATCTTACGTTTGTGTGCCTGCTATTGCCACGAAGCCGGGACTCACGGGAGCTTGTCCTTATTGACATTTCAGGTTTCTAAAGTGACGGCGTCTCTTCAAACCCCTTGTTCTTGATCAGGAAAAGAGCGGATTGTTCCCATGCTTATTTCCCATTGGTAAATACAGCACTGAGAAAGGTCTCAGTGGAACGACAATGCCATGTACATGTCTGCAGCGGTCCGTCAATATTAATGGTCTGGGTAAGGGAACGAATCGGGCCTTACCGTGGTTCTGGGTCAGGTCAATATTAGTCGGGCTGGCCCGAGTATGGGGCAGGTGAAACCTTCGTTTGAATCCTCAGATACTACGATAGTATAGGATAGATACTGGTACCCATATCGACGCACCTTCTAGTTGCATGTTTGTACCCCAATAAACCGCACGTGTTTGCCTTGCCTACCTGGCCCGAAAATTTAACACATAGTCCAACGATTTGGCAACATGCGGTTCACCTGTGAAAACAAGGTCGCGTTGTCTTCCTCCTTTACCCCATTAGGACACTACGAGTAGCGACTCATTTCATGCTGAAATCGATACAATGCTGATCCAATAACCGTCGTACCGGCCCGTGCTTACGAATGCTACTCTTTGCGGAAGCATTGTCAAAAGCAGAACCCTCACGACTGAGTGAGCCAACGGCGACTTCTCCTCGTGAGAGAGAGACAGTTTTTTTTTGTCATAGGTTCTCTCTTGAAGTCCTCCCATTGGAATCCTTAAATACGCCACATCATTGTTAACACCCCCCGTTAGATCTCTTAGGCCTTCGGTTTTGTTACGAAGGCTGCCTGTCAGAATGATGCTGGAAGAGGGACTCTGAAGCTCGACAGGTCTCACGGTGCCCAAGCAATGTGCTGTCCTCTGTGCCGTGATCTCACCTGCAAGAGATCTCAAATGCATCGACCATTGCTCCGAGTCTCTTTTGGCCTTCCACCTACACCCTTTCGCGATATTTCGTTGGGCGCCATCGAAACATGTATTGGATACTCCTCCCAGGGCACAACACACAACAAAATAAATTTCGTTCTCGAATAGCCTGGAAGCTGCCTGCCCTGAGATAATCGAAGTTTCTCCCAGTCGTCAACATTCTCCGGATCATTGATCACCCTTTCATTTGGCACCTCACAATATGTTGGGCATTCTTGTACTGGATACGTAGTGAATTACGAATATATGAAGGATCATCGATCATAGAATGACGAGAAATGAGGGAAGAACAAATATCCTAGAATGCCCTCACCACTTAATGGGACAAATGGGGACATATGACAGTGACTAATATTAGGTCAGCAACTCCGCGTTAATCATGGCACGACTGTACCTCGCAAAGCGTAAAGCGAGACCCTTCGCAGAATCACAGACATGACCTCCACTCCTCCAGCGATCAAAATGTAAGACCTCGGCGTATGTACTCTCTTCGAGTTATTGATAGTCCTTAGACTTGTCACAGGTTCTGCAATGGGCTCTATCGCCCCGCTGTTTGACAAGATAGTGGCGATCCACAACAAACATGGCCCATTTGAACTCGCACTTTGCATTGGAGACTTTTTTGGTCCATTGTCACTTAGGAATGAGTCAGACGACATAGGGAGGCTCTTAGGAGGGGAATTGCGGGGTACGTCTTAGTAGGCCTTCCTTTATCGAAATCATTGAGATGAAACGCGTGCGTCGAAGCTCCCATCCCTTGCTATATCATGCAGGGAGAACACCCACTGCCCGAAGGGGTGATCGAACAATTTTCCAAAACTAATGGAGAACTCTGCAAAGATGTATTCCTTCTCAGTGGGATCAACGCTATTCCTTCGCCTCATGCGGTTTCTGACATGTTGCTCCAGGTAAGTCAGCAGTGGTGACAACAACAGAGGGTCTCCGGATTGCCTGTATCGGCGGAACGTACAAGGCTGCAGTGTACGACGGATCAGAACTCCCCCATGTACGTGTCTGTTTTGAAGGTGCCCCTAAGAGATGAACCCATTGTAGGGTTTCTCGTCCCCTTATTTCACGTCTCAAACCGTCTCGAAATTACTCTCCAACACAGTTTCCTCCCGTGCGGCTTGCGCCTCTTCTCTCTCGTCTATATCCTCTTCTGTCCCCTCTTCTCCGCTGGTCGACGTGCTCGTTTCTCATGATTGGCCATCCATGATCACCAACTTCTCTACTGTACCACTCCCTTTGGCCGAGTTGTCGAGTATTGGTTCTCCACCAATCGATGACATCATCTCCAAAACAAAGCCAAGGTATATATTCTGTAGTGGTGGGGGGGACCCCCCCAGCTTCTGGGAGAGGGAACCATTCACGTGGGCGGATGAAACAGATAGAGTCTCCAGATTTATAGGCCTCGGCGCATTTGGGGGCGAGCAGGTTCATGGGAAAAGGCAGCGCGTTCGTATACCTTATCGGAACCCGCTTTGCACGCTGAATTTCTAGATAGTGGTTTTATGCATTCACAATTTCGTCGGTGACCCAATCGACCGCAGCATCCCAACGGCCTGTTAATGCAACCTCCAACCCGTTCACGGACATCTCCCGCCCTTATAAGCGTCCTCTTAGCTCTGTAGAAGGCGAATCATTTAGGTGGGAGGGTGCGCAGCAACCGTGGAAGCGCAACCACAAAGGCATGCGCTCTGATATTCTTTGTTTCCCCGATATCTGAATCCAAGCTTCTAGGACGGGAACAGGACAATCCACCCCCTGGTTATCGCTGTAGGCGATGTGAAGGCACGGATGTACGTACATATTGTCATCCCGGACTATTCAAAACTGAGATTCTTGCAGCATTTCATAAACGAATGCCCTGAACGCGCACATCCTCCACAGGATTACGTGTGCAAGATCTGTAATAACGTGGGAACATCTGCTTCTCCTGGCTCTCCTATTTTCTGACTTAGTAACCATTAGCCAGGGCACTTTCTTCGCGATTGCCCAGTTAAGCATGCCGTGGGTGATACGGGCGGTCGCAAACCACGCAAAGGTTACGTCTGCCGTGCTTGTGGAAGCGAGCTGCACTACATCGAGGACTGCCCCGACGTCAAGGACCGACGTTCCTCCGAAAAGCATAGTGCCCACCCCAGACGCGTTGGGGAGGTTGGGCCCGGCGAATGTTGGTTTTGCTTGTCTAACCCTGCCTTGGCAAAACATCTCTTAGTTGCTGTCGGTGGAGAGTGCTATCTTACCTTCCCCAAAGGCCAATTGGTGCCCACGCACAACGCGGAGCAGGGGGAGAATGAGAGGAGTTTCAAGGTACCTGGCGGTGGGCATGTGCTCATTGTACCAATTGCTCACGTCGCAACGCTCGACACGATTCCCGGAGAATTACGCGGGTCAGTCATGGGTGAATGTAATAGGTATATGTTCACAAAAACATGCGGTGGTTGCGACTTATACGGTACCATACCGCAGATATCAGGCAGCGCTGCGTGCACTGTACGCCAAGCATGGCGCGACAGCCGTCTTCTTTGAGGTGGGCCGCGTCTCATCCAAGGGAGGCCATGCGCACATTCAAGCCGTACCTGTACCACTTTCCCTCAACGACAGGGTCGAGTCCGCATTCCGGGATGAGGGTAAGCTGCATGGTATTGAATTTGACATAGAAGAAGGCGGGGCACCTACCAGCACAGACGGGGAGGGTTATTTTCGGGTGGAGTTGCCTGATGGGAGAAGACTTGTCCATCGTATGCGCAGCGATTTGCCATTCAGCGTGCAATTCGGCAGGTAAGTCGCCAAGTCAAGAGTGCTCAATTTGGTGATGACTAGCGACCGTTTTAGGAGAGTGCTTGCCTCGCTGTTGAGAGTGGAGGAGCGGGTGGACTGGAGGAGTTGCTTACAATCCGAAGAAGATGACCAAGCTGACGTGCAGGCGTTCAAGACTGCGTTCGCTCCTTTCGATCCCTCGTTGACGTGACGCAATCAACTTCGCTGTCCATGTTAATGCCCATCAGAATTATTCGAGCTCAACCTACCCCGTAGTAGCGTTGATATTCTCAATGTGTCAGAACGCACTCTGGCTGTGAACCGTTCCGATCTACATTTACATTTCCATGAGATAAGTCCTGATACGACAGACCACGCATATACGGGTTTGCGTTAGGGACATCAATCAGTTCCTCTCACCCTTCGTTGTTTCTATCGGGCCATCGAGGCTCCTCCTATAACTGTGCCCGAAAGAACGCATGCCTTCCTTCTTGACCTTGCGTAGCACGCGCGCGATGGCGTCAAGGCCTATTGGAATATTGATCAATATTCAAACCGAGATTGGGGTATCTGGTACCTTTATCGAGATCCTCAAGCGGTGGGCCACAAGACAGCCTGACGAAGTGATGGCATGGAGAACTGAACAAATTCCTGCGGTGTGCAGGATTGATGTCAAAAAAGATGCCTGGGATGACAATAGTTTTCTCTTTGAGAAGTTCTTCAAAGAACGTAAGGCCATTATTAATAGGTTCCGGAAGATCTTCCAAGTTCAGCCAAATGTAGAATGTTGCGACCGGAGGTATCTTGACCTCCAGCCCCATGGCCTTCAAGCGCTTCAAGACATGATCACGTTTCATCTTGAAATGCTTCTGGAGGGCAATCCTTTCCTTCTGTACATGCTGAGGGTCCAAAAGTGGGATGGCTGCTAATTGGAGACTACCAATAGCAGCTCGTTAAGTAAGGAAATTTTTGCTCAAGGAGGGGAAGCATGCTCACGGGTGATTGGCCCCACCGTCTAAGAATGATCCTGTGGATGTATTTGATCCGATTAACCCTACCCGCCATTGTTATCACTGAGAACAACATACCGGACTGGGATAGGGCGGTGATGAGATTCTTGGGACCTATAACCCAGCAAATACGCCACCCAGGAAGTCGCCAGTTCTATCTGAGTGATTAGTCGCAAACTTCATTTCGAGGAAATAAGGAAAGACCTTTGTAAGTCCGTCTACGATGACAACGGAATCACTGTTGACATCCTCGATATATTCTGCGGACGATATTGGTTTTCCGAGGTTTTCTTCATCGTCGTGATATATGTACCATGAGTAGAACTATACTCAAAACATGAGTAACAGCTGGTCCGAGAAATAAAGACTCACTTCGTCCAGGATGACAGTTGTCGTGCTCTCGCGACTGATGTTCACAAGCTCTTTAAGTTCCTCTCCTCTACGGCAATCAGTGCGTTGGGCAACTTGTGAAAACGTCCAGGACTTGCCTAATGACTTGACCCGTCGGGTTTCGGGGATTTGACGCGATGATTACGGCAAGCCCTTGGGTATGAATATCTTTCTATTGAAAAAATGAGTCACAATCCTGGCGACGGAGAGGCGGATATGGGATAGAAAGATACCTTGACCTGAGCTAGGTCGAGATTATAATGATTCTAGAAACATCTTTAGATGGAAGACGGCTCTCAAGGAATAGACCCACCTCTGGCTCGAGTCTACCCGATGGAGGTAAAGCGTGAATATATTGGTTATCATACATTTAATCGAGACCTACGCGGTGGGAACCGGGACGAGGCGCTTGAAAGCAGATAACATTTGGTCATATGCCGTGTAGTCCGGAACTTGGTAGGACTAGGTGAAGGTGGGTGAGGACATTATAAAGACGTATATGAGATAAAATCGAACACAATAGACATCGCCAATGACAGCAGCAACGCGAGAAAGACCAGCTCGTCCACCAGGAACGATGCACACGTTCTCGTAGGTGTATTGGGATGCCTTTCCTTGTCGGTAACTGGTGTTATAGAGGTTGGCAACAGCCTCCCGAAGGCCTGGAGATCCATCGTCAAAAATAGAGCCATCGATGAAATGGAACCGCACGCACTCTTAACGCCCGTCGTGGGGGCGTACTCGAGTGCATCAAAGTCGTATTCTACCTTGGTCGGTCGAGACGGTGCACCAGGGATCGGACCGACTTCCGGGGCACCTTGGCCCAGATTGGACCATTCGTGCGAGGAAGCGTAGTTGAAACCATTGGCTTGAGCGCGGTCGGAGCAATAAATGACACCGGTGGAACCCGGGTGTTGAATCCCAGGAACAGTCTCCTCATCCTGTGCCGAAACGATATCAAATCAAACCACAGAAACAAATAACAAAAATAACAAAAAAAAATACAGACGGGATTGACAGTCTGAGGGAGAACAATATTGACTCGCTTCACTTTATGGCCAGCTGATTGACGGTAAATCTGCGTTCGGATTTATTTTACAGGGACTCGATAAGTGCACGAAAATATTACCTGGTGGGCTTCAGACACATCTTCATGCTTGTATGATTTCGAGTCATCGAGGACCTACAAGACCGGGATGTTACAACAATGTACCGCAACAATCAACACCTGCGATTACGGGGCGATCGTGGCGGTGTATCCACTGGAGCGGATGACGTACGACATCTTTGAAGTGAAGGGGAGTACTGGCTCGAGATGGCCTAGTACTCTGGGACAGGGAGGGCGTGGAGGACATCTGGGGTCGGGTGGGGTTGAGACGAAAGGCAAAGCTGCTTGGGACTTGGACTGAGGTTTTATGAGTGGGGCAGGATGATCTCATCAAGATCTCATCTGACTATCAGTGGTCTATATTTATCCGACGAATCTCATTGGCTCTGCGCCATCACAGCTTTGCTTTGTGAGCGTTATGTACAGGAGCATACTACAGATTTCTGGTTTTTGTGAGCGTTATCTCTTCAAAGAAGCGTCTCCCCTATGAAGATGGAGAATTAACGACCAAAGCGTCCGGTGTACAAAGTGACCGAGCATACCGAGCGCAGCACGAACAAGGGAGCAACCCACGGCGACCGTTTGCTGGACATCTGCTTCTTCCCTTAAAGAAGGATTCACCTCCTGTTACAATGGGAAAGGATTAAAAAGTAATCAGTTAGTGATGGACGCATGATAGGGGATATCCGCTCACCATCAAGTCTACAGCGACCAGAAGTCCCGTTTCATACAATCTTTCGCAGATATAGTGACCCTCTCTGAATGTCAGGCCACCTCTCACTGGGGTACCGGTGCTCGGAGCTACACTAGGGTCAAGGGCATCGACGTCAAAGCTGAGATGAATTGGTTTCGATCGGTCCGGGTTCACCCGGTCCAGGGCCATCTCCACTACCTGGCCTATGCCATATCGATCTACTTCGTGCATGGAGAACGCAGCGATATTGTGTTCTCGCAGAATCGCCTTCTCCCCCTTGTCGACGTCCCGAAGGCCGATGTAAGCCAGACGCGACGGGGACAGGTGGACGGAGTCGAGCCAAGAGAATGGGACAATCTCCTTATTGCCAGGATTGCCGCTGAGTGAAACAGAACCAGATTGGGAGGTCAGAAAGGCTAATGGCATGCCATGTATGTTACCTTATGAGATATGTAAGTAAGTGCCAGGCCTGGGTTCGATAAACACGTACCAGAATCAGTGGTCTCGGGCGTATTAATGTCTGCGTGTGCATCGACCCAGATGACGCAAGCGTCAGGGTACTTCCTGGACTCGTAGTCAAGACAAAATGTCGAACTGGATGAATAAAACCATTTACGATAGTGTCCCCGCAATGGTGCCCATTGCAAGGGAATGGTCCCCTCCAAGGGTGAGGGGTAGCGAGCCTCTGGCCGCGTGGTCACCTATAACCCGCGAAACAGCCTGGGTGACCTTCGAAACGAGCCTGGGATTTTTAAGTTTTCCGACTGGAGGGTCGAACTCCGCGGAGATATCCTCAAACTGGTGGTGTCCATCGAATTCGACAAACCAGCCGAGGCCTTTGAGCTGATCCACAAGACCTGCATTGACTAGGTGTATTGGGCCTTTATCAACACCACCTCTGTGCTATGAATTGCTCTGAGCCTCTGGGGAATAAGAAAACTTGCAGAACTGTAGTCCTACCTGTCCGCCGCTGTCCGGACAAAATTAGTTATGGAGGCGCTGAGAGAATTATAACTCACCTGAATGGACACCCGACAATCTGTGCACATCTTGAGATACGAATAGAGATGATAATGGTATGTGTGCGCTTACCGACACGGTCTTCGGCTCCGCAATGAACTTCAAATGTCGATCCATTATTGAATAACGAGGCAGTATAGGAAGAAAAGCGTTTAACTGTGTCGATTGTGACGATTCCTTAAGAGGTGGGTGAGTGTCCAGAGGTCAGGTCACCAGCTGCACCTATAAGGCTTTGCTGACCGCTGGCTCCACTAGCACCAGCGCGGCAAGATCCGCCCTGCCAATCAAAGCGAGCCGTCAGGCTCACTTGGCAGTGGTCGGATGAAACACAGTAGCTTATTTCCTTTCAGGAAAATGCACGGTCCCATTCGTCGGGACATGACTAGCATGACTGCATGACGCATGATCCGCCCCGTCCCCTCACCTCTCGCGCGCGGTGCTATGGCAATACCGTGGCCGACTCGGAAAAACATAATCACCATACCTTGCCAGTCTACATCCATGAATACAGCCAGGGTAAATGGAGAAATCGCTGAGACTCGAGCACAAGTAGCAATACACGAACAAAGCGAAGGGGCCCAGCATGATTCTATGTCATAGTGGAAGTCCAACTACATGCGAAATGGGTGCTGGGCCCGTGGGGTTGGTCACACAAAGACGTCGCGGATCACACAGAATATGTGGGAAATCAGCCAAGCGCTAAAGAAAGTGAACGGATATAAAGTTATTTGTTTCACGTAAACCCGGGGCCCGTGCTTCGCAGAGGGTGGTTCGTATTATGTATGCAACGAGGGTTCACCGTTCACCGGTCACCCTTAAAACTCGAGGCTATCATGATGGCGGTCCTTCAGCAGGAGGTTGGGAAAGTCGTAGCCCGCTGCACATTCCGTTGAGGTACATGACGTCGCGTGTCCCTGCCCGCCACCCACAACAACCGATAATAATGGCACGTGAATGAACACCTGATTCATTCCAATGTGAACGTGTGAACGCGGAGTAAGTTGCCTGGCACGTTTCTTCCCTGAGAGGAAGTCTGTATCGGGGATTTGCCATTTGGACCGATCATCCGATGTTGACCGAATTGACCAATTGAACGCCAGCGCCCGCTGGCATGAAACAAATGAAACGGGAAGCGATAGGGTGTCTCATGCACGTGTGCGAGATTGAAGGCACGATCACTAGTACTGTAGAACAGGAATTGCCCTTGAGCGGACAATCGGAAGAACACCCATGCTGGACAAGTACAGTGGTGTTTACCTAGGATCCGGCATACTCCGGGTTTCTGCCCCCGCCATATTTAAGAGTCCTTTCATGTGACGACCGACTGACCTCAAAGAGAAGGTTACTGTACATCCGAGTTGGTGTCGCTCTAATCGGATGCATTTCTTTCGTTATGAGAAGCGGCTTCCTCCGCGTGTCAAACAACGGTAGATATGTCAGGCCCTTATTATTCCGAATGAAAAATTACCGCATCGCAGAATTGTCGTAATAGATTACTATAATAATATCTAATATTATATCTTTGGGCCTTATAATCGTTATAATCATTTGTGGAATTCTGATAATTGCCAATATATTAAAACTATAAGGGCGTTATAATGCAGTTATAATATGTCACAGGCACGATATATGATTAGAATTGGGTTTATGACGGGCGGGGCTGATGCAATTGGCTTTGTAATTGGATTAGGATGTTACGACTAACCTTAAAATGATATTATAAGGCAAATTGATTATAATGCGTTTCAATTTTTTTGCGAGACGACACTGGCCAGTAAACTCACTTTTTATAAATGGCAACGAAATAAACTGAAGACATCGTAAGTGTTATGAACAATAACGTTCGACTCTCACGGTTCCATCCCGTTGCATCTCGGGCAACTATTTGTCCAGGAGAACATTAAATGACCGGCGGTGCGGAACTTGATCAATTTGGCGTACTGCGCAGAAAAGCGGTAGCGGACAGAGATTAGTCGTGAAACTCAAGGACTCCGATACCAAGGTGGACACAAAGGGTGATGGTCCTTTCTTTCTTTATCTCCGTACATCCGTCCGCACGAGTACCAGAGGTGTTGTTATATAGGGGATATAAAGCACCAATGCACCGTCTTCGTAGGGGTGTCAAAGAGTTTGCCCAAGTCGGCCGCCAATCGATGTGAACGTTGAAGCTTTACTGTCAGGTGTGGCTTCCTCTGTACACAGATTATGGATGTACAACAGAGGTGCCAGCAGAGTGAAAGCATCACCAATCTAGCGTCATCTCAACAACTCCTCGTTAAACTCTCTTCCAATCAGCATGCGTCTGATTTCCTGTGTGCCAGCCCCGACGGTGTAGAGCCGCGAATCTCGCAGTATTCTACCCATTGGGTAATCTGAACTTGCAAGTCAGCTCCCACCAATGTACTGTTGAAGGCATTCTTACCATTTATATACCCATTCCCGCCAAGACACTGCATTGCCTCTAATGCAACTTCAACAGCCTTTTCAGTAGAATATAAAATCGCTCCGGCACAATCCTTAAGTGTCAGTGCAATAATTGGCTCTCAGAACGAGTCGTATGTGTTCTAGGCTAGTGCGCACCTTGCGGCTAATACGGCCATGGTCACACGCTCGAGCGACGGCATAGATATAAGTCCTACTTGCATTCAGCTTCGTGTACATGTCTGCAATCTTGCCTGCCGAACGGGTTCAGTCGGCACGTAATTTGGTAATTTCTCACCGTACCTTGCATCAATTGGAAGGTTCCCACCGGCTGACCAAACTGTTTACGGTCATGTACGTACTCTATGGCAAGGTCAAATGCCGCTTGCATGAGCCTGGATAGACAGTGAGTGGGCTGTGGGTCGTTCAAATACGAGGACACACTACCCAAGAGGTCCGCCGCTAAGGACTAGTCGTTCTAGATCTAGGCCAGACATGAGGACAGATGCACCCTTGTCGACACTTCCCAAGACGTTCTCTGCGCAAACTAAGTTCACTACAAAGTTTTGGAGAAAGAAGACTGACCATGTGGAACTTCACAGTCCTCGAAAACTAGCTCACAAGTGTCACTTCCACGCATGCCAACTTTATCAAGTTTTTGGTGAGTCGAGAATCCCCTGAAACTCTTCTCAACGATAAACGCTGTTATTCCCTTGGATCCCTTTTCGGGGGCTGTCTTCGCATACACCACAAACGTCGATGCTATGGGCCCGTTTGTGATCCTGACGTATACGATATATCTGAACGCAATCCTTGGTGACACGACAACCTGTACGCACCAAAACTTGTTGCCATTTAATCTCCAGCCTCTATTACTCTTGTCCGCTCTTAGTTGCATACTGATAACGTCGCTCCCAGACCCAGGCTCACTCATCGCCAAACTACCAATCTTTTTCCCTGAAACCAAGTCGGGCAGGTACTTTGCCTTTTGGTTCTCCGTTC